>Ga0172362_10003596_pt1 | contig 13393 bp, 10 predicted proteins | sample LakKivs1_kivu2a2_FD_114534 | JGI IMG/M metagenome (GOLD analysis project Ga0172362, IMG submission 114534) | Sediment microbial communities from Lake Kivu, Rwanda - Sediment s1_kivu2a2 | ecosystem: Environmental > Aquatic > Freshwater > Lake > Sediment | place: Rwanda: Western Province, Lake...
CTAAACTACAGGCGTTGTCTCTCAACCCTCGCCCGAGAGGCGCAGCCAAACTAAGAGGAAAAGAAAGTGAAGGATGGCGTTTCAGAATAGGCAATTATCGAATCCTTTATCAAATTGATGATAGAGAGAGCATTGTCCGTATTTATAGAATCAAGCATAGGCGGGAAGCCTATCGCTAGTCTCACCTGCTCGAGTATCAGGGGGGTGGGCAGGCAGCTGGGTGAGCTACGAACGCGGACCCCTTCCCTACCTCACTGTCATTGCGAGGAGCCCTTCCGCGGAAGGGCGACGCGGCAATCTCAATAAACCCTACAAGCTCTATCAACTCTACGAACTCTACGAACTCTACGAACTCTACGAACTCCTCTGTCTCTACTGCGTCTCCAGTCTCCATCAACTCTATGAACTCCACAAACTCCACAAACTCTACGAACTCCTCTTGTCTCCATGAATCTCTATCAGTCTCCAGTTTCTCCAAACTCAACAAACCCGGCCTGTCTCCATTGTGTCTCCATTCTCTACGAACTCAACAAACTCTATGAACTCTATAAACTCCACAAACTCTATGAACTCAACAAACCCGACCGAAGGCAAAGCAAGATAACCCGTCAAAGCCTTTTAGGCCATACACAAATCTGCGACACCTATGCCTCGCAACTAAGCGCAGGCAGATTCTCGCTACGTCATCCCCCTGGGCACTGTTCAGGGGTATCCGCAGTTGAATTTTGCCGCGGTTGCTCTGTGGCCGCAACATCTAGGGCTATGGTGACGCACTGCGGCGCAGCCCATTGCTTATGTCTACTCGCGGATGTATCATACATGGGGGAACTACTCCAATGGACGCGCTACAACCCAACCCCGAAAGCAACCGGCAAGGCTCGCCCGAAGAGGAATTTGCGGACTGGGAGGTCATTAACAACCGTGGCCGCTCCGCGGCAGATTGGCTACGGCGCCATTTATCGTCTTGTGACGGCCTCAGCATCTGCGTTGCGTACATAAGTCCAAGCGGTTTTGAAAGCGTTGGGCACGAGCTAGACGACATCCTCAACAATGGAGCGCCGCTATCAATAGTCATCTCGGAGGAAACTACGAGATCTGACGGTGAGTTCCTGCTTCGGCTTGCTCAGAAACACCCCGGAATCCACGCCAGAGTGTATCCTACGGAGGTCGCTTTCATGCACAGCAAGGTGTACCTCTTAAGGGAAAAGGATAGAGTTCACGTCTTAGTGGGGTCGTCAAACTTGACTCGCGGAGGGCTTGAGACCAACATCGAATCCAATCTTGCAGGAAGCTTTGCTTCGGATCATCCGATAGTGCGGCAGTGGCACGAGGATTTTGGTATAATCTGGTCACGGGCAATAGCCCTGGAGAGCGCCATTGATCGTTTGCGCGAACCCCTTCCTGCCGGGAAGGGTATAAACATGGAGATGCCAAAAGGCTCGTCGGAGCATCCCTTGCCAGTTGGCACCAACGTGGTTGTCCACGGGGAACGGGGTAAAGTGCTGGCGGTGGAACCCATTGGCACAGGTCGTTTCCGTTACGAGATTCTGCTTGAACCCTCTGGTCGCGCACAGAAGTGGGTGACGCCTCCCACTGAAATTCGCCCTTGGCTTGGCCCCCTGGACGTCGCGCTGTCGCAAGAGTTCTCGTCTCCGCTGGAGTACGACCTTCGTACTGAGGCGCTTCGGCTTTCTCTGGCTTACGAACACGACCGCATGGTAAGCCTGTCGAGTTCCCGGGTGAACCTTGAGCCTTATCAAGTTGAGGCCGTGCATCGCGTGGTTAATTCCTTTCCCCATCGGTTCCTCATTGCCGATGATACCGGCTTGGGGAAGACGATAGAGGCTGGAATGATCCTTGACGAACTCGTTGCCCGAGGGCGGGCCGAGCGAGTCCTTGTGCTGGCCCCAGTCGGAGTATGCAGAAACTGGAAACGGGAGCTCAAGGAATGCTTCGGACGAGACTATATTCTCTACGATGGCGCATATTTGAGGCAGCTAATGGAGAAGTTGCCACCAGAACAAAATCCCTGGGACCGTCACACCAAGGTCATTGCCTCCCTGGACCTGGTCAAAAGAGACGAAATACGTGCTCAGCTAGAGCGATCAGGATGTCGCTGGGATACCATTATCTTTGATGAAGCTCATAAACTCTCTTCCAGGCGCTACGGCTCTAAGATTGAGGAAACGCAACGTTACCGGCTGGGCCGTGCCCTTGCTGAGCGTTGTGACTCGCTCCTGTTTCTCACGGCCACTCCCCATAATGGGGATCGCTATGCCTTCAACGCTCTGCTGTCTCTCCTCGACGAGTTTGCTTTCCCGGAGCCAGAGCTTCTGGATCCCACACATGTAGGTCAGATAACCATCCGGCGCGTGAAGAAGGAGATATTTGACGAGCATGGCAAGCCTGTCTTTGTAGACAGAGACGTAAAGACTTGGCCGGTTCGATACACTGCACAAGAGGTTGGACTTTACGATGCAGTCACCGAATACGTGATTGAGGGCTTCAACCTGGCAAAAAGCCAGGGGAAGGAAGGCCGCGCCATCGGGTTTGTCATGGTGCTATTCCAAAAGCGTATGGTATCCAGCATCCAGGCCATTCGCCTTTCCCTGCGCAGAAGGCTGACGGCCCTCAAGGAGCAGCTTAGCAATCTGACCGAAGCGACGACGGTTACCACTCTAGGCCCCGAGGAGCAGCGGAACCTGAAGGACTATGAGGAAGACCCGGATAGCCTCGACGACCGCGAGCGCTTGGACCTGGAACGCAAGCTAGAGACCTTTGTCCCTAAGCTCGACAGGAAGCTGATTGAGAAGGAAATAGCCCAGCTAAAGGCGTTAACCGAGTTAGCCGAAACAGTGCAAGTTGATTCCAAGAAGGACGAGCTCCTGGCATTCCTAAGAGGCATCCTCAACAAGGACCCTAGAGAGAAGGTCCTTGTGTTTACGGAATACAGGGATACCCTTGAATACTTGGAGCGAGAGATCTCCCAAAGCGAGCTATTCAAGCAGAACGGCTGGAAGACTTGTAGAATACACGGCGGTATGGACCAAGATGAGCGTGAAGAAGCGCAGCGCATGTTCGACCAGCCCGAGACCAAGGTAATGGTAGCTACAGACGCGGCCGGTGAGGGGATAAATCTTCACTGGAGCTGTCACATAATGGTGAATTACGAACTCCCTTGGAATCCCAACCGCATTGAGCAGCGCATCGGGCGGCTCCACCGCTATGGGCAGAAACGCGAGGTTAAGGTGTACAACCTCTTCGTGACCAACACTAGGGAGGACCAGATTCTCGAACGGCTCCTCGAAAAGCTCGTTCAGATAGGGCGAGACATGCCGGGTGATGTTTACGATATCTTGGGCGCACTGCTGGACGAGGTGAACATCACGGAGCTGGTAATGACCGCCCTTACGGAACGAGAGGCGCCGGAGGTCACAGCGGAGCGGGCCGCTCGGGCCGCTGAGGAACGAGTGAGAATGCTCAATCGCATTGACAAGGAATTGTTCCAGGACATACGCAGATATGACCACGAAAGGGCGTTCCGTCTCCTCGACAAAGTCAAGGCGACTTCTGCGACGAGCCAGGATATCGCTCGTCTCGCCGAGACCTTCCTGCGGAGCCACGGGGCACGAATCCTCAAAACTAAGAAGGCGGGCGTAATTCAGGCACGCGACATCCCTCAGGCAATCCGTCGAGAGGGGGTATTGACTGCCTACGAGAGCGTTACCTTTGACCGAGATGTTGCTCGCCAATACCGCCCCGACGAGGTTCAACTCGTCGCTTTCGGGCATCCGCTATTTGATTCCATTGTGAATTACTGCACCCAAGCTGGTTCAGGCTTCAATGGCGTTGCCACGGCCAAGGTCGTTGAGAACAAGGAGCGCAAAGGAGAGGCAGGGGTAGCTCTCAATTTCAGGTTAAGGTGCACGGACGGCAGAGGTGCTGTTGCCCACGAAGAGCTGTGCTCCGTGTATGTAAGTGAGTCGGGAGTGGTGGACGCTGCTCTGCCTCCACTCCTTCCTCGGCTTAATACGGGAGACCTTAAGGCGCCGGCACTGAGCAAGGCGCATGAGAGGGTCCTTTCTCGGCTTCAACAGCTCCATACGGCGGCTTGGGAATCGGTTGTGAATCGCAGCAGAGAGCTTGAAAACGATGTTCAGAATCGTCGTGTGACATCCGTTGAGGCTATGAAACAGGACCTTGATCGGTATGCCTCCTCCCGGGAGACCAAGATACGAATGCAGCGAGCAACTGTCGAAGAGCGGCTGCGGCAGTACAAGCAGCAACCTCAGCTGCTACCGTCTGGTCAGGATATTCGCATTCTTGGTGAAGAGGCGCGCCTGCGAGACCTCGACCAGGAGATCGAGCAGTTACGCAGGAGAGTTGCCTCGAGAGGGGAGGAACTGGGAAACATGGAAATCGTCGTGGCCGAGCGACCGGAACTGGTCTCTTTAGCGCTAACAGAGTTCCTCAAGTAGGTGGAGTGTGGCCCAACCGTATAACAATAAGTCCTTGTTCAGCGACTACTACTTGGAAGAGTTGGTAACTGAGGACTCCCATTGGCAAACTCTGAAGAACGCAGCATGGGAGTATCGCCAGCGAATTGCCAATATCATAGATAAGGCCTCACCCGGCATCAATGGAGACACTCCTGAAGCAGAAGTCGAACGGCGTTTCATCCGGCCCATACTCGATGTTCTCGGACACGTCTACTTCGTCAACCCCTCTGTGCCATCCCCGGAAGGCGTCAGACGCCCCGACTATGCCTTTTTCGATTCGACTGAAGCCCTGCGGGAGGCAGAGACTCACAAGGGGCAGTTGGAGTTCTTCAAAACCGCTCTCGCAGTGGGAGACGCCAAGGCCTGGGACCGCGCCCTAGATAAGCGTATCAAAGGCCCAGGCGACCCCTTTACCAACCACAATCCCAGCTATCAGATTGACTTCTATCTGCGGGCTACCGACAGGCGGTGGGGACTGCTCACCAACGGCCACTACTGGCGCGTGTATCATCGGGATCTCAGCTACCGTCTTGACGTTTATTATGAGGTAGACCTCCTCCACCTAGCTACCCTCGACGAAGAGTCGTTCCTTTACTTTCCTGCTTTCTTCCACAGGGAGGCGTTTCGGGCCGACAACACGGGAGAGTCCTTTCTCGACCGAGCCTATCGAGCCAGCACCGAGTACGCGACGAAGGTCAGCGAGGAACTCAAGGGCAACATCTACGAAGCCCTCCGGCTTCTTGCCGAGGGTCTACTCTCTTTCCCTGGGAATAATCTCAAAGCTGAGGACTTAGATCTTATCAGAGAGAATGCCTTCATCCTTATCTACCGCCTTCTTTTCGTCCTCTACGCGGAGGCCAGGGAGATTCTGCCCGTAACCAACCCCACTTACTGGGGCACCTATAGCCTGAGAGCGCTCACGCATGAGATTGCGGACAAACAGCCCTTCGAGGCAACCCTCCATCCCACGGCAACAAACTATTGGTCTCGGCTGCGGGAGCTATTCAAGCTTATCAATAACGGGGACGACTTCTTGCAGATCCCGCCGTACAATGGGCGGTTGTTCGACGACCAGAGGGCGCATCGGTGTTTGGCTGTCTGGAGGATAGGGGACCGCTATCTAGCAGAGGCCATTGACCAGCTGGCCAGAGCCAAGGCCGCCGGACGTACCGGTCGAGGTTTTGTCAGCTACCGCGACTTAAGTGTACGAGAGCTGGGCTCCATCTACGAGGGGCTTCTGGAGCACCATCCCCGCTATGCCGCCCAGGATATGGCGGTGGTGAAAGATGACAAACGCGAGAAGTTTGTTCCCCTTGCAGAGATGGGTGACCGCAGGGCACTTAGTACCTACCCAGCCAGATCCGTTTACTTGGAAACAGACAAGGGTGAGCGCAAAGCAACCGGCTCGTACTACACGCCCGACTACATTGTTAAATACATAGTTAGTAATACCGTGGGCCCCTTGCTGCAGGAAGCCAAGAAGTCTGGCGGCAATCTTATTGACGCTATCCTTTCCGTCAAGGTACTTGACGCTGCGATGGGGTCGGGGCATTTTTTGGTAGAGGCCACCGATTATCTAGCTCGAGGCCTGGTTGAAGCCTTGGGCGCAGACCCGCGGGAAACGGATGAAGATGAGATACGCTGGGCCCGTCGCGAGGTAGTGGAGCGCTGCATTTACGGCGTCGACCTCAATCCCCTGGCCGTTGATCTGGCTAAACTCTCACTCTGGCTTTCTACCGTCTCGTTGGATAAGCCGTTGAACTTCCTTGACCATCACCTCCGCTGCGGCAACTCCCTCATCGGGGCCCAACTGAAGGGTCTGGGGGCTCTTCCGGGCAAGGCTCCGAAGATGAAGACGATAGGCAAGAAGGCGTTGAGAGTCAAATCCTATTCCATGTGGGAGGGTTGGTTCACCCAGAATGTGGCCACGGCTGTGGATAACTACTTCCGCATCGCCGCCATATCCTCCGACAGACTCCAGGACATCCGTGAGAAAGAGCAGTTTTACAGCATCGCCCGCGACATCCTGAAACGGTACAACCAGGTGGCCCACATCTGGACGAGCACGTATTTCGGGAACGACGTGACCCCTCAGGATTATGATAATCTCCTCACCAACATCCGCGCCACCGAACCCGAGTGGGGGGAGATGGAGAAGAAGCCTTGGTTTACTGAAGGCGCTGAAGCTGGTGAAGAGCGCCGATTCTTCCACTGGGAGTTGGAGTTTCCCGAGGTCTTCTTCGATAGGAACGGGCAGAGCCTCCGGAAGCCGGGATTTGATGTGGTAGTCGGGAATCCGCCGTATGGAAAAGAGTCGGTGCGGCCTACGAGGGACTACATAAATGCGACCTACGATGAGATCGTGGGCGAATCGGACGCTTATCCTACCTTTATGGCGAAAATACACGCACTTTGTAAGTTCGGAGGTCGACTTAGTCTCATAGTGCCGGACACTTGGCTGACCTTGCACAACACAACCAAGGTCAGAGAACGGTACCTCACTCAAAGCACACTAGAGACACTCGTCAGGTTGAACGAGACTGTATTTTCCGACCCCATGGTTGACCCCATGATATTTGTAGCCGAAAAGTCGGAGACTGCAGTCAGAGAAACCGAAGTAATCCTTTTGCCGAAGGCGAGGGGACTCGAATCTTACTTTCGCCTTGGGTTGCCCGTCGAAGAAAAAGTGAACCAATCAACGTGGCTGGAGACAACAAGGTATACCATCAATTTGGGTGGCAGGATGTCGGAAGCCGGGATCCTTTCCAAGATCAGGGATAATCCGAAATTTGATGAGCTCCTCGACTTTAGAGCCGGGTGCAAGCCCTACGAAGTGGGAAAGGGCACGCCACCGCAGACCGAGCATGATGTGCACAACGCAGTATACACTTCGTTCAAACAAGAATCGCCCGATTGGGTTCCTCTACTGCGTGGTGATGATATCTGTCGCTACGCCGTAGAGATCGAGAAACCTGAGTGGATAAGCTACGGTCCCTGGCTTGCGGCGCCGAGGGAATATGCGATATTTTCTTCGCCCCGAATATTGATACAATCGCTCAGAAACCCGGCAATCAAGGACAGGCTGATTGCCACATTTAGCGACGAGGTATTTATCACCAGAATAAACGTCTACAGCCTCTTGCCGAAGGACGCGAGATTGAGCCTGTTCTATGCCCTTGCTGTGGTCAACTCTCGACTTTTGAACTGGTCACTTGTAAGACTATACGGTCTGCACACTTACGTTATCACCGGTCTTGAGCAACTTCCCATTCGCCGGATCAATTTCACCACCCCGTCAGCACAGCGCAGGCAGCTGGCAGGGGATGGAAAGAAATTCTATATGCAATATCTCCGGAACAAGAACCGGGACAGGATTATGTCGTTCGTATGCGAGCGTCTCCCCAAGAACCCTAACGGCGCTCCACACAGAGGGCATGAGCAATCGGACGTGGTTCATGACCTACTTGCCTTCCTAGCTGCCGAGATGACCCGCCTCAACAATGAGAAACAAGCTGAAGCGAAGGGATTCCTGAGTTGGCTGGAGGACTATCTGGGCGTGAGGGTTCAGGCCCTGAAGAACAAGACCAAGATCAGAGAGTACTACAAGACTGAGGTGGCGTGGGAAGGTTTCTTGGGCGCTCTGGAACAAAACCACAGGACGATACGACTCGCCAAGGGAGTAGACATCGCGCGGCGCGAACCACAGGAAACCGTCCGGAGTGAATTCGATGCATCGTTGGCCAAGCTAACACCGATCCTTGAGACAATTGAGATGACGGACAGACTTATCGACCAGATGGTCTACGCGCTCTACGGGTTGACGCCGGAGGAAATCGCTGTGGTGGAGGGGAGAGCCTGATCAAATGAACCGATTGGATATGAGGACCGATCTGAAAATAAATCCAGGGGTTTTGCGATGGGCGCGTGAGGAATCCGGCTACTCTGTTGCTGAGATGGCCAGCAGAGCCCATGTTGATCAAGATACCTATATGGCCTGGGAGACCACCGGAACAGGACTCGACCTTAACGACTTGGTCGATCTATCTAGGGTGTGCAAAAGGCAAATAGCTTTCTTCTTTCTTCCCGGTGTTCCACCGAGAACGAGGAAGCCGACCGATTTTAGAAACCTTGAGCCTGCACTGGCCAGGCTTTCGGATACTACCCTCCTAGCCATGAGGCGTACCGTTCGTTTTCAGGATTTTCTTCTCCAGCTTCGTGGTGCCGAGTACTATCGAAACAAGTATTCCTGGCTCGGAGGTTACAGGGAATCCTTCGTAAGACAACTGGATTCTGAAGAAAGCATTAACCGGATGAGAAACATCCTTGGCTACCCGATTGAAGAGCAAATTGCAGCTGCTGATGCTGATGGTTCATACAAAAGATGGCGAAGCAGCGTTGAGCACAACCTCGGCGTCCACGTGTTCCAGTTCGGCATGCCGAAAACCGAAGCTCAGGGGTTTTCCTACTCCGATTCGTTGCCCTACTGTGTTGCCATCAATAATGCCTATCCAGCCACCTCGCGGGCCTTCACCTTGTTCCACGAATTAGCCCACGTTGTGAAAAGCCAATCCGGTTTGTGCAAGCCGGACGACACCGTGCCGAAGCGGGGCGAGATCACCGGAGAATTTGAGTGTAACTCTTTCGCAGGGGCTCTCCTTGTCCCCGCAGAAGAAGTTGCTCCGGCGCGAGACAAAGAGACCATATTCAAATGTGCCACCCGGCTCAAGGTCAGCAGCGAGGTCTATCTGCGTAGGCTCCTTGCTCTTGGCCTCGTCTCCGAAAACGAATTCTTTCCGCTCCTCGATGAAATTCGTAAATCGGTTTTGCCTACGAGGCCGCACTATGCGGGGTCTCCGATTAGCAAGAGCATCAATTCGCGAGGTGAGGCCCTGTTCACCTCGACTCTCGATGCAGTGAACCAGAGAAAGGTCCCATACTCCCTAGCGTCCGATATACTCGGCCTGAAAATAAACTACCTCTCCGGCTTGTAGAGATGAAGCAGGACACCGTCTTTTGTTTTGACACGTCTGCCTTCGTCGACATTCATAGGTATCTCGTAAGGCTCATCCCGCAGCTCTACCCACAGCTGGACAGGCTCTTCAACAGCGGCCGACTAATCTCGCATAAGCGTGTCTTTGAGGAAATCACGACGCGCTCGAAAAGACCCGATTCCCTTACGAGATGGATCCGACCTAAAGAGGCGCTTTTCGAAGACATTTCACCCCAGCAAGCACTTCTAGTTTCAGAAATTGTGCAGAAATTCCCTACACTTATACACTACAACAAAGAAAAGGATGATGCCGATCCATGGTTAATCGCGATGGTACTGGAGCGAAGGTCTGCGCCAGACCTCTTTTCGGGTCTCCAGGACTTCGCTATAGTGAGTACAGAGAGTGCCCTCACTCCAAACCGACTGCCAGATGTGTGCAACCATTACTCTATCAAGCATTTTGATCTGCCTGACTTCTTCAAAGCGAACGGATGGAGTGTAGATCTCCGAACGACAAACCCGTAGTCCCGAATCCCAGGGCACCGAGCCTCCCAAGATTACGGATGGGGTTGCTCCAAACCAGGTAGTGTTTCTCAAAGAATCACATACACGCGGGAAGGGAATGAGCATACGCAAGAGAGCAAGATCATCGAATCGGCAAGGCCGGTCTACAGAGAGCACTGGCGGGCCACATCAGACAAGAGCACAACAGATAGACAGGCAACAAAGGTTACAGAAGCTTGGCAGCAAGATGTAGCTTCCGGTGACATAGAGCGCGAGGTGTCTATCGGACAGGGGCTGAACGAGAAGATAGACCTCATCGACCACTCCGTCAGGGTAGCATATGAAATGAAGGTCTCTGGCAAGAATGCAGACCACGAGTTCTACAAAGACATTTTTAAGGTGCTCATTTACAATCAGCACCGTGCCAAGAAACTAAAGGGCCTGGTGTTCATTACCGAGCAGGATGGCGCAGCTAAGCTGAACAAGAGATTAGGCAAAGCCGTGCAGGAACTACTGGCTCGTCGCGGACTAGACATTGCTGTTAAGGGAATCTAAGGAATTCTGGCGACGCCATACCACTCAGGCCTGCCACAACTCACGCATCACATCTCCCCCAGATCCCCCGTCGACGTGGTTCAGCCATTTGGCGAGTAGCAGGCTACGGCTGACGACTCGGCTCGTTGTTCGATCTTCAGAAACTGTGTATAATGAGAGCGTAGGAGCGTGTCTCGGCGATGGGTGGGTCAGAAGGTGTGCCCGAAAAGCTCGATCTAGTCATTCCAATCTATCTTGACGTAAACGCGCTGCTGGATCTCTTAGCTTCCGCCGAGAATGGTTTTTCCGTAGTGGAAAAGGTAACCAGTCGGAGTGTCACTGCAGATGCGAAGGAGGGTTCCGTCGGAGGGGAATTTGGCATCGCTAACATATTCAATCTATTCAAGATAGGTGTCGAAGGTTCCCTGGGCAAGAAACAACTCGCGGGAAGCGGTACGGAGCATAGCCTGGAACGGTATCACACCTACGGATCTCTTCTGTACCGACTTCGCTCGGCCCTGATCGAAATGAACTTGCTTGAGCCGTTCGCACGAGGTCCGCACGACTGGACGAAGGTCAGGGCCTCCGACTTTGTTGAAGTCCAAGGAATATTCCGCCCGAATCCTCTGACGGACTCCTTTTCTACGATAGAGCGGGTGATGGACTTTGCCCTTCTTACCGGTCCGGGTCAGCCGACAGGGCCCGCGCCTTCCAAGAGCGAGCGGAAGCAAGCGAACAAGCAGACACAGGAACTTGGGAACACGCGCAAGCTCATTTCGGGCATTCGTTCTAGCCTTGAGCAAGTGGGCGTTCGTATCTTCATAGTCGATTTGGCTGACAGTTCAGGATACAAAGCGGTGGTTCCTCTATTCAGCGAGTATCTGAGAGACCGGTCGATGACGGAGCTCACTCGAGGAGAGTTTCGCTTACTTGGAAAAATCTCTCGCAACATCTCCATTAAGGGAGAGGCCGTCGATCTACTACGAGGTACGACATTCGGCGGGCTAAGCGATACGATCGTAACACAGATGCTCGATGCCTTCAGTGAAGCGAAGGCAGGGGGCCTGAAGCTTCCGGAGGTCGAGACAAAAATCAGTGCGCCGGTTCTGCAGGTAGTCCCCATTGCCATCTATGTGTAGAACTTGGGCCGGATTCTGGGTACGGCATGCCAATCAGGCCCGCCGCAAATCAGGCATTGCCGAATGCCAAGTTGAAATCGGGGCAATGCCGCATTCACGCGCCCATTTCTCCAGTGTCTCTGCGGTATCTCCGCCGTATCTCTGATCCCCAGCCCCCCAACCCCTGGCCCCGAGCCCCTCGTCCCCAAACGCGCCATTTTGCCCTTGCTCGAATGACAGAGTTCATGTCAACCTCTGGTTAGAGCCTGGGGCGGAAATTCACAAGTCTGCTCGACCTGGCTATGCGTTCGGCCGATTGACTTTGGGTTCTGGTTAGGTTATCTTAATAACATACTAACATTGTGCAGCTATAATGAGACTAGGGGTGACCCTATGACCTCAGCAGCAAGGAGAGAGCGGTCTTAACGGGGGCCAAGACCGCCCTTCTGTTTCAGGAGGTAGGTGATGGCAACATCTGAAATAGCCTTCGAGTTCGATGAGACGAAAGCGATCGAAACTATACTGTACGTCGCTAAACGAATATCACGCTCAAGCAAATACAATATATGCAAAATGCTTTATTTGGCAGATAAGGCCTCTCTTGAGAAATATGGCAGGTTCATATTTGGAGAATCTTACTCAGCCATGCAGCAAGGTGCCACTCCATCTCAATCGTATGACCTTCTGAAGGAAATCGCAAAAGAATCTACCGATGACCTTTGCGTAGACGGCAACGCGGTCATTGCGTTGCGTGACGCCAATTTGGACTACTTGAGCGAATCAGACATTGAGTGTCTAGAGCAAACGATTGCTATGTACGACAATAACCCCCGAAAAATGATTCGTGATGCTCACGACGACGCATGGGAAAAAGCGTGGGATAGTAGAGGGCAAAAGGGAAGTGTCGATATTCCGGTTAAGAGTATCGCTGAAACCCTTGCCAATTCGCGGGATTTAATAGACTATTTAACGAATCGTGGTGTCGAATAGGCATCATGGTCTCCCCCTGGCACATCTACCGTGTAAGTGAGTGCCGATATACAAACCCACCCAAACCAAAGTATGTCGCTATCGTCTGCCTTAACCCCAATCCGTACGGCTTCCTAGTCAATTCCCAGATATCTCAGTTTATTAAACATACCCCTGCTCTGCTATCTAGCCAAGTCCCTGTCACCGCTGAGAGATACGGATTTCTGAAGCACGATTCCTACATAAACTGCGGCCAGCTATACTCGTTCAAAAGTGGTGAGTTACATAGTGTTCAAGCCGTCCAGAACAACACAAGAAAAGCAATAGAGAGAATCGTCGCTAAATCCACCCTAATCGCGCCTATTTACAGGCGACTCATATGTGGCGAATGATTGTGATCGGTTGAATACTCCGTGATCGAACCGCAAGGGGGATGCCATTTTCCCCTTGTTCCGATGAGGAATCCATGCTAGTCTCTACTTGGAACTCGTGTGTTACCCCGACAAATCAATCCTCTCCTCTCCATCGACGGGAGAGGAAGAAGGTGAGGGTGAGGTTCTCAAAACGTGACTCCAAACCAAACACAGACTAAAAGGAGGCGCGGCGGACAGAAAGGCAACCGGAATGCTCGTAAACACGGCTTCTATTCCGCTAGCCTAAGCCCCGACCAAACACGCCAAGTGTGGGACATGACCACCCTGGAAGGCGTTGACCCCGAAGTAGCGCTCATGATCGCCCCCTGTCTCATTTCTGGTCCAGGTCTCTTATGAGTTCATCGA
>Ga0172362_10003600_pt1 | contig 13391 bp, 13 predicted proteins | sample LakKivs1_kivu2a2_FD_114534 | JGI IMG/M metagenome (GOLD analysis project Ga0172362, IMG submission 114534) | Sediment microbial communities from Lake Kivu, Rwanda - Sediment s1_kivu2a2 | ecosystem: Environmental > Aquatic > Freshwater > Lake > Sediment | place: Rwanda: Western Province, Lake...
TGGTTGGGAACCTTGTGATCCGAATTTCGCAGATGATAGAGAATCAACTTCGATGTGGTGGAAAAAAGATGTTGATATTCATCCCAGTAGTTTTATTTGGGGTAATAAACGATATCTAATTCCAGAAAATGAAAGAAATCATTTCTGGGTTAAAACTTTATATATTAACCAAGACGGAAAAATGAGAGCAGATGCTAACCATCCCAATGTCAGTGGTAGTTCTGTTTGTATGGGTGATTTAATTGTTAATTTTAGTGACGAGAGTAACCCTTTAGCTGAATGTTTAGTTCGAGTTGAAGAATTGTTAGATATGATTAATTATGATTCTTCATATCGATCAGAATATAGAGACGATTTAATGAAAGTATCTACTGTTCAGGAAAGTTTGTATAGTAGTTTTGATGATAATGTAAAAGATAAAGTTCGAAATTCTTCAACTATTCGAGAATTGGGTACTAATTTTGACGATAATGATGATGAAGAAGAAGATTTAGGCGATGGAATTGAAGATTCAGTTACTACTATTACTAGAGTTAATGATAACAATGGTGATTTAATTGCTGAAATTCATATGTCTTCTATATCGAATACTCAAGAAACAAATCCAAGAAATCAAAATTTATCAATCGTTGAACAATCTGATGAAGATATGATTTCTGACTTTGAGAGTTCTGATCCTTCAGACAATTCATATGAATTGAATGAATCAATTGTTGTTAATGACGTTAATCTTGTCAATAGTCAAGGTGAACAAAGGCCTCTAGTATTTACTATGCCATCAAATCAACGGCCTTCTAATGAATCATTCTCATTAGGAGATACTAATTTAGTTGGGGGCAATAGATAATGGATTTAAATAATATTCATAATCGTCAACAGGATATTAATTTATACACTTATGATCATGCTATTGTTGCAGGGGTGGGTGGAATCGGTAGTTGGGTTGCTTTAGATTTGGCATTGAGTGGTAAGATTAATACTATACACTTAATAGATCCAGATGATGTTGAATCAAGTAATCTTAATCGAACACCTTTTAGGTTATGCGATATTGGTTTTCCGAAAGTAGATGCTTTAAAATATCTAATTTTAGAAAGAAGAGTATCAGTAAATATTCATACTTACAGAGAAAAAACTAGTCCTGATCAAATTGGGATTATGAAATCTCGAATTAAATATCGAGATGATTCTGATTCTGATCGATTACTTGATTATATTTTAATTGTTGATTGTAGAGATGATGTTTATGAAGATTTATATGAATTTAAATGTAAATATTATAAAGTTGGTTATGATGGTCTGTCGGTAACGATTGACGGAAATCCCAGAAACACAGCTGTGTGGGGTCAAGCTAATAGTTATAGATATACTCCTTCATTTATAGCCCCTGCTCAAATGATTGCAGCGATGGTGGTAACAGATGCTTTAAGCGTTAAAGATCTTGATAAGGAAGAGGGTGACGTTGCTCCATCTTATGATGTTGTAACAAATACACAGCCCTTTGATTTAAGAGGTAGAATTAATAAAGCATTCACAGTAGATACTAGAGATGTTACTGCATCATTATATCGAGAATATTTAGGAGGAGTAATCGGAGAATGAGTGTAAAAGAATTAGGTTCATGCAATGATGATGGTGAAGTTAAACTTGAAGAAGTTAAAGAAGAAGACTTTGGAAAATCAATGACATCTGGACGAGATGGTTGGACACTAGATGAACTAGTTCCGATTACAGTTCCTATTTCATGCAAGGTTCCTCAACATGTTGTTATTTTCATGCGTACTATTGAGAGATTGATGGCTACGCAAGGAATGGGTGCGTTAGAGTTTGGAGTGTTTTTAAAAGGTAAATTTCAAGATGGCGTTTTAAATGTTGATGCTGATCATCAATTTATTCCTCAGCAAAAAGTTTCTGGCGTAACCGTTGACTTTGAAGAGGATCCGCCAACTCCAGATTTTAATGGAGTGATTCATCGGCATCCTACTGGGTGTAAATCATTTAGTGGGACCGATTCTCAACATATTAATAGAAATTTTGAATTTTCACTTCTTTATGAAGGGAATGATATTATTAAAGGAATCATCAATGTAAAATGTAGTGATATCCGAATTCAATTACCTTTGAATATTGAAGTTCAATATCCAGTATTTAATATTGAAAATCAAGATCTAATATTTAAAAAGATTCAACGAAATTCCGCAATGATGTCTTCATCCAAATCATCAATACAGAAAGATTTCCAGTCTTTTGGAAGAATTCCATTTACTAATAAACTTTTAACAGATGGTCTTGATGATGATGATGGGCTTGGAACTTTGCCATTTGATGAACCAATTCAAGATTCCGACGGATCTGACCGTGAAGAATATAAAGATGAGTTTGATGGCGATTTGTACATCTGCAGATATTGTGGAGAACCGAATGTAGTTTCGGAATTTCCTCATGTTTGTGATTCATGTAATATGGTTTTGGGTGGAGATGATGATGCTGAAGAGATTTTGGATATTACGGATTTGGAACCGGATATTCAACAAAAAGCATTAGAAAAAATATCAGATCATAAATCTTCAGATAAAGAATGAAAAAATTTCTGAAATCATGCCTTTCGATTACTATAGTAAAATATAGGAATCGAAAGGTGTGATGGAAGAAAAAAATTAAATTCAATCTTAATGTTTTTATTGTTAAATTAAGGAGACATGCTGTATGGCAAAAAGGGGCGCAATTGGCGATATTCATTTATCCGGATTTGAATCTGATAAATTAGATTCTGATGGATTACCATTTCGATTGGGTCTTATAATAAAGACGTTAGATTTCATAGTTGATTCATTGAGAAAAAGAAATATTTTCAAAGCAGATATTCTGGGCGACTTGATAAATGATAAATCAATCATTTATACAGTTGCTCAAGATGCATTTAAAGAATTCTTGAATAGAAATTCTGATTTTTATTTTAGAATAATTTCTGGTAACCATGATATGAGTAGCACAGGTAAATTACAAAAAAGTGCTATTACTGTATTTAATAGTTATGAAAATGTTGAATGTATTCCTTATGCACCAGTTGTTTTAGATGATATTACATATGTACCATATACTTCTGAATTTCTTGAAGTATTAAAAAATATTGAACCTGGAAATATTTTGATCAGTCATTTGGGTTTGAATGAAGCTATGTTGCAATCTGGTTTATCTAAAGTTGGCAGAATTAAAATGAAGGATTTATCTTCAAAGTTTAAACTTGCAATTTTGGGTCACTATCATAAACCACAATTTTTACATAATGATAATATCAAAGTATATTATGCAGGAAATCTTATTCATAAAGATTGGAATGATAAAAATGAACAAAAAACATTTCTAATTTATGATACTGAAACTTTAGAAGTTGAACAGGTTCCGATAGTAGGTTTTCGTGAATTTAAAGAATTTGTCATCAATACTCCTGATCAAAAAGATCAAGTGCTGCAACAAGCGGAGATAGCAAAAAATAATGGTCACGTTGTTCGAATTAAAAATAAATCTGGTGAAAAGATTCGGGATAAAGTTTCTAATGATGTTCTTCTTATTGAAACTGATGAAGTAGATATTACAAATCGAGGAATTGAAATAACTCAAACTAGAGAAGAGCAGCTTAAAAAATATCTAGAAATAAAGGGAATTCTAGAAGATGAACGACAAGAATATTTAGATGTTCTTCTGAAATATAACATTTTAACAAAGAATGTGAGTGGTGAATGAAAGATATTTATATTGATGAAGTTAAGTTGAAAAACTGTCGCGGTCATTTTGAAATGGAAATGGATTTTCCGATAGATAATTTCACAGTAATTCAAGGAAAAAACGGAGCAGGAAAATCTACAATTCCAAAAGCTATTTCTATGTGTTTGTTTGGTGATGATGGAGCCCCTGCAGGCGAGAAGATATCTATCACAGAAATGGTAAATCGTAAAAAGGGAAAAGACTTAGAAATTAAAGTCTATTTTCGAGAAATCGATTCGGATACTCATGTTACTGATGAGTACCGGGTTGAACTTTACTATGGGCATCATAAATATCAAAATCAATTATTTTTGTTTAAAAATAATGTACCAATTTCTGGAAAGACAAAAGGCGATACATATAGACAAATTGAACAGATTTTATATCCTAAAGAAATCTATCATAATGTAATTAATTTTAGTCAGCAAGTTAAGAATTTCTTTACATCCTTAACTAACGCTCAACAAAAAGAAATTTTTGATTCTATTCTTCAAACTAAAATTTACAATGTTTATTATGCAAATGATTTAGAAGCTGAAAATACTTTAAAACAAGTACTCCAAGAACTTGAAATGACATTGGGTCGTTTAGATCATGAAATATCATGGCGTGCTACTGACATTGAAAAATTTAAAAAAGAAAAAGAAGATTTTGAGAAAAAACAAAATCAAACTATCAGTGACGGCAAAGCTACAAAAATAAGATTAGAAAATGAAATTCAATTAATTAGTGATCAAATTGAAGATCTTGCTTTTTCTGAATCAGAATATGAATCAACTAAAAAACAATGTACAATTTTAGAGCAAAAAATATCTCAGATTGAACAAAGAATTAATGAACAGATTGCGAGAGCAGAATCAGAAAAAGTTTCCGAATGGAAAACTTTTATAATTGATGTCGAAAAAAGACAACAATCCGAAAAAGAAAAAATTCGAAATTTATTTGAACAAGAAAAAACTAAATATCAAACAGAAAAATCTAAACTATATGAATTAATATCAGAAATTTCGAAGAGATATGACACTTCATCAATTGTAAAAGATCGTTTAGATTTTGAAAGAGAAAAACAAAAAGAAATACAGCAAGTATCTTTTATGATTTCTCAATTAGATTTAGAATTTTTTACTTCAAAATTAGAAGTGGAACGAGATCAACGGTTAGAAATCATAGATAGAAATATACAGGAATTACGAGATAAAGCATCTGAATTAAAAAGTAAAGCATCAATAATCAAAAAGAATATCGAAGATAAGAAATTAGATCTTAAGAAAGATGAAGAATCTATTTCTGGCGATATTCCGATATGTACTAAATGTTTGAGACCTTTTCATGATGAGAAGGATATTAAAGTTATTCAAGAATCGATATCTAATGTTCAATTAATTATCGAAGATCTAGAAAATCAATTAAAACTTTTAGAAAAAGAAATGGTTACATTAAAAACAGAATTTGAGGAATGTAACCGAGTAAAAACAAAAGTTAAATTAGATTATGACGATCGAATCAAAGAGATTGTAGTAAAGAAAAATCAAAAATCTAGAGAATTACAAAATAAACAAAATTTAATTCAATGTGAGATTGATGAGTATAGAAAAATTTGTGATGAGAAAATAAAAGATTTAAATAGTAAAATAGAAAAAGAAACCCAAGAACATAAGTTAAAGCAAAAAGAAATTGATATTTCTTTAGAAAGTTTACAACAGAAAACGATTTCTGAATTAGAGAATATAACTTCTGTTTTCGCAAAAGAAACGCAAAATGAACAAATAGAACATAATAAAAAGTATGTACAAATACAATTAGATTTACGAGAAAAAATTAATAAAGAAACTCAGAATCTAAAAAGTAATTTAGAAACATGTTCATTAGCAAGAAAAACATACGAAAATATAAAAGCATCTGTTGACTCCTTGACGACGGCAAAGTCTTCTATGACTTTAGAATTAGTTTTTGTTAATAAAAATCTTCAAGCTATTGAATCAGAACAATTTGATGAAACTAAAATAATTTCGGCTGAAGAAGAAAAAAATGAAATTGAGAAAAAAAGAGAATTTGAATTAGAGAAGAAAAGATGTTTAGATCGAGAATTAGAAATTTTACGATTTTGGAAAATTGGTTTTTCTGATTCTGGTATTAAGAGTATGTTAATTGATATGGCAATTCCTCATATGAATGAAGCTGTATCGGCTGCATTAGAAAAAATAGCTCCAGGTGTTTTTACTGTATCTTTTGATACATTGAGAGAGACAAAAAGTGGAGATGTTAGAGATAAGTTTACTGTTAATGTGTTGCATAATATTAAAGGAACAGATAGTCATAAGTTATTATCAGGTGGAGAAAAACGATTAGTTGATTTATCTTGTATGGAAGCTTTACGATCATTAGTTGAAAGACTATATGGTAAGAGAATACATAATATTTTCTACGATGAAGTATTAGATTCTTTGGATGAAGATAATAGACAATTATTCTGCCAAGTTTTAAAAATGATATCTAAAGATAAAAATGTTACTTTAATAACTCATAATACTGCGGAAGATATGGAACCAGATAGAATTTTTAAATTCTAAGGAGAATTATGGATAATGATGCTGTTGATACTAAATCGAAAAAAACTTTTAAACAATGTATATTTGATGTGTTAGATTTTTTTAAATCCACTGATTTTGAATTATCAATGAAAAATAATGATGGAAAAAAATCAATTAAGAAAGAATCTTCTAATATTGAAGTTGGAATCGAACATAAAAAAATAAAGACTAATATTCAATATTCGAGAAACAAAATAAAAGTTAGTCATGAAAATATGAGTCAAGAAAAGACGAGTTTAGAAGATGATCTTAAAGACCTCTAATTTATTATACTTAGTTGATTTTGATGGAACAGTTGTTGGAAGTGGCGAGTGGCATGGTTTCTTTAGGAATTGTAAATTATCTTTCCAGCAACTCCATTTCAATCCTGGAATTTTAGATATTCGATGGAGTATTTTAACATCCAGACCGAGAATGGATAGATGGTTGATTAAAGCAGTATGTGGGTATCATAATCTAACTCCAGAAAAAATTATTACTAGTTCAACTTGGACTTGGTCTTTTAAAAATCCAGAACAAGAAATAAAATACAAAGAACAAATTATAAAATCTATTTTAGATGGAACTTTTGATATCGGTAGACATATTACTAAAGTGTGTTATATTGATAATGATGATAAGTTGACTAAATCGTTAAATAATAATAGAGGAAAGTATCAATACTTAGCTATAAGTGTTTCTGATTTTATTCATAGGGATTATTTACAACTTTTATCCGGAGGTGAAGAAAATGCCTAAAGTTACAATTCCTTCTCCAGTAGATACTCAAGAAGGAAAAACTATTAAGTTTGATATGAAAATTGATGATGAATCTAGAGCATCAGCTAGAAAAGGTTATGAAGTTGCTAAAGTTTTAAAAGAGGCTGGATTAAAATTTCGAAAAGTTATTCCTGCTCATAATGATCCTTCAATTCGTAAATTATTTAAACTAGGACCTACAGGACCTAATTTCTGTTTAGAGATTTCGTTAAATGCACGAACAGCTGAAGATAATACTAGACAGATTGATGAAATCAAAGATCAATTTTTATTAATGCCAGATTTTACTTTAGTAAATGATAAACCTTATAAATTAGATAAATCTACTACTGTCCATAGATTTTTATTTAGACCATCTAAAATTAATAAGTAATTTAAATGATAGATCGACCAATAATAATTGGATGCGGAACTGTGGGTTCTACTCTATCTATTGGCTTGGCAAAATCAAAATTAGTAAATTCACTAGATATATATGATTTTGATATTGTGAGTTATTCTGAGGATACTGCATCCTATCCATTTCTGTGTAATGAAAGTGGAATTCCAAAAATTAAAATTATTGAATTCTATTGCAAATATTTAAATCCAGATTTGAAAATTAGAGGTTTTCAACAAAAAATAGAACAGCCATTTGATGATTCTTATTTTGTCATAGATTGCAGAGATTGTAAATCTACAAATATTAATGCCAAAATTCGAATTTCTTTAGATGGTTATATGTTATACATTGATAGTCTAACAAACCAAGATTGTGTTGACTATCATTATTATATTACTCCCAAAAATCCAAAATATATCGAATTAGCTACTGAAAAAATTATTCAGTACTTAAAAAAAGAGCAGTATTTATATACAGATTTTAGATTATATAATTTAGAATCTGATGAAGTTCATGTTTTAAAAAGAGAGGATTTTTATGGGTTTAGCTCTAAAAAAAGACATAGTGAACTATCAATTCTTAAAAGAGAATCTTAAAGATTTCAGAGGTAATTTAAAAATTGACGTACCATGTTTACATATTCAAAGAGATGTTGATTTTATTGATATGAATTCTTTGAAGGATGTTATTTATGAAATGTCAACTGTGTTTCCACATAATAGAGTTGCAGTTACATATAAATCAAATGGAGAAGAAGTAAAATTGGAAATTCATCCTGTTACAGGTGCAGCATGAAAAAACAAATATTAGAAATTTGTAAACAACATGATGTGAAAACTAAAAGGGTCAATTTAGAGGGAGAAATATCTGAAATTTTATCTAGGATTCAACATATGATAATATCTAGAGAAATAATTCCAGATAATCCAAGAACATTTATGGCAGATCTGTGGAAATTAGAATCTAATTTAAATATTCAAAAATTAGATGAAGATTCTGAATTTCAAAATTTTATTGCCGATTTAATGAACGATAAAAAATATTGTATAGAAGGAAATTTCATAGTATGTAATAAATTCATTCGTTGTACAATGATTCAAAGCAGTTTTAAAATTTCGGTATTAACAACAGAGAAAATACAAAAAGTAAAAGATTTAGATTTTGGAATTACACAATATCGAATTTTAAAAAATAAAACTATAAGAGAAGTTTATTGTAAAGGAAAGCATCCTAATTTAAATTTAATCAGTGGTCAATTTTGTTTAGATTCAAAATTCTTAAATTTACCACTAAATTATCAAAATTTATTACTTTTAGAAGAACTATTATCTCAATTTAATATTAGTGATTGCTACTTAGATAAAAATGATTTTAAACTATTACAGGAGATTCTGAATGAAAAATAGTTTATCTATTTTAGATAAAATTTGTGGATTGATGGAATTGACTACTATGTATTCGCTAGAGGCTATTAAAGAAAAGTATATCAAAACGTTTAATGATGTAGAGGGTTCCAAAAAGATAGCTGTAATTTTACGAACCGAGAATAAAAAAGTAAATTCGAAGGTTTGTAAAGTTCAAATAGAAAATAGATTGTATTATAAATTAAATGATAATTTCAATTTTGATGATCAGAAAGCTATAGTTGAAACTGAAACGACATTACGATTAGCTCAAGTTATCTATTCTATGATTCATAAACAGAATCTAGAAGTATTAGATAAATGGTTGAATGAAGATCTTATTAAAAAGATTGATATGATTATTGAATCGAAACTTAAACAAGAACTTAGAAATGAAGTTGCACCAGCAATTGAAAAATCAATTTCTGATAAGATCAAACAATCTAAAGGACAATTTAAAAAATTAATTCTTGAATTAATTTCTGATATAATTAAAGTAACAGAAAGCGAAGGTTAATTGGATGAGAATAGACTTTTTTGACGTAGATCAATTTTGTGAAGATTTACCTGCAATTACAACAAATAAAATATATGCGAAAAAAGGATTTCATCCTAATGGTCTGTTTTCTGAAAAGATTTTTGGTCCAGTAAGAACTTGTACTTGCGGGTGCGGTGTTTATTGGGGCAGATCTAAAATCGGTGAGGTATGTAGTACTTGTGGTGTTGAAATTGGTTTTTCCAGTTTACGAAGAAAGAAATTTGGAAAAATCGAGTTACCGTTTAAAGTAATTAATCCGATCATGTTTTATTTAATTATTCGAGCTGGTAAAGTAACTATTGCAAAAATCATCGAAGAAATGATTAATGATGATAATGTATTAGGATTTTATTTTGATACTGAATCAAAACGATATGTTAAAGTCACTAAACCAACTATAGAACAAGAAGCAGTGACATTACCAGAAGGTATTACTTTATATTCTGGAACTACTGGTATATATGATTTAATTAAATTTGAATCCGAACGGCACATGGAAACAAATTCAACATGGAAATTTATTAATGAAAATATTCATAAGTTCTTCATGAAAAATATTATTGTTTGTCCTCCGGAATTCAGACCTGTATCTAAAACAAAAGATACTCAGATGCGGGATAAGATGAATGAATTTTATATGACAATTTTGAATTTCTCTATGATGTTAAAAGATGATGTTTCAACATATGAGAATTCTGAAATTCAAATGATTAACTTCAGAAATTTGCAGAGATACGTAGATAATTTCTATGAATATATCTTTTCTAAATTCTCTAAGAAATCTGGATTGATTCGTGGATCTATTTTAGGTAAACGAATTGACTTTTCAGCACGATCTGTTATTTGTCCCGATCCACATTTAAAATTAGATGAATGTTCTATTCCTTATACTATGGCTTTAGAATTATTTAAATTAAAAATTGTTAATAGAATACTTGAAATGAAAAATGTTCAAGATAGAACATTTGTTAGATATGATCCTACTATTGAATATGTAGATGAATGTATTGAAATGAATGATTTATCTTTGTTAGAAATTGTTAAAGAAATTACAAAGGACAAATTAATAATTTTGAATAGACAGCCCACTCTTCATCGAATGGGACTTATGTCATTTAAGATTTTAATCAATACTGATAATGTAATTAAAATCCATCCATGTATCTGTGAACCCTATAATGCAGACTTTGATGGTGACCAAATGGCAGCATATATTTCACTATATGATGAAACTGAAAAAGAAAATCGAGAGAAGATGTTTATTCTTAAGAATTTAATTTCACCATCTACTGGTAAAATTATTTTGGGAATTAATCAAGATATTCTTTTAGGTCTCTATTTGATGACTAAACCGGACGCTACAGAAGAATGCGAGTATGAAGGTACTAATATTCAAATTGGTCCGACTGGAATTGAAAGAAACGTAAAAACAACAAAGGGAAGAGTTCAATTTAATAAAGTCTTTCCTGAAGATTTTCCTTTCATCAATAAAACAATTAATAAGAAAGAATTAAATGTTCTTTTAAATGAGATAGTAACTAAATACCCAGCAGAGACAGTTAAGACAGTCGTTGATAATATTAAAGAGTTGGGATTCAAAGAAACTACTTTAAGAGGAACTACTTTCTCATTAAAGAATTTGACAGGCCAAGGATCATATGAAATTGTATCTGAAGTTGTTGATGATCCCAATAAATCATTGGTAGATAAATTCCATAGCTTGAATGAACATCCATTTAAACGTCAAGTACAAGAAACATTTCCTTATGCAGATTTTATTAAATCTGGATCTAGAGGTTCTTGGGATCAGGCAAATCAATTGATCTTCTGCAGAGGTTATATGTCAAACTCTCAGGGTGAAGTTGTACCGACTCCTATTAAAAACAATCTTGTTAATGGTTTAAATCGAGATGAATTTTTCATCTCATGTTATGGATCTAGAAAAGCACTTCTAGATGTTGCATTAAATACTGCTGTATCTGGATATTTAACTAGAAAGTTAGTTTACTGTTGTGTAAATTTGGAATTGGATGAAGAGTTAGATGATTGTGGAACTCATGATTATTTGAATCTAGAAATTCCAAAAATTTTAACTGATAATGAAATTAATAATTTAGTATCTCATATTGAAGATGAAAATGAAAGAAAAATACAACGAGATTTACTAATATATAAGAGGAATGAATTAGATCCAATTAAGTTAGCAAAGAGTTTAGTTGGTAGATGGTATTACGATGAAAATGATAATTTGCGTTTAATCGATGAAAGAAATTATTTAGAGGTATGCGGAAAAACAATTAAGTTGAGATCTCCAATTTACTGTCAATCTCCACGTATTTGTAAAAAATGTTATGGGAAGAGCAATGAAATCTGTCATTCAAAATATGTTGGTGTCATTGCTGCTCAGGCTTTAGGAGAAGTTGCAACTCAGTTAACTCTTCGAACATTCCATACAGGTGGTATTGCTGTAATGTCTAAAAATCAAAATGATAAAGGGCAGAAGGACATTATTAATGATTTGACAATAGTCAATAGAATTTTACATGCTAATAATGTTAGTGATGAATTAACTATATTGAAACAATTATTCTCCATATATTCTCATCATACGACGTTGTTGCTTGTTCATTTTGAATGCGTAATATCTCAAATGATGAGAGCCGGAAATATGAGATGGAGACTTTCTGCTCAAAGAAATAAAGAAGAATGTCAAATAACATCTATTGAAAATGTTCCGTCGAAGGAAAGTTTCCTTTTGGCTTTGGCATTTTCTAAACCATATAATTATATCGTTTCTGGTATTCTTGGTTCTAATCAAACTACTGATGGAATATTAGAAAAAATATTAACGAATAATATTTAAGTAAACAATGATATGAGTGGAGTGTGAAAATGAATAGAAATAGAATCTGATACGTATTTCAGTATTCTAAAATACATTCTGGATTCTGCCACTCATTTCATTTTTAAGAAATGATTATATTATTGCGTAAATCTGATTTAGAAAGAGAAAAAGAAATTCGAACACGATTGAAATGTGAGGTTTACAATATTTCAGAAAAAGATTTTTTAAAAAATCCTCAATTAATAATTGATGAATTTAAAAAATTTATTATTGAACTTACTAAAGGAGAAAAGAATGTTAGATGTTCCTAGTTATCGTTTAAAAGATATCAATGTTTTTAATTTCAGAAACCATGAGTGGAATGAAGAAAAAATTATTGAAAATGTTTCTCAAATGTTATCTTGTGGTGAATCATTGGGATTGAGAGTAAAAGAAATAGCAATTAAAAATACCGAAGATAAAGATCTTTCTGAAATTAAAAGAACTAAGAGTAAAATCTTAGATATTAATTTGACTTATACAAATGAAGAAGGAACAGAAGATATTAATTTATCATATGCTTTGCCATGGCTTATAAATAATCATTTCTACATTAGTGGTAACTATAAGGTTGCTATTTATCAATTGTTTGATCGTCCAGTTATTAAGAGAAAAAATATTATTAAAATCAGAACTAACATTCAATCTATTATGATTGAGAGAAAAATTAGTTCGAGAAAGAAATATAATTACGAAATCAATTTATTCGGAAAGAAGTTTCCTTTTGCTCGTTTAGTGATTGCTTATTATGGAGTAGCTGGGACTCGGATACAATTCCATCTTAACGATAATAATGAGTATAATGGATCTGAAACTTTATCTCCAGAATTAGATGAATTGACTAAAGATATTATCTCAATTTTAAATAATCAAACAATAGATAAAACAAAGTTATTAGAATCTATTTTTCTCAGAAGAACTGATGAGAAAATTTTAGATGATTTAAAATTGATTTTGGAGATTGATTTATTCAGTATGAAATATTTTCATACTGAATCTATTGTAGAAGAATTCTTATATGCAATTCAGAACGAAATTTATGATGATTCTGATTATCAAAATAAACGAA
>Ga0172362_10003601_pt1 | contig 13391 bp, 11 predicted proteins | sample LakKivs1_kivu2a2_FD_114534 | JGI IMG/M metagenome (GOLD analysis project Ga0172362, IMG submission 114534) | Sediment microbial communities from Lake Kivu, Rwanda - Sediment s1_kivu2a2 | ecosystem: Environmental > Aquatic > Freshwater > Lake > Sediment | place: Rwanda: Western Province, Lake...
GCAATCATGGCGGCGTTGGCATCAACATTGCCCTCCGTAAACGAAAGCTGATCGGTTTTTGCTTGTACGTCGTCCAGGTGCTTGTCCACGCTCCCGGTTGCGGGATCGCCGGAGGACGGGGCCAGTTTCATGGCGTCGCGTACCTCTTGCGCGGTCAGGGCCGCCCCGCCTTCATCGGATATTGCTTCCAGGGAATCCGTTGCTTGGCTGAAAGTCTGCGATCCGTTCTTGTTCATGATCTTGTCGAGGTTCGATCCAACGGCGGGCGTCGGGGCCGATCCTGTCTTGGACAGGTGATCCAGATCAATGTCGGCCAGGGCCGTGTCCACTTCGGCGTTAATCTGCGCTGTCGTCGGTAGTCCAGCCTGCATTTCCGCAAGGGTCGGGTGCGTAACGGTTTCGTCATAAATGGCGTCTGTACCCTTCGCCCCGGCCGCCTTGGCAACCGTGGCGTCTTTGGCAACCGTCGCATCTTTGGCAACCGTGGCGTCTTTGGCGACTGTCACATCAAGAGCAACAACCCCGACAATAGCAACAAGGTCACTGGAAACCGATCCTGTCGTCGGAGTTCCGAGTGTCGCTTCTTTCGCCACTGTGGCGTCCTTCGCAACCGTCGCGTCCTTCGCAACCGTAGCATCTTTGGCAACCGTCGCATCTTTGGCAACCGTGGCGTCGAGGGCAAGGCCAAGCTGGATTTCCGCGACGGCGTCCGCCGCGAGAGCATTCGCGTTCATAACGTTCGCTCCCATTGCCTGAACGCTGGAATCCATCCTTCCACTTACCAGACTGGAAGGAAGGCGATTTTGAATGTCTTGCGTATCGGCTTCAACCGCCGCGACATTTGCTGTCGTGGCAAGACCGGATTGGATCTCGGCGACCGCGTTGGCCGCGAGAGCGTTTGCATCAATCGCATCCGGTCCGAACTTGGAAGCGATAATTGCCGCCGCTCCAATTTTTTCCGCCATGATTGCCGAGTTCGCAATTTTATTCGCGGTGATTGTCCCGTCCACCAATGTCGCGTCGTCAATAGCTCCATTCGCTATCTTTGAATTAGTAATGGCTCCATCCGCAATCTCGGAGTCGGTGATAGCATTGTCCGCGATTTTTGCCGCCGTGATTGCATCGTCTGCAATCGCTCCCGCATCTATCGCTCCGTCAGCAATAGCCGCCGCGTTGACTGCTCCGGTATCTATCGCCCGGACTTGCGCGTTGAGATAGTCCCCGGTTTTGAGGTCGGCGTTGATTGCTCCCTTGTGGATTGCTCCGCTGGCAAAGGTCGTGCTTACAATCGCCGCGTCACCTATCTGGTCGGCGCCGATTGCATCGTCCGCAATAGCCGCCGCCGTGATTGCATCTGCGTCAATCGCTTCCACGGAAACCTTGATGTCCCCAGCTTCCTGCGGATAAAGGACTATCGGCGTCGTCTTGGCCCCGGTCGTGCTTGTCTTGACGATGATTATCGCGCAATCGCAATCCATTTCGGTAGATGTGAGATCGAGATAGTACATTCCCGATGAACCGATTTCAGTGGCTTCATTCGTGCAATCCGCGAAGCCTCCTGCTTCTTTGGAGATTTCGGAATCCAGGCCCGCCGCGCCGGTCACAAGGTCGCCATCCGCGTCGAATATCGGGAAATAAACCCGATATGCGGTTGTCTTTTTCGGTACTGGACGTGCGTCGGTAGCGGCCATAATTAGCTCCTTACTATCGTTGAAAAGGGATTTCTCCAATTCCGTGAACCGAAAAACGGAATACATTGATGTTTTAAATTTATCGGTTGACCTTCCGGGATTAATTCATCCGCGCCTATATCCCAAGTTCCGGTGACAGCATTGCCCTGGATGCCGGTATCGTAAGGACTTCCGAGATTTGCTCCATTGTCAATACAATCCGCACCCGCTTTCAATCTTAAATCATAAGTTCCGGAAATACTTATGAATTGATTTGAAGCGGATTTGTTTATTTGCGCCGAAGTTCCCGGTGCGGTTGCATCGCTTGACAGATTATTGCTTGCGGTTGAAGCACCTGAACCGATTGCGAAGCATGAAAATCCACTACCCGGATTTGTCGCACAATTATTCTGATAGGTCGTATTAACATCCGCCACATCTTTATGGATGCAATTTTCAGAAAAGTTGTGAACCGTATTATTATTGACAATGTTCCCGCTAAACCATCCATTTCCGTCATGGATGCCATTTCTCATTGTCGGCGTACCCGTTTCGTAAACTATATTTCGATAAATTTTACAATTAGAACCTCCACCGTAGGAAATGCCGCTTCCTGAATTATCAGCAACTTCATCATGCACAATATTAAAACGAATTGTGCAGTTATCGGCGTTTATAACAATTCCGCTACTCATCCATCCCGACGAACCCCAATCCGTAAGTTCAAGCCATTCAATTACCGTATATTGATCCGAAATTGATATCCCTGTTCCGGTAGAACCGGCAGACGGATTTATAACCGCGCCCGTACCTTGTTTACCATTGTGTCTTTGTCCGGAAGCAACGGACAATTTTATAAATCTTGTTGCATCAACTGTATGGCCGCTTATACTTACCGTTTCCGCATAGGTTTCATTATATAGTTCACCCGTCCATTGTTCATCAGCCGTGACAAGATTCGCCGGAATTGCCGCAGTCCAAAGCGCGATCGTTGCATAGTCTCCACCACTGGCCTTAATACTTCTTATGACTTCCGTTGCCATTATTCTTTTTCCTCGATGTCGGAAAGGTCGATGTCGGGAATGAGGAGCGTCACGCTTGCCCGGATGGCCGCAAGCTGTTCCTCTGTCATCTTGGCGTCAAAGTCAAACTTGTACTGGCGGACTTTCAAAAGTTGTGCCGGTAGGTCTGGAAACTCCAGTTGCTTTTGTTCAAGGGGCTGGATAAGGTACAGAAGGTCATCGCGCGTCTTTTCCGGCACGCGGACAATCAAAAAGGTTTCGAGATAAACGAGTCTCCCCGCGTCCGCGCCGTCCTCCAGCACTTCCACAATGTCATATTTCTGAAAACCAGAAGCATCTTCTGCCCCTTCAGAAGCTTTTATGAAAAGTAGAGCCATCAGTTCCCTCCCCAGAACTTGTAAATGGTTATCACGGCCAGTAAAACACTGAATCCAAGTCCAATAATGGTGTATATCCCGCGCGAGTTGGCCTTTTTTTCAATCTCTTGGCTGTGCGCGTCCAGGCGCCTATCAATCTTTAAAAAATGCTCCGCGCCATGTTTTAGCATTTCTTCCTGTTTGCTCTTGCATTGAACCAAATCCTTTACGTCCACGCGGGCTTCGTTGAGTACAGAAGCAATCTGTTCCACGGTAGCGAGTAAACGTCCTTCTTCCTGTGGGGTCATGCTGGCGCTCCGTTGTGATAACCTGTTTCGTCGATATAACCGGTTGCCCGGACTTCCGTATCGTTAATCGTGCGGGTATAGAATACCATCCGTTCGTTTTCATCGTCACAATGAACGTACCCGAGAAGCCCAAGGGCCGTTCCGGTCTCTGGTATTTCGGTCTTGAAGTTGTCCGATTGATTGTTTCCGTCCACGCAACCGACAATAAGACCATCGATAAAGAACAGCCAAAGGGATCGGTCCTGGTCGAAACCGATCTCCATTGATGTCGCTGGGAGACCGCCGACGGGTTCGGTAAGGCTCCATCCTGCCGGGTCCAGATAAGCCCTTACCTCATTTTCAATAACAAATTCAAACCGTCCGTCCGTCATATTTCGGGCGATAAACGTGGTTGTTCCGCCCAACTTGTCCATTCCATCCCAAAATGATCCGTCCGGGGGTTCTTCCTCATCCCCTATCGGAATGGTGTCGGCCGCCAGTTTAAAACCAAATTGAATTGAAAAATCGGTATCTGCCGTATCGCGCGCCGGCGTTTCGAGGTAGCCCGATCCGTCGAATTCAAGGGCGCTGTCGTCCATTCCGTCCGGTCCTTCAACCTGGGCCGGGCTGTCTCCGACAACGGTAGAAAGGTTTCCGATTGCCCGGTTCAGGGTGGGCCGGAGACCGCGTGTAATCCAAAGAAGGGAATCCGTGTAATCTTCCTGATTGACCGTCGATTCGGTCTGTCTTTGGTCAATGGGGGTTGAATTCGCCATGTCCATCGCGTTGTAATACTCGTCCAGGGCGACAACTCGGAAACAGCTTCGGTTGAAGGTAAGGCCAAGCTGTAACCGCTTCGCCTTTGCCGGGCGGTCGAAATAGATGTCCGCTTCCCGGCCGATGTTCTTTGTCGTGGCGATATGGGTCTGCTCCCCGTTCTTATAAATCCATGCGTCCATCTGAAAGCCGGTCCGGTAGTCCAGATCGGGCATTGACCGGAGATAGGCATGGGCTTCGAGGAATTCCATAAGGTAGCTTTCGGCTGCGCCCTTATGTTCCGGCAAAAGGATTGAACAATCGATTTCAGCGTCGTCCTTGTCAGTCCAACACTCCGTAAGACCGCTTTCCGCCGGGCCTTCATAGGTGCTGATTTCGTACCATTTCCCGGTGCGCTCATCGAGGGCCACTTGGCGACCGTAATCCCTGCCGTCCTCGATCTGGATGCCGCCAATTTCGGGTTCCGGCCACACCCAGCTTGCCCCGGATAAGATGCTCCAAAGCGATCCCTGCTCGGGTTTCACGGCAAGGCGGAGGCATAGGCCGCTTTCCGGCGTGATGCGGTTAAAATCATCCTCCTGCATCTGCTGGGTACCGTAAATCAGATACCCGCCGATGGAGTCATACGATGTCGCCAAGTCGTTATCGATGGTTCCGATATAGTTCATCACCCGATTGTCGGCCACATTGGCCGGGCTGAAAGCCGTCCCGTCGAAAACGCATACTGCCGGTTCGTGCGTAATGACGAGGGAAACTCCGATGTCGATGTCTTGCAGGCTTTTGACATGGACGATACCGCGGTTATCGAGTAGTTGAAAGCGGGGCAGGATGGTTGCCGAAAATCCCGTGCGGATTTCCTGAATGACGGACGGCGCGTTCGTCAGAACGGCCCAAGTCGATTTCTTTCCAAACGCAACGAGGCGATCCGGGTATCGCTTTAAGAGCATCACGACATCATCGATCCCGTCGTCCTCCTGACTTCCGGGCCAGTAGTAACCGGCGCGCGCCCGGTCTCCGGCTGGGACCTCGGAATATTTGTGTTTGTTTGAATTTTCCTCAAAAATCGATATGAAGCCTGGATATACCTCGCCGATTTTGGACGATGGCAGTGGTAGGAAAAACCGCATTTGAAGGATATAAAAGGCCACATCGCGCCGGTTATCGATGGTTTCATCCGTTACCGTGTCCAGCACTTGCCGCGGAAGCGTTCCACCCCAATAAAGGTTTCCGGTGTAGCCCGCGGTGATGGCTCGGTCAAGAATGAAATCGCCAGGGTTCGGCGTGTCGATGTTCAGTACCTTGGCGAATTCTTCTCCGTCCTCGGTGAAAAGGTACATTCCGGGGTAGATAAAATCTTCCCCGCCAGTGACACTTCCGGTTGTGGCGCCGGGGGAGACGGAAACCGCAGTTTCGTAATGGTCCTTTTCCATCATCCAAGCGCAGGCGATTGTTGTCCTTGTTGCGCTGTCGCGGACAACGGCATGGGTATCGTCGATTACCCGGGTTATCACGGTTGCCGTGCCGTCCTCGAAAAATACGGTTTTTCCGACATCGCCCGCTTCAAATATGAATTCTGCCGCGCCGTCGAGGGTCAGGGCCGTAGCTGATTGGGTGCAGTAACTTACCTTGGCCGCGCCAATGGCCGACGCCCCTTCTCCTGCCGCTGTCGATGTCGTAACAAGCGCATACCCGGACTCCTGGGCCACGGTTTCCGCCCCATCGTACAATGAAAGGGATTTGATTTTATCTTCTGCGCCGTTCGCATACCTGATGTAGTTCCCGACATCGAACGCCTTGAAAAGACTGTCAGTAAGGCTTTCGAGCATGGAATTTGTCGGGGGCGAAACGATTGTCTTGTCCACGGAGAAGGCCCGGACGCGGGGAACGTCCATCAGCCACACCAAATAATTCGGGTTGAAGCCCGCCAGAAGCCCGGCGCGCCCGATGTCTTTCGATCCCCAAAAGGTAAAATGGGTTTCGTGTTCCGATCCTTCCGGTGCCTCAAACCCGGTGTACGCAACCGGGGCTGTATAGGGTTTTGCGTTATCGATTTCGAGGGCAACAAGACCGAATTTCGCCATGAAATCAGTACCGAAATCGGGCGATGCAACACTATCTATTGTGCTTCCGTCCGACAATCCTGTGGTAAGAATGAAAATCGGTAGCCCGTTCTGGATGGCGAATACGAAAGTAGCGTCAGGGAATATCCCTTGGATTGCCGTTTGGAAGCGTAACGCGATGTCCTGCATGGACGCTGGGCTGGACAGGTCCGCCAGGACGGTCTGCGCGCCCATGCTGTTCATGCCGATTTTTATTGCCGCGTCTGAATAATCGTAGTTGGCGAGGTTCAGGCTTACGCCTGTCGGATATGTCATAAGGTCTGTTTGAAGGTAGCCGTAGGTTTCATCCCCCAGCCCGAATTTCATATCGGAATAGACATCAGCCGTATCGGCCTGCAATCCGACGTACTTTTTGACGGGTGCGGTTTGGTGCTGGGTGACGTTCCCGGTTGTGAGGCGATCTCCGCGGTGGTCTCCCACGATGCGGGACAGGCTGTAAGTCACCCTGCGCCCGATGGTCCTGGCAGAATTCGTCGGAACATCGTCAATCTTTGACTCTGGAATTGCCGTATTGAGCGGGAAATAATAACCGCCGGAATCGTCCCAAGCGATACGGTAAACACCGTTCGCATTGAAAACGAGCATGGTATCATCTTCGCGCTTGATTGTTGACCGGCTTTGTCCGATGCGCCGATCCGTTGAAAGACAATAAATTTCATTGTACTGCGCGAAAGTGTAATCCGTCCAATAAAGCCGGTCGTGAATGTGAATGACAACGTACTTGTTTTTCTTGTTCCAGCCTGCGCCCCAAACGTGCCCCCTGGTAGTGCAAGTAGCTTCGGCCTTGTTGCCTGTCGTGGGGCTGATAAAATACGGGTCCTCGCCCGGTCCGGCTGCTGGAAACTTTTCGGTGATCTGATCGTTCAATCCGTCAGGCCATTTTATGTAAGCGCCCACGGTCAGATCATCAATCGTACGGTCTCCGCCAACGACATAGACCTTATTCCCCTCTTTATAACAGGTGAAAAGGTTCCCTAAATCATCATTAAAATTGATGATTGGAAGGGTGGTATCGCTCATCTTGCGGACGCCGCGCCGGCCTTCAAGCCATTCTTCGTCCGCTATAATATTGACGAGACCTGCCAGTTCCTTTTCCCCGAGTTCGGTAGCTGGGGAATCGACGTTGAGGCCGCCGTTGAAAGTTTCTTGGAGACGCCGGACAAGGTTCGACGCCTGCAACTTCGTTGTCGGATATGCGAGACGCCGCATTTTTTAGAATCTCCGAGGGGGTGTTGACGTAACCTTGTTCGCCCTCGGCATGATGTCCGAGGACTCCCAAAAGAGATTGCACCAATAATCGTTGAAGGTTTGAAGCCTGTCGGAACGGCCGTAGTTGTGATACTCGGCCATCCCCAGCACTCCATCGATGAGCGCCTCGTACCATCGCTCGTTCACCATAAGCGGGATCGCGTCGTCCGTGACAGGGAGCGGGCGGATCAGGGAAACATGGCGGTAGAGTTCCGCTTCTGTGTTCTCCGGGGCGTTCTGGAATATGATGCGCGCCCTGGTGTTGTCGATACGGTCGTATGAATGGACCGGAAGAATGTACCGATCTTCCTGTTTTTCAATCCATTTCCGCTTTTCCCAATTGGTGATTGTTTCGAGAAGGCCGTAATCCTCGGCATCTTCATCGAGGATAAAGATTTCGACACACCGGGAAAACTCGATGTCCCGGGCGATACCGTCAATCGTGATCTGGACCGGTGGAATATCGTAATCGAATTTGTCCCCTGTGACCGGTAGGAACGGGTGCCGCCCGGTCAGGGGGTCAATGTAAATCGAATTGTTGCAGGGCTTCGAGAATAACTTGTTCTGGCATCGGGTGATAAGAGTATGGACGCTTTCCGGGCCGCCCGCGCGGGAAAGGGTCTCATCTTTCAGAAGGATTGCCGCAACGAGGGCTTTGGTATCGGCCATACTCTTATTCCTTTCCGCCTATTCGACGAGGCTTTCCGCTTTCTTTTTCCGCCCGCGGATCGGTGTCCCGGCAACGTCCGTCGCCACTGTTTCATGTGAAACATCTGTGGCGTTCTCGATTTTCGGCCCGAGTTCGGGTCCAGCCTTCTTGGTGTCCTCCTCATGGATTCCAAGATTGGAAGCCATAAAAACGATTTCCTTTTTTATGACAGTCTGGTAAATCGTTGAATTCTTGTAGTTTTCGCCGTTCTCTTTTTGCAGGGCTTCGATGAGGCTGGCGTGGCGCTTGTGGACGATGGCCTCGACTGCGGCCATGTTCTGCGGTTTGGGGGCAGGGGCCGGGGCGTTTCCGCGCCGGATGGTCCGGGAGATCGGTTCCGGGGCCTGCACCCCGAGGGTATCGGCGTAGGCTTTGATTTCGCGCTGAATGTGCATCCCCGGGATTTCGCCGTCGGGCTTGATGAGCCGGGCGATAATCCAATCCGCTTCGTACCACATCAGGGCCAGGACGCGCCGGTTTTTGGGGGTGTCGGGGATGAAGCAAACCAAAACGCCTTCCTCGTTCGGCGTGAAGATGATCTGCGTTGACCGCTCGATCCTTACGTCGATTTTGATGTCGTGGGAATTCGGGCGTTCGATGCGTTCGACAACGATGTCGTCCAGCCCGAAATAGCCCTGGTCGAAGGGCTGGCGTTTCTTGTACCGCAACTCGAACATATTGATATTCCGTTCGAGGGCGTAGTTGATTTTTCTCTGATCATCGACGATCAGGTTTCCGCTGGATGGCCTGCGGGGCGCTTTCGTGAATGCCATTTCTTAATCCTTTGGCTTTGGGTTTAATGGTTTACGCGACATCGGTATCGCGCTTTTTTTTCTTGCGTTTGATGAGGCCGCCATGCTCGGAAGCAAGGCGCGCCCGGACCGAGGACTCGGCCTGGGCTTTTGTGACGGACGATCCGACGGTCTCCCCGGTCGATTTTTTAACGATTTTCCAGGGACGTCCCGATCCCTTTCGGAAAACGATGGAGTAAGGCATTGCCGCGCCTTACGGTAAGAGTTCTTCTTCCATCGCCACGGATTCGGGTTCGCCTTCCATGCGGCCACGCGCCGGCGTGTAGGGCTTCTTCCCGGCGGTCTTGGCGAGGGCACCTTTGACCGGGGCCGGGGCTTCCTCGATGGCCTCGTCCATGAACTGATCGACGCCCTTCTTTCCGCCCTTGGCGGGGGTTTTGGGGTACTTCTCCATGCCTTTGGACATTTCCTCGGCCTGCGCGCGGGTCATGGCCTCGCCGTGCTTCTTACCGGCGTTGTCCATGATCTTCCAGGGTTTCTTGCTCCCCTTGATGAAGGTGATGGTCAGTTTCACGTTTGGCTCCTTGGTTGGGTTGATGTCGATTTCTGGCATTTACGCCATCCTTTCCAAGAAAAGGGGGCCGGGACCGCCCGGCCCCCTCGGTTTCATGCGCTTTTCGTGCGCTTCCCCTTGTTACAGGGTGGGCGGCGCCATCAGCACAACCGCGGAGGTGTTCTGCTGATAGGTATCGTCGTCCAGGGTGTCCTCGTCGAACACGGCCGCCTGGATTCCGGCACAGGTGTAGGCCCCCTTGCCGAGAAGCTGGCCGTACTCGGTGCTTTCGGTCGCGTACTTGAGCGGATTCACGATCCACTCAACGAGCGCGCCCGCGCCCATGACGAGACCGATGTTGAACACCTTGTTCCCCGAGGCAGGGGCGGTGTGGTTGCGGCCGTCGTTCCTGCCGGGCTGCTGGAAGGCAACCTTGAGGGTCCAGTCGCCGTCCGCGCCTCCGACGGTGATGGTCGGGTAGCGGCTGTCCTTCACCAGAAGGAGGGAGCCGACACGGCCCAGCACCAGCGGGATGCTCGCCTCGGGCTTGGACAGGGCCGCAACGTCCTTCCACACCTCGCCGAGCGACTTGGTGACGGAGGGGTTGAGGAGGTGGGAGACCGTGTTCGCCGGAACCGTGAAGATGTACGTCGGCTGTCCGTCCATCATAATGGGTTCCATGAGAATCTCATGGGAAACCCAGTATTCCAGGCGCAGGAGGTCGTCCACGTTCAGCACGGCATCGGAGAAATCCGTGAAGCCGGTGGTCGCGGCGGACAGGGCGTCGCCGATGGATTCGACGATGTAGTCCTTCGTGGCGGGGTCCTCGAAGGTCGTGCCGTCCGGGTAGGTGCCAGGGGTCGCCGTGGTGTCCGCGGCCCATGCGTCGGCCGGGTAGCCGGCCTTGGCTCCGACCGCGGTGTTGGTCACGACCCCGTTCGGGTTGAACTTCTGTTTCTTCGAGATCGGGGCCTTGGTGAGTTCCTCGGCGAAGGTCAGGACGAGGGACTCGCGGATGCGGCGGCCGCGGAGTTCGGCGAAGTAGCGGGTGAAAAGCTCGGTGATGCGGCCGTACACGTTCATGTACGACAGGTCGTTAAAATCGATGCCCCAGCCGAATTGCGCCACGCTCTTTTTTATCTCGTTGTAATACACGGTGAGGTGCTTGAGGCGGATGTTTTCCTCGTTCCCGAGCATGGATTCGGCGTTGCCCATGTACGCCTTCTCCTGCAAGGACTTGATGAGCGGGATCACCATCTCATGCGTCCCGTCGGCGGGCTGGGAGACCTTCATAAAGATGGAATTGGGAATGGTCGTGCCCTTGGGGTCCACGGCCACGACGCCCGAGAGTTTCTCGAAGCAATCGAACAGGACGGATTCGGTGGCCAACTGCTTGTTGTACGCCTTCATGCGAAGGGCGGTCGCCTTCATGGCGCTCAAGCCGTTTGCCGGGTTGACTTTGGTTACATAAGACATAAGGAATGACTCCTTTTGCGGTTTTGGTTGTTACCGGTTTGCTCCGGGGTTGATGGGTTTCATCCCGAGACGCCGCAAGGCCATGTTATAGACTTGCAGTTTAACCGGGTTAAAGCGCAATTCCTCGGGCGATGTCTCATCGATGATTTGTTCAAGTTCTTCCTCGCTCATTTCATCGACGTTCGACGGTCGCCCGCTCATCGCCGGGTCAACGTCAGCGGCGAATTTTTCCCTTCGCTTCTGCGCTTCCTCGGCGATTCTTAAACGACGCTCTGCCTCGGTTTCGTCCGGCGGAATGACGGGTTCCCTTGCTGGCCTTGCCGGTGCAGGGTTTTCGGGTTCCCGGATCAATCCCTGGGCTTTCTGGAACTGATATACTTCGTCCAGCGTGAACGGCCTGGGCTGGCCGTCTGCCCCTCGTTTCATAAGGTTATGAGACTCGGCCCGGAGGTCGAGAATCGCTTTGTAGGTGTCGAATTCATCGGGCAACCTGATCCCGTTCTTTTCGGCCATTTCCCGCAGTTTTTCGCCCTTTTCGGTTTCATCTTCCAGATAAAGGCGGGCCGCTTCGTAATTCGCCTTCTGGCTTCCGTCCGTACCGGCGATTGCGCCGATCCGTTCGATGGCAAGGCGATACTCGCGGTCAATCTGTTCGATGGGTGCCTTTGTGGAAAATTCCTGGTGGGCGCGCTGAAACTGCTGGATTCTGTCGAATGTGGACTTGATCGATTGCTCCCGGGATGCGGCCCGCGCGGTCTCGGCTGTCTGGCGCTCGATTTTATCCAAGCGATCCCTCAACTGCCCTATCTGCTTCTCGGTCATGCCGATTTTCCGCAGATAAGCGGGATCGTAGATGTCCTCTTGCTCTCCGGCGGCCGGGTCTGCCGCGCCTGCCCCTGCCGTGTTTTCCGGCCGGGCGTCCGCGGCCTTGTCCTTCTCGTCCAGACGCTTACGGATTTCGGACATCTGCGCCGTCAATTCGTCGTTTTTCGCGCGGAATTGCGCGTTCTCGGACGAAAGGCGGCCGATGAAGTTCTCCTTTTCGCGCACGGATTTCAGGACTTCGCCGGGGGTTTTGAATTGGACCTTTCTCCCGTCCTCTGTCTCGACAATGAGTTCTTCCTGCCGAAGCTGGAATACCTTCCCGCCTTGTTCCGTGCCCGCGGGTGGTTCTTCGGCTTTTCCAGGGTCCGCCGGGGGTGTCTCGTCCAGTTCCTTTGCCGGTTTTGCGGGGGTCTTTTCCGCGTCTGCCGGTGCGGCGCCGGGCGTTTCGAGGCTGTCCCGTCGAATTCCTGCCGAAAGGTCGATCCGTCCGCTCGTAATACCCTGCATGAATTCGGGATCGGAGTTTATCCTTTCCTCGATTTCCTGCTCGGTAAGAAAATCGGCCGGGTCTGCGCCTTCCGGTGCGCTGGGGTCCTGCCCTTCAACTTGGGCTTTCTCATCGGGTTCCATTAAGGTCTCCCTTTTTTGCCTTTGCGGGGGTCAATCCGCTTCGGGCGGTTATAGAAATGGCTCTGCGGGGGTTATCCGCTTCGGCCGCCTATACTATTTGAATGCCCCCTCGGACATCAGCATCCGATAGAGGTTTTCATCGTTTGCCGTCCTGATTATCTGCGCTTCTTCCGGGGAAATCGGACGGCCGTATTTTTGTTCCAAAAACCGGGCCGCCTGCGCTTGGCTGGGGCGAAGCCCGGCATTGGAATAGATGTCCTCGATCTGGCCCGCGGTGCTGGCGCGCGCACGGTCAGCGGAGCGCAGGGAATTGAGCATTTCGGAATGCTGGGGGCCAACCGCGGCGGAAGGGGCTGGCGGCCGGACGGCGGACGCGCCCTGCCGGATTTGGTTCACAACTCCGCGCCGGGCTTCCTCGGCATTGGCCCGAATGGCCTTTGCCGTGGCGTAATCGCCCATCTTTTCGTACTGCTGGGCCTGGGCTTCCATTTGATTCAGTTCCCTTTGGACGCTGGCGACATCGGACGATACGGGGGCCGGATTGGAAAGCCGGGCACTCGAAACATTCCTGTATTCGTTTTCCCGGGCCGCGCGCTTATCCGCGGTCATTGCCGGGGTACGGGGTACGGAAGGCTTCGGACCGGCCGCCGGGGTCACGGAAGGGGTGATCATACCGGGGGTCATGCTTGGAACGGTTGCGGTGGAAAGAGACGCGCCAGGAACAGGGGCGCTCTTTGGGTAGTCCGTTTTAGGGGCCAGGGGTTCCCGGACCGCCCGGGTGGCCGCTCCGATGTTTGGCGCGCTCGGGATGGCGGAAAGCCGGGCCGGGGATTTGAAACCGCCCAGCGTATTCTTTGAAATTCTGGTAGTCATATTATTAGGTCTATATTAGTACTATATTAGTACTAATGTTTTACGCCATTACTGGCATCGCTCCCATAGGTCTATATTAGTACTATATTAGTA
>Ga0172362_10003603_pt1 | contig 13390 bp, 13 predicted proteins | sample LakKivs1_kivu2a2_FD_114534 | JGI IMG/M metagenome (GOLD analysis project Ga0172362, IMG submission 114534) | Sediment microbial communities from Lake Kivu, Rwanda - Sediment s1_kivu2a2 | ecosystem: Environmental > Aquatic > Freshwater > Lake > Sediment | place: Rwanda: Western Province, Lake...
AAAAACTCCGCGAGGCAATTGAAACCGAGAATTTCGAGGAAGCCGCCAGGCTCAAGAACGAAATAACCCGACTCTCTAAAAAATAGGGACAGTTACCATTTTTTGAAACGCAGGAAAAACGGGTACACACATCTGCTTTTAACAATAGAACACGGTAACTAATGACCTTCGCATATTACAGTGACACGTATTGTCCAACCGATAATATATTTATTGCATTTCTATCGTAGAAATTTTCTTGCTTCGCTCACAATGATAATTTAGTCAGCATGTCACTCCATTTTGCGAACATCAGTAGAAACAGGAAAAATGGTAACTGTCCCTATTTAATTTTCTTGAGGGCCTGCAGTCCGATGTCCAGCGCTGCCTTTGCGTCCCTTCCTGAAACCAGGGGTTCTTCGCCACTCCTGATACAGTCGATGAAATCCTCCAGTTCCAGTTTAAGAGGTTCGTCTTTTACAAGGGGAACTTTTTCAATGATTATGCTTCCCTGCGGGTCTTCCGGAGCTTTCCTGGCAGGGTCGTGCCTGTAAAGGGTTATGTCCTGGGAAACATAGTCGATCATCGCATAAAGGTTTTCCTGGAAAATCATCATCCGCCTTGCTTTTTCCCTGTGAACCCTGCTTGCCGTGATATTGGCAACACAGCCGTTTCCGAATTCCAGCCGGACGCTTGCCACGTCTTCAAACGAGGAAAGAATCGACATCCCTATTGCGTCGATTCTGGCAACAGGCATTTTGACGATGTTCAGGATGATGTCGATATCGTGAATCATCAGATCCAGAACTACTCCTACGTCGGAAGTTCTCGGATTGAACGGCCCCAGCCGTTCCACCTCGATGAGTTTCGGATTACGGATATGTTTCTGGAGTTCCTGGATTGCCGCATTGAATCTTTCAATGTGTCCCACCTGCAGAACAAGTTCTTTTGCTGAAGAAATCGACAGTAATTCCTCGGCTTCAGCCAGACTCGGAGTAATCGGTTTTTCCACCAGCACATGCAGTCCTGCGTTAAGACAGTCGCGGGCAATTTCGTAATGAAGACGGGTTGGGACGACTATGCTGACTGCCTGGACTTTGTTAATCGCATGGCGGTAATCTGTAACCCACTGAGCATGGTATCTTTCGGCAATCTTGGCAGCCCTGACTCCGTTAATATCGGCAACCCATTCCAGGGAAACTCCGGGCATCGTACTGAAAATCCTGGCATGGTGCTGTCCGAGTTCACCTACTCCGATTACGCCTATTTTAACTTTTTCCGGCATTTTCTCCTCCTGAAATCTTACAGGTCATAACTGATACCTGAAATTATTTTCCACTGGTAATCGTACCTGTACCATGACTCAAACGGAAAAGTATCGTAAACGCTGAATCCTGCGCCGAGCCGTAATTTCCATTTTCCGAAATGATATATCAGACCCGGATAACAGTAAAGTGAATCCCCTTCCGACCGGTCCAGAGTGACACCGTCGACGCACATATTCTGGCTGCTGAACGTTTCAACTTCAGCCAGAAGAGTGAAGTCACCCAGCACAAGCTCCATTCCGATTCCATACGACAATATATCGCCGGGGTTGACACGCACCGGAATTGTTCCGTCTACGAATCCCCAGAGCCAGGCGTTCACAACGTTGTAGTGATGGTCATATGGACCGGTATATTTGTATCCTGCGTTCAGGTATATCGTGACAGGGTCTATGTACTTGCTCATTGCAAAAAATGCGCCGACGTTTATTCCCTGGCCGAGTTTCAGCTCAGCTGTCTTCGTAAACGAAAATTCGGCTTCAACTCCTACAGCCATTTCCGGAGTGTCCGGAGTATCGTCCAGAAAGTTCAGCTTGATGCCTGCCGATACCGGACCTGATCCCCAGGATTTTTCATTGAGGTAATATTGCGACAAATCGCCTGAGGCGTCACGCTGTCTGGCGGAACACACAGCTCCTGCCGATACTTCCAGCCAATCGGTCACTCCGTATGAAAAGCCCACAGGCAGGTCCAGATACTGCCAGGAGATATCACCCCAGAGCAGCCAGGTGTATTCCGGAGAAACTCTTATTTCCGTTTCCCCTGATTTCCTGCAGTTATCTGCCGGTTTCAGGATAATCGGCTCTGCTTCGGCGTAAACCGCCAGCAATGCCGGCAGAATGATGAAACCAAATTTCTTCAGGTAATCCATGTTGAAAGTTCTTTTTTGTTTGTAATCGTTATGTAATGCTTGTCAATGTTGATGCATTCAGCTGTCCTGAACTGTCCTAGTATCGCTGAAACCACTTCTCTTGCAGTTTCAACCATTTCCGCAAGCTCCTGGTGCGTGAGTTTCAGGTCGATCAGCGTCCCCTCTTTTGTTTTCCTGCCGTACTTATCCGCCATGTCAATCAGGGTCTGCGCTACTCTGCCCGGCAGGTTCCGGAAAACGATGTTCTGTATCTGCCTGTCGGCTTCCCTCAGCCGCGCGCTCAGTGTCCGCATGATTTTAATACAGATACTGGGGTTGTGCATCAGCTTTTTCTGGAAATCCGACCTGTGCAGGATATATATTCTTGTATCCTCCAGTACCTGGGCGCTGGCCGACCGTATTTCCTCGTCGAGCATCGACATCTCTCCGAAGAAATCGTTTTCCCTGAGAAACGAGAGTGTCTTGGTTTTTCCGGAGATGTCAGACTTGTAGATTTTAACGAGCCCTGAGATAATTATAAAAAGAGCGTTTCCGGGTTCGTTTTCAAAAAAGAGATATGTCCCCTTTCTGTAAAAACGCTCCGACGTGACTTCCGCTATCTGTTTGAGCTCGTCTCCGCCTATATCCGAGAACAGCGGAACTTTTTTCAAAAATACCTTTTTCCTGGCAACCATTTCAGCACCTCCGTTTTTTCTGTTCAGGAACGCCTTCCTGACAATACTGTATTGCGTTTTACAACCCCGGTCTTCAGCAGCATCCTGAGAAACTGTCCTGTGTAGGATTTTTTCTCCATGGAAACTTCTTCAGGAGTTCCTTCAACAACAATTTCTCCGCCTGCGTCTCCCCCCTCAGGACCAAGGTCGATAATGTAATCGGCTGTTTTTATCACATCCAGATTGTGCTCGATAACCGCAACCGTGTTTCCTGCGTCTACCAGCCGGTTAAGCACATCCAGAAGTTTCTGTATGTCGGCGAAATGAAGTCCTGTGGTCGGCTCATCCAGCACATAAAAAGTCCTTCCAGTGCTCCTCTTTGCGAGTTCCCGTGAAAGTTTTACGCGCTGCGCCTCGCCTCCTGAAAGTGTGGTGGCCGACTGTCCTAATTTTATGTATCCAAGGCCAACGTCGTACAGGGTCTCGAGTATTTTTCGTATCCGCGGAATCTTTTCAAAAAAATTCAGCGCCTCTTCGACGGTCATGTCCAGCACATCCGCGATATTCTTGTCGCGGTATTTCACCTGCAGGGTCTCGTCGTTGTAGCGTTTTCCCCTGCACTCTTCGCACGGCACGTAAACATCAGGCAGAAAGTGCATTTCTATCTTTATAATACCGTCGCCTTCGCACGTCTCGCACCTTCCGCCCTTGACGTTGAAACTGAATCTGCCGGGACGGAATCCCCGGACTCTGGCTTCCGGCGTCTGCGCAAAAAGGTCGCGTATAAGCGTAAAAACACCGGTATAAGTCGCCGCATTCGACCTGGGCGTCCTTCCGATGGGGGACTGGTCTATGTTGATAAGTTTGTCCAGGTGTTCCGTTCCCTTCACTTCCCTGTATCCTGGCGGACGGTCGCTGGAATGGTAAATTTCGTGTATAAGTGCAGGACACAGCGTCTCGCCTATCAGGGAGCTTTTGCCTGAACCTGAAACGCCTGTTATGCAGGTGAATGTTTCAAGCGGAATTTTTACGTCGATATTTTTAAGGTTATTATGGGTCACCCCGGTTATTTCCAGAAATTTGTTTTCCTGCTTTCGCCGCTCGGACGGCACCGGTATAAAACGATCTTTGCGCAGATATGCGGCAGTAAGCGATTCCCTGGATTTCATGACGGTTTCCGGAGGACCTATTGCCACGATTTTTCCTCCGCTTGCTCCGGCTCCGGGGCCGAGGTCGATTAGAAAATCCGCAGAACGAATAGCCTGCTCGTCGTGCTCAACCATTACAACGGTGTTTCCGGAATCACGCAGCCGGACAAGTGTGTCCAGCAGACAGGAATTATCTTTCTGGTGAAGCCCTATCGTGGGTTCGTCCAGAATATACAGGACGCCGACAAGCGATGAGCCGATCTGCGTTGCCAGATGAATTCTTTCTGATTCGCCGCCTGAAAGCGTGCTTGCCGCCCGGTCGAGCGTCAGGTAATCAAGTCCCACGTTCATCAGAAACTGCAGACGGTTTTTGATTTCCTTGAGAATCTGCCGTGCAATCAGCGTCTCTTTCTGGGTAAGGTCCATTTCACTGAAAAATTTCAGGGAGTTTTTGACCGACAGTTCAGTTACGCCGGTAATGGAGCGACCGCTGATTGTAACTGCAAGGACTTCGGGTTTCAGCCGCGCTCCCCTGCAGGCGGAGCACAGGCTAAACTTCATGTAATTTCCAAGAATGTCCTCGCGTATGTATTCAGATTCGGTTTCCCGGAATCTCCGCTCCAGGTTAGGGATAACACCTTCAAATCCGTCTGTGCCGTAAAGCACCATCTGCTGATGCGATTTTTTCAGAAGACGGAAAGGCATTGATGTGCTGAATTCCTCCTTCTGCGCCATGTCCACGAGCATGGAGCTATACCAGCCGGTGAAGTGTCCGCTCCACGGTTCAACCGCGCCTTCATCAATCGACATATCTCTATCGGGAATAACTTTGTCGGGATCAACCTCCATCTTACTGCCGAGTCCCTTGCATACAGGACAGGCGCCGAATGGACTGTTGAAGGAAAACATTCTGGGAGAAAGTTCAGGCAGACTTATTCCGCAGTTCGTACAGGCGAATTTTTCGGAGAAAATCCTGTCGGCTGATTTTCCCGAATCCAGGTTAATGCTCATTGTACCGTTTCCGAGTTTCAGGGCAGTTTCGACAGAATCAGCCAGACGGCTTTTTATTTCCTGCTTTACGACAAGGCGGTCGACGACAATCTCAATAGTGTGCTTTTTCTTTTTGTCGAGATTTACCTGCTCCGACAGATCGATCATTTTTCCGTCGAGTCTTGCCCTGACGAATCCCTCTCTGCGGGCAAACTCGAATACCTGCAGGTATTCTCCCTTGCGGCTGCTAACCACCGGCGCCATAACCATTATCTTTGTTCCGGGTTCGACCTTCAGAACCTGTTCGACAATCTGCTGGGCGGATTGACGCGTTATTTCTTTTCCGCAGATATGACAGTGCGGGTGCCCTGTCCTGGCAAAAAGAAGCCGCAGATAATCATAAATCTCGGTGACAGTTCCTACGGTCGACCTGGGATTATGGCTGTGGGTTTTCTGCTGTATCGCGATTGCAGGGGAAAGTCCCTCGATATAATCCACGTCTGGTTTGTCCATCTGCCCCAGGAACTGTCTGGCATAGGCCGACAGCGATTCCACATAGCGGCGCTGTCCCTCGGCGTAAATCGTGTCGAACGCAAGCGATGATTTTCCCGAGCCGGAAAGTCCTGTTATGACAACCAGTTTGCCGCGCGGTATTTCAAGATTGATGTTTTTAAGGTTATGCTCGCGCGCCCCCCTGATGATTATTTTATCTGTCGACATTACCTTGTCTACGTGCCTATTTTTACAGGGTCGATAATTCTCTTGAACGTTGCTATTGCGGAAAGAACCGCCAGGAAACTGGTCTTGGGATTCGCCGGCGACGGCAGGTTCTCTGTCCTGGTGACTATTCTTCCGCTTTCGCCCTCAACCACAACTTCGTGCGTGTTCCGTTCAGCTGACGGGTCAGCAATAATTTTTACCCTTGTCTTGTCAAGCCCTATTCCACCCAGGCTCAGGCAGATTGAAACATTCACGTTTGCGGGAAAACCTTTTATGGCTTCTCTGGCTGTTCCGTCAAATATAACAGTCGGATTGGCAATTTTGTCCAGGTCAATAGGATGGGTCGCAAAAAACGGCGCTCCTTTAAGTCCTTTCGGCGGCTTTCTGGTGGTCAGTGTAATTGAATCGATCCTTCCGACCGCAGCGGATTTCACGGCATCGATTCCTGCGAGGGCGCCTGAAGGAAGATATATGCAGCGGTCTTTTTTGCGCGCCAGTTCAAGCAGATCAAGATTTTCAACAAGCCCTCCGATGCTCATAATCATGACGTCTTTTCCCTGGTTTATTGCCTTGGAGGCAAGTTCAGGAACAACCGATCTGTCGGCGCATTCAACGACAAGGTCAGCAAGCCTGATTGCCTCGTCAAGATCCGTGACTTTCGGCCTGGGCTTGACAAGGCCTGCCACTTTAACCGCTGAATCGTGGCGGATGTCTACAAGGGCGACAATTTCAACGGGTTTATCTTTTGCATGCTGGCTTATCCACTGCACGATCCCGGTGCCGATTGTGCCGCATCCGACAATGCTTATTTTCAGCCTGTTCATGTTATTTCTCCGTCACCCTGGCAACATGGTTTTTTTCATTTACAAAAACTACTTTCATACGGTGTTTTCTGACTTCCTCCTCGCTGAGAATGGCATACGTGAGAACGATTATTTTATCGCCCGGCTGTCCGAGACGTGCGACAGCTCCGTTCAGGCAGACTTTGCCTGAACCAGGCGCAGCAGGGATAGCATATGTAGCCGCTCGTTCGCCGTTTGAAAGGTTCAGAACATGCACCTTTTCGCTTTGCAGAATATCCGCGGCAACCATCAGCTTCTTATCAAGCGTCAGGCTTCCCTGGTAATTGATATCTGTCTGCGTCACGGTAAGCCGGTGAATTTTAGTTTTGCACATCTCTCTTAACATTTATCTTCTCCTTCGTCCGTATCAGATTTTTAATTTACCGCAATATTATCTATCAACCGCACTCTGCCAACCCGCACGGCAACAGCAATCATGACCGGCGGTACAGCTGTCGTTAAATCTTCCATTGTTTCCGGGTTAACGAATGAGATGTAATCTATCTCTCCACCCCATTCGGTGATCATTTTTTTTATTGTTTCCCGGATTTTTTCAGTCTTTGTCACTCCGGATTTCATCATTTTTTTCGCCGCCATAAGCGAGCGGTAAATACCGGCTGCGTTTTTCCTCTGGCGCGGCAGCAGCCGCAGATTTCTGGAGCTCATCGCAAGTCCGTCCTTTTCCCTGACAGTCGGCACAATGCGGATATCAATGTCGAAATTCAAATCCCTCACCAGCCGCTTTATCACGGCACACTGCTGCGCGTCTTTCTGTCCGAAAAACGCAATATCCGGCTTTACGATATTGAACAGTTTAGCCACAACCGTATCAACCCCGCGGAAATGTCGCGGACGCTTTGCTCCGCAAAGGGTTTCGACAAATTTACCTTCAGGAACTACATAGGTTGAAAATCCCTGCGGATACATCTCCTTTACCTGAGGTAGAAACAGGGCATCAACTCCGCATGATTTCAGCAGTGCAATGTCTTTCCCTGCCTTTCTCGGGTACGACCCGTAGTCCTCGCCTGGACCAAACTGCACAGGATTCACAAAGATGCTGACCACAGTGAAATCCGAGTTTTTATTCGCACTGCTCACAAGTTCCAGGTGCCCCCGGTGCAGCGCTCCCATTGTCGGCACAAACCCGATTTTTTTCCGCGTTCTGCGGATTCGTGAGACAAGCGACTGCATTTCCTTTGCTTTCCGTATTATTTTCATCAATTAAACCAGCTGTTATATTATTGCCGGGACGGTATATAATATTTTGTTCCTGCCTTCATTTCCTTTATTTCTCTTACCAGGTCCTTCAGGTCTTCCGGGCGGTGAACAAAATCAATTTCGTTTGTGTTGACCACCAGCAAGGGAGATTCCTTGTAATAGAAGAAAAAATGGTTGTATGCCTTGTTCAGTTCGTCGATATATTCCCTTTCTATTCCCTTTTCGTAATGTTTTCCCCTGAGCCTGATTCTTTCCATAAGCCGGTCGGTGCTTGCCTGCAGATAAATGACAAGGTCAGGCCTCGGCACACGCGGATGCAGAAGCGAATAAATTTTTTCGTAAAGATTGATCTCATTCTCGTCCAGATTCAGATATGCAAAGATTCTGTCTCTGGCAAACAGGTAATCCGAAATAACCGTCTGCGTGAAGAGGTCGCCCTGATTCAGGCTTTCCTGCTGACGGTACCTCGTCAGAAGAAAATAAATCTGCGTCTGGAAAGCGAATCCGCGCATGTCATTGTAAAAATTGGCCAGAAACGGATTATCTTCAACCTGCTCGAGGACAGCACGCGCGCTCAGTTCCCTGCATAAAAGCTCAACCAGACTGGATTTTCCTGCACCGAGTGCACCCTCGACGACTATATACCTATGTGCCATACTTTATCCCCTTGTTTTTGTCTTTCGCCTCAAGTTCTTCCGACAGATGAATCATTGTTCTCCCCAGGACAGGATGAACCAGGCCGGGAGCAATTTCAGACAATGGTTCAAGCACAAAAGCCCGTTCAGCCAGCTGCGGATGCGGCACCTGTAGATTTTTTCCGCCAATAATATCCTGTCCGTACAGCAGGAGGTCGAGGTCTATGTTTCGCGGACCGAACATCCTGGCAGTTCTTTTCCTGCCCATCCGCTTTTCAATGTCGAGGCAGAGCGACAGCAGTTTCCGTGCGGAAAATTCCGTGTCTACCGAAACCACCGCATTGATAAAATCCTGCTGATCCGGATCTCCGACAGGTTTTGTTTCGTACATGGAAGACGTCCGTATTACATCCACTTTTTTGCCGAGCAGGCTGATTGCCCGGCAGATGTTATCCCTGCGCCTGCCCATGTTTGAACCTAAACCGATGAAAGCCCTGGTCACTGACATTAGAGCTCCAGTTTGGACAGTCGTTTGAGCGCCTCTTCAAGCCGTTCGGTGGGCGAAGTAATCGAAAACCTGATATATCCCTCGCCGAATTTTCCGAACCCTACTCCGGGCGTTGCGACAATGTCGGTTTTTTCCAGCAGCCTGGCGGCAAATTCCGTTGAAGGACAGTTGGCCGGCACTCTGCACCAGACATAAAAAGTTGCAGGTGGATTGACGACTTCCCATCCCAGGTTTTTGAGTCCGCTCACCAGGATATCCCGCCGCTCCTTGTAAATTGACCTCAAATCGTCGATTTCAGTGTCGGGAAGATTCAGCGCGTGTATTCCCGCAACCTGCAGAGCATGGAACTGCCCTGAATCCAGATTCCCTTTTATGTCAGCCAGCGCTGTCAGGGCATCGGCATTTCCGACGGCAAAGCCGATCCGCCAGCCGGTCATGTTGAATGTTTTCGAGAGCGAGTGGAATTCAATTCCAACTTTCATGCTTCCCTCTGCCTGCAGAAAGCTCACGGGTTTATGTCCTTCGTAGTAAACCTCCGAATAAGCAGCGTCGTGGCAGACAATAAACCTGTTTTTTTCAGCAAGCTCCGTTGTTTTTTTGAAAAACTCCGGACCTGCGACAGCAGAAGTGGGATTGTTCGGGTAGTTAAGAAACATGAGTTTTGCTTTTTCAAGCGATCCCGCAGAAATCTCCGTGAAATCAGGAAGCCAGTCGTTTTCCGGCCTCAAAGGCATTATTTCAGGAGTTCCGCCTGCGAAAATAGTACCTGCTTTATAAACCGGATACCCGGGATCAGGAACCAGGACAACATTTCCGGGATTAACAAAAGCAAGCGGAACATGTCCGATTCCTTCTTTTGAACCGATTAAAACCAGGACTTCCCTGTCAGGATCCAGCACAACTTTGAAACGACGGAGATACCAGGCGGCAATTGTCTCCCTGAAAGCAGGCAGCCCGCGTCCGAGCGGATACTGGTGATTTTTCGGATCAGCGCATGCTTTTACCGCTTCCTCAACGATGGGTTTCAGCGTCGGCATATCCGGGTCGCCTATTCCCAGGTCGATTACGTCCCTGCCTTCCTCAACTGCTTTTTTCCTGAGACGGTCGATTTCGATAAAAAGATACGGCGGCAGAAGTTTAAGCCGCTCTGCTTTTTCAAATCTCTCAGGCATATATTATTTCACTCCGAGAACATCCTGCATGTCATGAAGTCCTTTTTTCGCCCTGACTGCAAACATTGCGGCAAGGATGGCGCCCCTGGCAAAGGTGTCGCGGCTCAGCGCCCGGTGCGTCAGCTCAAGCCGCTCTCCTGCTCCTGCAAACATCACCGTATGATCGCCTATGATATCGCCTGCCCTGACCGACATAATTCCCAGTTCTCCTTTTTTTCTTGCGCCGGTAATTCCTTTGCGGCCGTAAACCCCGGATTTTGCAAGGTCAAGTCCGGCTTCTTCCGCAATAATTTCAGCCATCCGTTTTGCCGTGCCGCTCGGCGCATCTTTTTTGAACCTGTGGTGCGCCTCGACGATCTCCACATCATATTTTTTCCCCAGGATTCTGCCTGCAAGTTTCAGAAGCTTAAACATGAGGTTGACTCCTACGCTCATATTCGGCGCCATAACGCACGGTATTTTCCTGGAAAAGCGTCTGATTTTCTGCAGCTGGGCAGGACTCAATCCCGTGGTTCCTATCACCACAGGAATTTTCCGCTCAGCCATTTGTTTCATGTGTTCCACTGCTGCCTGCGGAGAGCTGAAATCAATCAGGACGTCTATTTTTCCCGGGTTTTTTGTGCCGGAGGAAATAACAACCCCTGTCCTGTCTGTGCCGGCGCATTCCCCTGCATCTTTTCCAAGCATGGGATGATTCCGCGCTTCAATCGCAGCGGCAAGCTTCATGTTTTTTTCTTTTGCGAGCAGACGGATAATTATCTGCCCCATCCGTCCTGCTGCACCGGAAATTCCGACTTTAATCATAGCAGTCCGTAGTCCTTCATTGCCCCGGCAAGTTTTTCCTTGTTTAACTCCGACATCGGTGCCAAGGGAAGGCGCACTTCGCCTGTATCCATTTTCATCAAAGCCATGGCGGTTTTGACAGGGCCCGGATTTGTTTCCAGAAACAGCGCCCTGGTAAGAGGCAGAAGTTTGTAATGCATTTTCATTGCTTCTGCGGTATCGCCTTTTGCGAAGGCATCCACCACTGCCTTCACGTCTTCAGGGACAATGTTTGCAGTGACGGAAATCACGCCTGTTCCGCCGATCGACATTATAGGCAGTGTCAGGGAATCATCGCCGGACAATACTGCTATCCTGTTTTTGCAGAGGCTTATCATCCGGCTGATCTGGTCCAGATTTCCGCAGGATTCTTTTACGGCAACAATGTTTTTGATTTCGGAGAGCCGCGACATCGTCTCCGGTTCGATGTTGACGGCTGTCCTGGACGGGATATTGTAAATGACAAGCGGCATGCGCACGCTCTCGGCTACTTTCCTGAAATGCAGGAAAAGCCCTTCCTGCGTAGGCCTGTTATAATACGGCGAAATCAGCAGTCCTGCGTCTGCTCCGGCTTTTTCCGCATGTTTCGTCAGTTCAATCGCCTCGGCTGTGCTGTTTGAGCCTGTCCCCGCAAGCACAGGTATTCTTTTGTTGGCTGCTTTCACGACAACATCAACCACATGACAGTGTTCTTCCCAGCTTAACGTTGCTGATTCGCCTGTTGTTCCGCACGGCACAATTCCGTCGGTTTTACTTCTTACATGAAACTCAACGAGTTTTTTCAGCCCTTCCTCGTCCACTTTACCTTTTCTGAACGGGGTTACCAGGGCTACGATTGAACCTTTAAACATTTTTCTCCTCCTGAAAAAGATTTCCTTCAAAAATAAAGTTTACGTGTCCTTCGAGAAAAACCGACCCGGTTTTGTCATCGAAATATATCGTCACAATTTCTCCTCCCGACGTTTCGATTTCCGCGGGAAAACCCGTCATGCCGAGTTTGAAGCTTACAAACGCCGATGCAGCTGCGCCTGTTCCGCAGGCAAGGGTCTCGGCCTCGACTCCGCGCTCAAAAGTCCTGACTTTCAGCTTGTTGCGGGAAAGAACCCCGACAAAATCCGCGTTTGTGCCTGCAGCACCGAAAATCTGATGCCTGCGGATCAGGGGTCCGAGCCCTGCCACGTCTGTCTCGTTGAAAATCACGGCATGCGGAACACCGGTGTTGACTGAATGGACACTGTAACTCCTGCCGTTCAGGCTGACTGTCAGGTTCAGTTTCACCCCCACCGGTTTTCCAAGGTTGGCTTTCACAAGCGTGTCATTGACCGTCACATCAATTACTCCTGCAAGGGTTTCCACTTCCATTTTCTCTTTCGCGATTCCGCGCCTGAATGCAAAAAATCCTGCGCACCTGATTCCGTTGCCGCACATCTCGGCTTCACTGCCGTCGGAATTATAAATCCGCATTCTGAAATCCGCTTTTCCGGACTTTTCAAGCAAAAGAAATCCGTCTGCGCCGACCCCGAACTTCTGCCGGCACACATTCCTTGCAAAAGTATTCCTGTCGCACGACAGAATATCCCGCCGGTTATCAATCACCACGAAATCATTTCCGCTTGCACTCAATTTCGCAAATTTTATTGTGTTCATAAATGTATATTTTACAATTTTACAGCCGCATTTTCCATACTTACTTCAAAAGATCCTGCAGGGTGCCGCGTTTGCGGACCAGGCGCATTTTCCCGTTGATTACCATTGCTTCTGCCGGTTTCAGCCTGGCATTGTAGTTCGACGACATGCTGAACCCGTATGCGCCTGCGCTCATCACAGCCAGCAGGTCATCGCGTTTCACCCCTGCGAGTTTCCGGTCCTTACCCAGGAAATCCCCTGATTCGCAGACCGGCCCCACAACATCGGCTTTTACAGCTCTTCCTCCTGTTTTCCTTACCGGCACTATCCTGTGATAGGCGCCGTATAAACTCGGACGAATCAGGTCGTTCATCCCGGCATCCACAATTATGAAATTTTTCGCCGGTGTTTTCTTGCGATAAAGAACTTTTGTAACAAGAATTCCGGCGTTGCCGACAATGAACCTGCCGGGCTCAAAGATAACCCTGCACTCTGTCTGCCTGAGAAGCGGCATGACAGCGCTGGCAAAAGCGGCTGCTGTTGCCGGGGTTTCATCGTTGTAAATTATTCCCAGTCCACCGCCTATATCAAGCATTTTTATTGCCAGACCGCGCTGTTTCATTCTGCGTACAAAAATAACAGTCCTTTTGATTGCCTCAACATACGGTGCCGAAGAGACAATCTGCGAGCCGATATGCAGGTGAAAGCCCATGACCGCAAGATGCGGCAGGCGTCCGAGCATCCCAAGAAGTTTTTCCGCCTGCCGGAAATTCAGTCCGAATTTGTTTACTTTCGTGCCTGTAACAACGTAGTCGTGCGAACTTACTCCGACGTCAGGATTCAGCCTGATGGCTACCGGTGCTTTTTTCTTCATCTGTTTT
>Ga0172362_10003606_pt1 | contig 13386 bp, 9 predicted proteins | sample LakKivs1_kivu2a2_FD_114534 | JGI IMG/M metagenome (GOLD analysis project Ga0172362, IMG submission 114534) | Sediment microbial communities from Lake Kivu, Rwanda - Sediment s1_kivu2a2 | ecosystem: Environmental > Aquatic > Freshwater > Lake > Sediment | place: Rwanda: Western Province, Lake...
ATCGTGGCCGACATCGGATCCGTCTGTGACAGACTGGCCGTGCTCAACCACGGACACATCGAGTTCGTAGGCCGCTGTCGCGAGTTGATCGGCCAGGCCCAAGGCAAGGTCTGGGAGGCTCGGCTCGATGACGCCCAGTACGAGAGCTTTCGGAACGAGTATGCCATCACCGCCATGGTCGATACCGATCAGGGGATGCAAGTGAGACTGCTGTCGAACGCGCAGAGCCAGCCCGATTGGCTACCCGCAGCGCCGACCCTGGAAGACGCCTACCTCTGGCTCGTCAATTCCACGAGGACGTATGAACAGGCAGCTTGATGTGCTGATGGAAATTGCCCGATTCGAAGGGCGGGTGCAGAGGCGCAACCCCGTCTGGATGATCAGTCTGGCCGCCGCGGCGCTGTTGAGCTTCTCAGAGGCGTTTTCGCCGGGGGTCCTCGACTGGCCGACGACCACGCAGGCCCTGCGCGCCTATCAGTTGGGCTGCAGTGTGCTCTTGGGGATCATGACGTTTCTTCTGGTCGCCGGGACCCTGTCGAGGGATCTGGCCGCCGATCGGAAAGATCTGCTCCTGTGCCGGCCGATTCCTGCGTGGGCCTATATCGTGGGAGCCTACCTGGGGAACGTCCTGTTTGCCCTGGGCGTCAGTATCTTGTACCTGGCGGCCTTCCTCGTGATCCCGCTGTTCTACGGGCAGTCCGCACCTTATCCGACGAGGGAGTTCACCTGCGTTTGGCTGTGTTCCATCCTGCCGATGATCTTGTCCTGCGGCGCCTTGGCGGTATTCCTGATGTGCCTGTCGAGAAAGGTGATCGTCGCCTTGCCGGTCTTTCTCGTGTACTTCCTCGCGGTGTCGTTGTTCCGCCTTCCGGACGCCTTGCGGTCCAGGCAGCCGGACGTTGACCTGTGGGATTTCAGCATGCGCCTCTACGAACGAGATCTCTCCACCTACGTTGGGCCGTGCCGGCTGTGGGATATGTCCTATTCGCACCTTCTGCACCCCCTGGCGCCCGGACTGTACGCGAGGGCGATTCTGTACGCGGCCCTCTCCGCGGTCCTGGTGGGTGTGTCGGTCCTGTGGCTGGAGAGAATGAGGAACCGCTGATATGAAGCCTGGACAAGTCGGCAATGCGCTGAACAACGAGGTGACCCTTCTCGGATATTCCGTCCGTACGCTGGTGGGTCGAAGCCTCCTGGCCATCGGGATCATAGCGGTCGCTCTGCTGGTCATGGTATTCACCTATCCGATCTCGGTGCATGACACGAAGCTGGCCGCTCTCCTGCGGCAACTGGAGATGTTCGCGCCGCTGTTGGGGATCGTCGTCTTCAGTGATCTGATCGCATCGGACATCCAGGCCCGACGCGCGACGCTGCTGATGTCGTCGCGCTGCGGCCTGGGTCCCATTCTTGTCCGCAAGCTGGTACACGGCCTGCTGATCGTCTCGGCCGCCTATGGCATGATTCTACTTGTGCTGCGCGTGTCCTATACCTCGTTCAACCCGTTTTCCGCACTCCTGATTGTCCTGCCGGGAGCCCTGTACTTTGGCATGATCGGCCTGCTGGCGGCGATGGTGGCGTCGCACGCCCTGGTCGGCTACGCGGTCGGAACGGGCGGCCTGGTCCTTTCCATGGTCATGAAGCAGGTCATGCCGCTGGCGCCCAACGCCTTCCAGCTCAAGAGCCAACTGGCCAACGGGACTCTCTTCGATGGGGCCAACTGGCTCTTCGCCAAGATTGTGTTCGTGGTGTTCGCGGGCGTCCTGGCGGGGCTCGTGCTGGTCATGGTGCGGAACCGGACTTCCCGACTTAAAATCGTCCTCTCGGCCGCATTCCTGCTGATCGGGGGTCACGCGGTAGTGCACGTGCTGTGGTCCCGCGAAGTCCCCGTGCAGATGTATTTCCCCGTCGCCGGCAAGCAACTCGACGTGATCCCGAGAGAAGGCGAATTGGTCGTCCGAACCGTGGCCGTGCAGGCGTCGGGCCGGGGGAAGAACAAGAGCGAGGAAGAGGCATTGGTCACGGATACCATCTACGCGGCCACGGAGGGACGATGGGTCCAACGGCAATCGGTTGAGTACGACTCGACGACGGAGTATGACCTGCGTCATGTCGGTATCGACGCCCATGTCATTCCCACGACGGGCGGCATCGAGGCCACGGCCACGGCCGACATCCTCGTCCTCGGCCACAGTCTCACGAAGGTCTATCTGCGCCTGGCCTGGGAGCTCGGGGTCACGCATGTCAGTAACGAAGGACAGCGGCTGCCGTTCTCGCGGCAGGGCGATCTGCTGGAAATCCCGCTCGATCAGCCGGCAGCGCAAGGACAGACGATCAGACTGACTATCGCATACGGGGGAACGCTCCGCTTGCCTTCCAAGCGACAGCAGTTGGAGAGATGCGACAGGAACACCTTGTTCGTGAATTCCCGCTGGTACCCGTACACCAAGAGCTGGTACCACCAGGGGCCCAAGGACGTGTGCACCTTCGAGGCGCGCATTGCCGCGCCACAGGGTTGGCAGGTCGGCGCGGCCGATCCGATAGCTTCCAGCGGCGCAAACCCCGTGTGGCGCTATGGGACCCGGACTCCCTGCGAGCGGATCGGCCTGCTGGTGACGCGGCTGCCGAAATACGAAACGAAGGCCGGGGACATCACCGTCACGGTCTTCGGTCATTCGATGAGCCGCGCGTATATGGCGCAGATCGCGGAGCGTGCCTGTGATGCGTTGCACCGTTTCGAGAAGGCCTTCGGCCCGTACCCGCATCGAAACCTTGCGATCGCCGAGTACGACCATATGAGCGCCGGGGGCGTGGCGGTCCCCTCGATTGTGTTGATGAACACCGAGCGTTGCAGGGACGAGCATAGGAGGGAAATGCTCGACATGTACGTTCCCCACGAGGTTTCGCATCAATGGCACTCCGGTGCGCTGCCTCTGTGGATTGCGGAAGCCTCCGCCGTCTATTCGAATTATCTCTATCTGTGCCATGCGGCCGACAGCGAAGCCGCTCTCGCCGAGTTTCACCGCGGTCTCGATCAGTTCTTCGAACACGTTAAAGACCGGTCGGAGCCCCTGATGGGCGCTTCGCCCCTGACGGCCTACACGAAGGGCGGGTATCTCCCCATCATGCTCACGTCGTTGAACGAGCGGCGCGTGGTGGATTCCCTGGCGTCGTTCGTTCAAAGGCAATCGTGTGAGCAGATCGTCGAGGAGCAGGCCACGGCGCAGAAGTTCGTGGAGGCCATGAGCCGGGCCGCCGGCAGCGACTGGTCCTCGTTCGTATCCGCGTGGGTTCATAGGGTGGACCGATTCGACCCGGCAGTGACGGAAGTGACGCAGACCAAGGGCCAAGACGGATTCAGAATCAGAGCCTCGATGGCCCAGCGAGAGTCCCTTCGCTTCCCGGTGCCGGTGAGAATCCGGTTTGAGGATGGCACACAGCATGAAACAAGCTGGGTCGGCTCGAATAGCGGTCAGACCGTGGAGTGGACGTTCGACAGACCTATCCGCTCGATCACGCTCGATCCGCATCATGTTCTGCTCGACTGGAACCGATCCAACAATTCCTGCCGAGTCCGTGCGCATGCGGCCGCCAAGAAGGAACCGGTGGTGTCGCCACTGCCGGAGAAAACAGAGGCGTCGGGCTGGACCACGTACACGGTCGCCGACGGCCTCCTGGGGAACAACGTACGGTGCCTCGCGGTGGACCCCACGGGCAGACTGGTGGCCGGTCTCGACCTGTTCTCGAGGAACCCTGGGACCTTGGTGCAATGCTTCCAGGAAGAATGGAGGCAGCCGGACGTCCGGTCGGAGGCGTCGGGGCCGATCCATGCCGTGGCCGTTCTGCCCCAGGGCACGATATGGACGGGCGCCTTCGGCCACCTGCGCCGCATCAACGAGACAGGAACCAGCGTGTTTGTGACGAGCCAGACGCGTCATTATCGATCCTTCGCGATTGGAAAGGGGATCTTCGAATCGAACCCGGCGGCCAATTCCGACATTGCCGGCTACGCCATCTACGATCTGGAAGCGGATGCGGCCGGCCACGTCTGGATCGCGACGGACAATGGCCTGTCGGTGGTTGAGGGAGACGCCCACGTGATGCAGCATTTCACCACGGAAGACGGCCTGCCGAGCAATGAAGTTCTGTGCCTGGCCTGGCAGGGTCCGGACGTCTTGTGGGTCGGCACGGGCAAAGGGTGCGCCGTGTATCGCAGCGGTAAATGGGAGAGTCATCCGGAGTTGACCCGCGGGCTCGTCCTGTCGATGGCCGCCGATTCCAAGGGCAACGTCTATCTCGGGACCTACCGCGAGGGCGTGGTCATCTATGACGGGCAGCGCGTCCGAAGGTTGAGCACCTACAACAGCCGTCTCCCCCATAATATGGTCACGGCCTTACTGTGTGACAGCCGGGACCGGCTCTGGGTCGGAACGGGGGAAGGATTGTTCTGCGTCGAGGGATCGAGTCAACGCCTCTATACGAAACAGAACTCCTCTTTGCTTTCCCATCACATCACCGCTCTGGCCGCGGATGAGCGCCACCTGTACGTCTGTACGGACACCGGCGTTTCCCGAAGAGACCTATGTTCCCCGATGCCCGGCGTACTGGCTGGACAGCAGGCATCAGTCCGTCTACCTCACGATCCAGAAAAAGTCCAGATGCGATGTGATTGTAGCGCCCCGGTAACAAATCCGTAAAACGCAGGCGCTACATTTACAGACGATCCTGCCAGCCCAGAGGGTTGCAGGTTGCTTACAAGACGGATAACGGGTACTCTCCTGGAGCTCGCCACCGCAGGTTCCGGACTATTGCCCCTGCCATAGAGCACTCTCGCTCAGAAAGGACAGGAAACATGAAAAGTCCCACCATACTGATGATCGCAGCAATCGCGTGGATGGAGTGCCTGTCGGGAATTGGCTGGGGAGCCCCCGAGGGCACGGCGCCGTCCCGGGATGTTGCCGGAAAATGGTTGGGGGTCATCAAGGCTCCGGGCGTGGAACTGCGCATCGCGTTCGAAATCTCGAAATCCTCAGAAGACGGCTATACCGCGGTGATCCACAGCATCGACCAGGGCGCCATGAACATTCCTATGAGCACGGTTACGTTCAGTGGCGACAACCTGCGTTTGGAGCTGAAAGACGCCCTCGCCTATGAGGGCAGGCTCCAGCCGGACGGCGCTACGATCGACGGCAACTGGATCCAGGGTGGCAATACGCCTCTGGTAATGAAGCGGGTCGATAGGATCCCCGAGCTCAATCGCCCCCAGACCCCGAAGAAGCCCTACCCGTATCGTGAGGAGGAAGTGACGTACAAGAACGCCTCGGCGGATGTCAGCGTTGGGGCGACATTGACCCTTCCCGAGGGGAAGGGTCCCTTTCCGGCGGTCTTGCTCCTCGCGGGATCGGGCCCCCATGACCGCGACGAAGCGGTGCTGGGTCACAAGCCGTTCCTCGTGCTCGCCGACCACCTGACTCGGCACGGCATCGCGGTTCTGCGGGCCGACAAACGCGGGATCGGCAAGACCACCGGAACGTTCACCGACAGCGGACTCGAGGAGCTTGCGTCGGACGCCCTGGCCGGGGTCGAGTATCTCAAGAGCCGCCCCGAGATTGACCCTCAGCGCATCGGGCTCCTCGGTCACAGCCAAGGCGGAAGCGTGGCGCCCCTGGCGGCGACTCGGAGCCCCGACGTCTCGTACCTCGTCCTCCTGGCCGCGCCGGGACTTTCCGGGCATGACATTCTGGTCCTGCAGGATGGCACCGAGGCCAAGGCCGGCGGCGCCACGGACGAGCAGGTCGAGCTCATCCGGGGCTTCAGCCGGCGGTTCTACGGCATCGTCCTGCGGGCGAAGGACGCCGCGGAGATCGAACGGGAAACGAAATCGCTCTATGCCACCCTGACAGAAGCAGAAAAAGAGGCGCTCGGCTACCCGAACCTGCATGGAACCCTCAGCCTTTCCTGGGCGCTCACGCCGGGGGCGCGGGACACGCTGACCTCCGATATCGGTCCCGCGCTGCGGCAGGTGCGCTGCCCCGTGCTCGCCCTCAACGGCGGGAAGGACTGCCAGGTTCCCCCGAAGGAGAATCTCGGGGCCATCGAGAGGGAACTGAAGGCGGGCGGGAATCGGGACTGCACCGTTCGAGAGCTGCCGGGCCTGAATCACTTGTTCCAGACCTGCGATACGGGAGCTACGTCGGAGTACATCAAGATTGAAGAGACCATGTCCCCTTTGGCCTTGCAGGCTGTGTCGGACTGGATTATCACCCAGACCGGAACTACAACGAGAAGGGGTCAGTAGAACAACCTGAAATCACTCGTGTCATGCCCCGAGGAGTCTTGGCTCCTCAAGGATGCGATGGTGGTGCGGGTCCGGCGTCGACGAAGTGAGCCGGCGGCACCATCTCTCCGTCTGGGGCAACGCACGGCCGGCGATCCCGCAGGCGGCGATCGCATCCACCGTCCCGGAGGTCGAGAGCAGGAATTCCCGGAGACACGCCTTCACGGCGGCCAGGACGTTATCATAGATTTCCAACGGGTCCTGCTCGACGAAACTCGGACGAGGGAAACAGGATTGCAGGGGCTCCGTCGCCTGGGCGGCAACATGTCCTTGACCGTCAAACACGACGGCCCTGGTCCCGCTCATGCCCTGATCGATGGCCAGAACGTAGCGGCTCTCCATCCGGTTCCTCCCTTGGTTCACCTGCCGAGCATCGCCTGGGCGGTTCGTGCGAGTCCCAGCGCCGTGAGGCCGTAATGCTCGAAGATCTCCAATTGGCTGCCCGTGACCATCTACTCATCCGGAAAGCCGACGATGCGAAAAGGGATATGAATTCCCGCCTGCATGAGGACCGCGGCACATGCTTCCCCAGACCGCCGAAGATGCTGTGCTCCTCGACGGTGACAACCGCTCGGCACCTTCCGGCCGCTCGGATGAACGCATCCATGTCGAGCGGCTTGACCGTGTGCATGCTGATGACACGGGCTGGCGCTCCTTGTGCCTCCAGTTTCCTTGCCGCCTCGCGTTTATGCACAGCTCTGCCGTGAAATCGGAAGACCGCGGTGCTTTGGAGGATTCTCCATGCCTTCCTTCTATTCATGAGAGGCCTGAGCGTCGTACACCTCTGTCCATTACCCGCGTTCTCCCATCAGGCCAGCATTCACTCGCACTTGCGCCCTACGGCCGGATCTTGCCGGTCATATTGACCGACACCTTGGCCGAGAGATCTTCCAGGCTATCGTAGAGGACCTGGATTACGTACTTGCCGTTGTGGGCGAAGGCGCCCGGCTCCTTCTGGACATACTGATAGTTATAGGCGGCACGAAGCAGCCGCGGCGTCCAACTCGTGTAGGCCGTGTCGCCTTCATCGACTTGGCCATTGCCATTGTTGTCATAGAAGAAGTACGGATAGGCATCGCCGTCATAGGCGATTGCTGTGCCGGCCACCTCTTTCGCATAGCTCGCCATGGCACCGAGCAGTCCCTCCGCAAGGGTCTCGATCTCCCCGGCAAGGCCCTCCGTGATGTTGCCGTCGCCGTCGAAGTCCTTGGGGGTCTTGCGGATGTTCTCCGGCACCCCGGCGGCCCCGTGGCAATACGCGGTCAGGCATGACTGGACCTTGACGTCGAGGCTGTGCGCGTTGTGGCATTCCGTGCACGTATCGAAGCTGCTGATGTGTTTGAGACGGCCCTGATAGGTCTTGCCCTCATATTCATACAGGCCTTTGGCTTGTGTGCCGAAAAGCGTGGCGCCGGCGGCGCGGTAGTGCACGTTGATGAACTTGAGCTTGTCCGAGACGACGTCCGGGTCCAGGCCGGCAAGGGCCTTGCTCACGCTCACTGACGACTCGCGTCCCTGATGGCAGGTCACGCACAGGTTGCTGCCCGGATTGCCCGTATCGAGCTCGGCTCCACTGGGGAACTTCACGGTGGCGATCTGGTATCGGGTGAACTCCGGTATGGCGTCGTGACAGGTGGCGCATTGCAGGCCGTTGGATACCGGCTGGGCCGCCGTGACGCCCTGCTGCGCCAGCAGGGGCAAACCCTGGGCGGAATGGCACTTGCTGCACGTGGCCGGGACCTCGCCCTCGCTGTCCCAATGTCGCCAGGGCTCCTCGGAGCCTGCGAAATGGCCGACATCGTCGCGCGTCAGGGTCTTGGCGCGGTCGAGAGTCAGATCTTCGATGGAATCGAACATCAACTGGATGACGTACTTGGCGTTATGAGCGAAGGCCCCGGGATCGTTCTGGACGACCTGGTAGTTGAAGGCCGCCTTGAGCAGACGTGGCGTCCACGATGTGTACTGGTTGGCCCGCACGGACTCGTTCGGGTCCGCCTGGCCATCCCTATTGGTGTCGTTGAAGAAGTACGGATGGGTCTGGCCGTTGTACGCGATCGGGGCATTGGCGTCCGACGCGTAGGCCCGCATCGCCTCGTAAAGAACTCCATGCAGGCCCTGGATTTCCCCATCGATCCCTTCCAGGACGTCACCGTCTCCGTCATAGTCGGGCCAGGAGCCGGCCATCCGGATCGCTCTGAGATCCTCGACGCTGTTGACCTCTTCGTGGCATTCGGCACACCGCTCCACGCGGACTTGAAGGCTGTGCTGATCGTGGCAATCGATGCATGTGTCCATGCCGGCAACGTGCGCGAACTTGATGTCGTATGACTTGCCCTCGTATTGATATCCGCCCATCGTCGTGCCGCCATACTGGGTCGCGGCGGCCGCCATGTAATGAATGTTGACGAATCCCAAGCCCGTGCCGGGGGTATCCAGCTTATTCGGGTCGCTCAGACCCACCTTGTTGATGGCATTGTCCACGCTGACCTTGGACTCGCGTCCCTGATGGCAGACCATGCAGCGGGCCTCCGGGCCGAGGTCGTTGACGTCGACCCCGGACGGAAAAGTTACGCTACGGAGCGTGGGGGTCGCCTCATTGTGGCAAGCCATGCAGTCAATCGTCGTGCCGGTGGGCGCCGGGGCATCCACCTTGCCGGCCTCGGAACCGTCAGCGCCCAGGAAATCCATATATCCCGGTGCGGAATGGCACTTGGCGCATGTGACCGGGACCTCCGGCGGATTCTCTCCGTCCCAGTGTCGGAATGCCTCGGCATTCGGATCGGCGTGGCCCGAGGAAGCCCAAAGCTCTTCCGGGAGCATCTGGGCGATATGGCTCTCGTCGGCAAAGACCGTCGAGGCGATCGGCAAGCTCACCCACATCATCGCTGCCGTCATACCTATCAGCGTCGAACATACCGCGAATGGATGCCTCTGCCTGTCCGATGACATCTGCTGCATTCCTCTGACCTTCCTCATTTCCGTCAAACCCTCAACTCTCTCTTGAAATCATGCGGCCAAGGCCTGCCGTCGCCTGGACACGCGCACAAGCCGCCCAAAGACCTCGACGCAGCAACTCTTAGGCCAGAACACAGGATCGGAAAACCCCTCTGTCTGCCGTGAATGTAACTCTTTGTTAGACAAACAGTTGTGTACGGACCCGACTGTGGTGCTTTGTTGGAACGCGTGCGGGGCCGTCGCAGGGAGTCTCTTGGAGATGAGAGCCTTGGGACTACCGACTCTCAGGAGTGAGAAGGATCCCCCACCGGGTACGAGAGGTGCTATGATACCGAGTTGATGATATTCGTCTGGTCCATCTGCGGTCTGGCGTTCCTTGCTCTCGGCCCGGTGGTTCTCGTCCATCCTGAAAGAGACAGCCGATTCCGTTTGGCGGAGTACATGATGATCGGCGCCTTGGGGATTGTGCCGGGGACTCAAGCCTGAGAAATTGCTTGTGTCGAGACAGCCAAATCGGTATACTATGGACACCCCGGGATTTGTCGAATCTGGCAAGTTCGTGCGGGGGCAGTGGAGTCGTTGGGTCCGGCGAGGATACCAGGAACATGGATCTACAACGTGGCAACACGGCATCAGTTCTCGCTCTGCGGCCGTTCAACTCCCGAAATTTCGGCAGCCTGACTTCATGAGCATTGTCGTCCTTGGCCTGAATCACAAGAGCGCTCCTCTGGAAATCCGGGAGCGACTGGCCTTCCGTGCGCCGGAGGTCGCGACGGCCCTGGGGCAACTCCACACGATGGACCCGCAGGGCGAGTTTGTGCTCCTGTCCACCTGTAACCGGGTGGAGTTGTACTACGCCGGGCCGCAAGAGGCCGACGAAATCGCCGATCGCCTGGTCGGATTCTGCTCCGGGTTCCATGAGATCGAGCCGGAGGTGTTCCGGCCGGCACTCTATCTCCATGAGAACGAGGCTGCGGTACGGCATTTGCTGCTGGTTTCAGCAGGCCTGGACAGCATGGTGCTGGGCGAGGCCCAGATCCTCGGCCAAGTCAAGGACAGCTACAGGATCGCTTGTGCAGCCAAGACCACCGGCAAGATTCTCAACAAGCTGTTTCACCAGGCGTTCTTCACGGCCAAGAGCGTGCACACTCGCACGTCGATCTCCAACGGACGCGTGAGCGTCGCCGGGGTGGCGGTGGAGTTGGCCCGGCAGCTTTTTGCCGATCTCGCGCGAAGCGAAGTGGTAGTCATTGGGGCCGGCAGCACAGGCGAACTGGTCGTCCAGCATCTGCTCAAGGCGGGCTGCACGAATGTTACGGTGGTGAATCGCTCTCTCGAACGAGCCGAAAACCTCGCCCAACGGCATGGGATTGCTGTCGGCCCGTGGAGCGAGCTCGATTCGCTGATCGCGCGCGCAAGTATCGTGATTTCTTCGGCGGCCACACAGGACTACTTGTACACCCGACCGGCGTTTGAGCAGGCCGTGGGCGGACGCCAGGCCGGATCCCTCCTGATTATCGACGTCGGCGTGCCCCGCAATTTCGATCCTTCGATCGACGGGATGGAGGATGTCCATCTCTATAGCGTGGATGAGTTGAAGGGGGTGGCCGAGCAGAATCTCAAGGCTCGTCGCGAAGACCTCGCCAGCGGTCTCGAGATCGTCTATGCTGGTGCCGCGGACTTCATGGACTGGTTCCACGCGAAGGACATCGGTCCGTTGATCGGCCACATGAAGGCCAGATTCCGCCAGATCAGCCGCAATGAGCTGCAGCGGTTCTTCGTTGGCGCCAGGCAGGACGCCTCCTGCCGGCCCGTGATGGAGGCTATGGTCAATCGTGTCGTGAACAAGCTGCTGCACTGCGTTATCGGCAACGTCAGTACGGTGGCGCGCGAGGCCGGTCCGGCCGAAGCAGCCAGGTCGGTCGATACGATCCTGCAACAGGCCCGCGCGATCGCCTGCGAGCCGGAGAACCGGGGAGGGAGAGGCATGACCGGATAGGAAGGGCACCATGATCAATATCAGCAAGCTCTACTGCGATCAGATCACGCCGGGCGACTGGCTTCGCTATGGCAGAAAGGGTTCCGGCGAACGCCCGGGGGAAGCGGTTCCGGCCAGGGCATCTGAGAGACGGCCCATTGTCGTGTGGAACATCACGCGCGCCTGCAATCTGCGGTGTGTTCATTGCTACAACGACAGCGGCCTGAACCAGCCCTGCCAGGAGATCACGACCGAGAAGGCTAAGGCGGTGATCGATGACCTGGCCCGTTTTGGCGTCCCGTCGATCCTGTTTTCGGGCGGCGAGCCCCTGATGCGAGCGGACCTCTTCGAGTTGATGGAACACGCGGTGGGCAAGGGCCTTCGGACGGTCATCTCGACCAACGGCACACTGATCGGCGAGGACAAGGCCCGGGAGATCCAGCGGCTGGGCGTCTCCTACGTGGGGATCAGCCTCGACGGCATCGGCTCGATCAACGACAAGTTCCGGGGCGTCTCCGGGGCATTCGAGCGGGCGGTCCGAGGTATTCGAAACTGCCAGGAGGCCGGCGTGCGGATCGGCCTGCGCTTGACGCTGACCAGGCGAAACGTGCAAGACCTGGAAGGCCTGTTCGACTTCATCGAGACTCATGGTATCGAGCGAGCGTGTTTTTATCACCTGGTGCCCAGCGGCCGGGGGGCGGCCATCGCCGGGGAGGGCCTGACCCATACCCAAACGCGGGGCGCGCTCGACCGTATCCTGGCCAAGACCCGGTTTCTCAAGCAGGCCGGACGCAAAACGGATATCCTCACCGTCGACAACCACGTGGATGGCGTCTACCTGTATCTGAAGCTCCTCGCGGAAGGCTCGTCGCGAGCCGCGGAGGTCTGGCAACTGCTTACCTGGAATGGCGGTGGGCTGCATAGCAGCGGCGTAGGTATCGGTTGTATCGATTACAGCGGGAATGTGCATCCTGATCAATTCTGGTGGCACTACGATCTTGGCAGCGTCCGGGAGAGGCCCTTCAGCGCGATCTGGACTGATCCGGACGAACCCCTTCTCCGGGGCCTCAGAGACCGGCGCTCGCATCTCAAGGGTCGATGCAGACAGTGCCGGTTCTTCGATGCCTGCGGCGGGAGCCTTCGCGTGCGGGCGGATTGTCATACGGGCGATCCCTGGGCACCTGACCCCGCCTGCTATCTGAGCGACGAGGAGATCGGGGTCAGCAAGAGCGTACGCAAGGGAGTCGCCGTGGCCGGACGTGGATGATCGCCTGATCCTATGGTGAACTCGCGACCCCCGAGGTATCGGAACGTGGATTTGTCGTATCTGCTGGCTTCTCATTTGTGAGATTTTCTTCTTGCGTTGTCACGCCGCAGTTGGTATTCTGAGGGCAGATGGAGGGCTCGGGGGTCGCTGGCGTCTCAGGAATGGGAGAATCCCGGGGTCTTCCGGCGGATTGTCACCCGAATGGGATCCGAGCACAATGATATTCGCACAGGCTTGTGAGCCTCATAATCAGGCTGGTACGTACGGCGGAACCCGTACGCTGCTGGGTGACCAGCTCCTTTGGCTGGTGTCCCTCCGCTGGCTGGCGGTATTGCTGGTCGTAGTCGGCACGGTGCTGGGAACGTGGCTGTTTCCGGTGCTCACGGACCCCCGGCCGCTGTATGCGGTTGCCACCGGGCTGCTGTTGTGCAACATTGGGTACGCGACCTTGGTCCACGGGGATGGCGCGCGGAAGCAGCGAGGCTGCATCGCACTGGCGATGGTGCAGATCGAAGTGGATCTGCTGGCTCTGACCGCCGTTCTACATTTCGCCGGCGGCGTGGCGAATCCATTCCTCCTGTTCTACGTATTTCACGTCATCATTGCGACAATCATCCTCCCGCGGAGTCTGTCTTTTTCGGTCGGGCTGACGGCGATCGTCCTGTTTGGCCTGCTGGTTGTGAATGAGCTGCACGGCGGGGCCCTTCTGGGGCATTACCCTCTGCAGCTCTCGGCTGGGGGCTGGATCTGGAGGAATCCCGTGTATGGCTTGGCGGCCTTTGTCGCTTTTGCCTGCACCGTTCTGCTGGCCCAGTACTTGACGCGCATGATCATCGGCCGGATGGCAGCCAA
>Ga0172362_10003607_pt1 | contig 13384 bp, 9 predicted proteins | sample LakKivs1_kivu2a2_FD_114534 | JGI IMG/M metagenome (GOLD analysis project Ga0172362, IMG submission 114534) | Sediment microbial communities from Lake Kivu, Rwanda - Sediment s1_kivu2a2 | ecosystem: Environmental > Aquatic > Freshwater > Lake > Sediment | place: Rwanda: Western Province, Lake...
AGGACTCTTACCTGCTGGACTACGGGGCGATCAGGGATAAAGCCGTAGCGGTCAAGCCAAAGCTGATTATATGCGGCGCAAGCGCATATTGCCGAACGATAGATTTCAAAAAGTTCAGAGAGATTGCCGATGAAGTTGGGGCGTATCTTTTGGCGGATATTTCACACATCGCGGGCCTGGTCATTGCCGGTGCTCATCCTTCGCCTGTGGATTATGCACATTTTTCAACCACCAGCACTTATAAGCCGGGCGGGCCGCGGGGCGGCCTGATAATAATGGGCAAAGACTACGACCAGAAAATAAAGGTAGGGACAAAATCTATGCCCTTGTGGGAGCACATAGAAAGAACGACGTTTCCCGGCGTGCAGGGAACGCCCTATCTGAACAACATTGCCGCTAAGGCGGTTTTCTTCAAAGAAACACTCTGCGAGGAGTACCGGACGCGGCAATTTAAGATCATAGAAAATGCCAGGGCACTGGCCAAAAGTCTTCTGGATTTGGGTCACGATGTAGTAACCGGCGGAACGGACAATCACATGATTCTGGTCAACGTTGCCAATTTGCGCGAAGCCTGCCCTGAGCCGAGTCGAAGGGGGCTGACCGGCATCGTAGCGCAAAAATGCCTTGAGGATTGCGGCATAGTTGTCAATATGAATCGGCTGCCCTACGATAAGAAAGGCCCCACGATTACCAGCGGTATCAGACTGGGCACGCCTATCGTCACCAAAGACGGCATGGGACCGCAAGAAATGCACGCCATAGCGCAGTTGATAGATGCGGTGCTGCGGAAAGTGGAAATAATAAGTGACGCCGAGTACAGAATAGACCGGTCCTTCCAGAACCAAATAAAACAAAAGGTAGAAGCGCTGTGCAGTAAATTTCCGATGCAGTAACGCTCCAGAGTGGTTACTGCCCATCAGGACGGGGGCAGTTGTTTGCCAACTGGTCGTCACGTTTCTTCCAGTTAGTTATGAGAATCGCCAAATCGTTAGTGAACACGCGATACTTCTGAAAAAGTTGGGCCTTGTGGTCGATGTCGGCACAAGGATCGGCAGTGTCAATCTTTCTCTTCCAGTTTTTGATAATCAGGGCCAAATCATCCGTGAACACTCGATAGTTGGTGAAAGTCTGTGTCCTGCCTGAAGCATCACCATCGCACTGATAGTGAGTGCCGTCCGACCACGAGGCGCACCAGCAACTCGGGTCGGCACGGTAAGCAGCATAGTTCATAAAATCGGCATACTGCTGGGCATATTCCGGACTGTCTGGAAAGCAGTTCTTATGGACGGTCAAGGTGACCTGTACGGTTTGTGGGCTATTTAGAGCAAGTGGGGCTGAAACTGTAAGTTGGCAGTGATACCGACCCTTACTTAGGCCTGTTGAATTGACTCTGAGGTAGGCTGTGTTTTCCTGGCCTTGTGAACCGCCCATATTGGGTTTAACAGCCAGCCAATTACAATCATAGCTGATTTGCCAATTCAGCGTTCCTGCTCCTGAATTTCGTATGATGAGAATTTCGCCAGCCAGGTCTGGGAAACCTATTGTGGCATCGAATTCAAACTCATCCACAGACAGTTCAATCACGCCTTGACATTCAAAAGCACCTATATCTATCGCTTCACCGATCACTCGTGGATTGCCATCGAGGTCAGCTTCGTTTGGTCCAGGTACGTAGGCTGGATCGCCAGAGTCGATGCAGGGTGAACCTTGTAATAAATGATAATCCCTGCCAATCAGGTCGACAAACGCAGGATAGGCATCAATATTGCCTTGGCCTGGCCAGCCGCCCTGGATGTCACTGTATGTTATAACAATCTTGGAATTATCATTGTTCCAGATTTCGTTGCCGCCGTTGTAAAGGATTGAGTTTGTCACAGTAACACTGCTGCTGCCGAAGAAAGAGTCACATGCTATCGAACGACCGAGTAGGGCGGAGTTGCCGGCAAGGGTACAATTATTCATTGTGAGCTTGCCGTCTGGCTGGGCATCGCAAAAGACCGCGCCGCCATACTGGGCTATATTTTCGCCGATGACGCTCTGTTTTATTGTCAGGACTGCATCATTAGAATAAATACCGGCTCCGAGTATTGCCATATTTTGAATTATAAAACAGTTTGTTACTCTTGCATTGATACACTCAGTGACATAGATTCCACCACCATAATCAGCATAATTCTGAGCAATTTTGCCGCCTATTATTGTTGGTTCACAGCCAGGTCCATAGTAAATACCGCCGCCGGCCCTCGCTGAGTTACAGCTAAAGGTGCAATTCAATAATTTTGCTATACTGACATCGTTGAACATTCCACCGCCGTCACCGTTTGTAGAATTATCATCAAATTTACAATCACTCAAGGTTGGTGCGGCTTTGTCATTGTATACTGCACCGCCTCCCCATGTGCCTTGATTCTTGCTGAATATACAATCTGATAGTTGTGGGCTGCTTAATAGGCAGTATATTGCACCGCCGAATCCTGCTGAGTTTTTATTGATGGTGCAATGTTCCACGCTCACATCGCCGTTGTCGGAACAGTATATCGCACCACCGAGGTTAGCCGTGTTACCAGTAAGGGCACAGTTTGTCACTGTTGGGCTTGCGTTACTGGCAGAAATTCCGCCGCCACAATCGTTGTGGCCGTTTGTAATTGTAAAGCCGATTAAGATGCAATCAGTATTTTCGCCGCTATTGAAAGTTACCGCTGAACCTTTCTGGCCGCCGTCAATAATCGTTGCGGCTGCGACTTCTAAATTATTTGGGTCTGTGCTCGTTAGCGTGATATTCTTGCCCCTGAAGTTGACATTCTCAAGGTATGTGCCGGGATATACTATGACCTTTTCGCCGTTTTGCGCTGAATCGATGCCCTTCTGAATGGTCGCAAAAGCAACTTGATGGTCGAAGCCATTATTCAAATCATTACCGCAGGCCGCATCGACATAGTAAACCGTGGGCCGGGTAAAGCGAAAAGAAACAAAAATATTCCGTGTCGTCTGGTCTTCGCCAAGTTGCCTAACAAAATATAATGTGCTGCCATCGCTGGTAAGGTATGGATGCATGCTATGACCACCAGGTGTGTCGGCGAACGACAGGTGCTCGATGTTGTCAAACGGCTCAGCCAAAGACCCGCGCGTGGCGCGGAATAGTTGGAACGGACCATTACGGTCTGAATGAAAGACCAGCGTAAGCCCATCGGCTGAAACAGACGGAGCACCCTCATTGGCAATCGTGTTAATCTCCGATAGATTTGCTGGCGTGCTGAAGGGCGAATTTTTGTCGAGCCGGATAGCTTGCCAGATATCATGTCCTCCCTTTCCACCAGGAATGTCCGAGGCATTGAAGAAGATGATCAACTCGTCGGACGTAAGCTTGGGTGCTTGGAGATGCTGACCAAGCGCGTTGAGTTCGAGAATACTTGTGCCCTCCGGCCAAGGGGCATTAACCGAGGCTCGCCTGCTGACCATCAGCATGAATCTGCCAGCAAACTCGTTGTGATAGTACATCCGCAAATTGTCGGAAGAAACCCATGGAAAAAGATTAAGCGCACGCGAGGAATTCAGTGCCCCATTTATTTCTCGAACCTCTGTAAATAGCCCGAAAGGCTGCTTGCGTGAAGCCTGGAATAATCGTCCATAATAAAAGGTTTCGCTGGAAAGCCGTACGAAGTAAAGTGTCAGCCCATCGTATGACAAAAATGGCGACCACTCCTCCGCAGAGTCGCTATTGACCTGTGGTAGCGGCGCCGGAACTGTCCACTGGTACTGGTCGAGCTCCTGTGCGGCCCAGGCTGAGCCATATAAAGCCAGAATTGCCGGAATCGTCACAAAGAGCAGATTGGTCCGCAAGTTCATAATTCCTACCTCCTTCAAGACTACTATTATATGGTATGCAAGCGCATTTTCAACCAATAACAATATTTTTAGGCTTTTTTTGCCTTGTCAAATAATGTATAAGCATGCTTTATGAAAAGAACCAAGATCGGTCGTCGCGCGTCGCGCCCGTCACGCGCTACGGCGTACGGCGTACAGCGTGGAGCGTTTAGTCTATATGCTATCCGCTATATGCTACCCGCTGTGTTAGTGGCTCTGGCTGTTTTCATCGCCCTTCTGCGGCTGCACACCTACAACGAGCCTTTCGAGAGGGATATTACCAGCCACGCAGTTATTGCCCACGAAGTGCTCGCCGGGCGTGCTTTGTACTCGGATCTCTGGGATAGCAAGCCGCCCGCTATCTTTGTGACCTACGCATTGGCGGACGCCCTGGTCGGCTATGGCCCGGGTGAGGTATATTTCATCGGTGTCGCTGCCGCGATAATAACCTTACTCGGCTGTTACAGGGCCGGTGCGGCATACGGCGGCGTCGCCGGCGGCTTGTGGGCCGCAGCTTTCTGGGCTGTTATCTGCAACGACCTTTGGCTCTGGGCTAATCAGCCCAATATCGAAGTGCCAATGAACGCCTGCCTTGTTTGGGCTTTTGCCCTTATTTTGGCAGAAGGCAGAAGGCAGAGGACAGAAGACAGAGGTCGAAAGCCTGTCCTGAGCAAAGCCGAAGGATTCTCAATTCTAAGATGGCTGGCTATCGGAGGACTTTTTGCCCTTGCCACTCTGTACAAAACCGTCGCTGTTACTTTTCCAGCTTTTCTGGGACTTTTTTATTTATTATCTTTCCTTCATGACCGCCGAAGGCTAAGGTTGGCATTCTTACAGATTTGTGTCGTCGCGGCGGTAGGTGTGGCGGTTTGGGCCGCGGTTTTCGCGTACTTCGCTGCCACCGGACGTTTGGGCATTTTCTACGATACGATTTTCAAATATGCCGGCTACTACGCCCAGAGCAGGGGCGGCAATTTTCTCACCAATATTCTGGGGGGACTGAAATACGAATTCTTTGCCCGAGCGATGAAAAGCACGCCCGTGTTGATAATCCTCACTGCTGCGGGAACAATATACGCCTTGGCCAAAGGCCCGCGCAGGCCGTGGTTGCTGCTGATTGGGTTTCTCATCGGTGCATATTTTGCTGTAGCCCTTCCAGGCAGATACTACAACCACTATTATCAGCTCTGGCTCATCCCTCTGGTTGTGGGTGCCGGCTGGGCGGTCTCTACAAGAAACTCAAAACTTAAAGCTCAAAACTTAAAACTCAAAGTAGCGGCGGGTGCGCTGGGGATGATTATTTTGTTATGTTTTGTCCTGCCTCAGTACCAATACTCTGCCGACGAATGGTCGATACAGAAACAAGGCCCACAATATCTAATTGCCAAGCGTGTTGCTAAAGAGCTGGATAAGATGCTGGCCTCTGGAGAGACACTTTATGTGCTGGGCATAGACCCAGGATTATATTTCTGGTCCGGCCGACGTCCGCCGACCGGTGTGATATGGTCAACCGACCTGGCAAACAACCCGTTGGCCGAGCAGCACACTAAAAGGGCTCTGGCGGATCTGGAGCGAGAAAAACCAGAAGTGCTCGTCAGTATGCTCCTTGCCCAGGTGCCAGCTAATCATCCACTCGTGCTGTGGGCGCAAAAACAATATATTCCTCTGCCCGGCAATCCAGACCGAGGCTCCATAGATAATCTACCTTTTTTGCGTATATTTATTCGTCGGGATGGCAAGCTGGCAGCGCGACTGACGGAACCCCGCAACAAGTTGCGGGGCTAAATATTTAGCCCCCAAACCCGTCCTGAGCCGGGTCGAAGGATTTATTTGGGGGTTAAGGAAAATTGCTATGAAGAAGATTGTTCAGGTGCAAGACGATAAGTTGGATAGCAGCTTCTGGATTTTCGGTGGTCTTGTCTGCATTCTGCTTGTGTCGATAATGGCCCGGGATATCGGTCGGCCTTTCGACGGCCTGCATAGCTGGGGCGAAGCCAGCGGGGCCTGGGCGGCGAGAGCACACATTAAGTACGGTCTTGGCTATACCAAAGGTGCTTCCACATGGGCAGTGGGTGATCCGCCGACAAAAAATCCAGCAAGATACTTCGACCATCCGCAACTTTCCGTCCTCACGTTAGCGCTATTTATGTCAGTCTTTGGCGTTAATGAATGGAGCTATCGGCTGCTCAATTGTGTATTGTCGGTGTTGATTTTGTTTGTTTTGCTTAAAATCCTTAAAGGACTTTTGGAGGATAGGACGGCTCTTCTGGCAGGTCTTATCTACGTTTTGTTTCCTATTAATGGCTATTTCGGCTGTGGATACTGGGTGACATTGATGGGCCTGTTGGCCATCTGGTATTATCTGGTACTGATTAAAGGACTGAAAGATGGGCCTGAGCCTGGGCCGATACACAAATGGGCCTTGGCAGCCAGCCTATTTTTTGCGCTTCAGTTCAGCTGGGAAGGCTTTTTCTATGCTTTGGGTATAGGCTTACATTACCTTTGCCGCTGTATCCGTCGTAGGCAAGTTCCGGAAAAAACCTTGCTAACAATACTGATAATAGCCCCGCTGTCGAGTTTGGTTTTGAATTTTCTTATCATGGCGGCAGGTTACGGGTGGGATTTCAGCAAAATTACCGCCCTTTATAAATGGCGTGCGGGCAAAGGTGAAATGACCGAATTTGACTGGGGTAAATGGTTCGCCAGGTTCTGGGAATTCGCCGTGATGAACTTCACCCTGCCGGTTTTGATTATTGCTATTGCATATCTAACCTTTGGCCAGCTTTTCGTACTGAACGCTCCTACTTCGCGCAAGAACTCTCAGGCTGCCTCCAGGCGGTTTCCTCAATTCTGGCTTCTTTTTTTGCCGGGCTTTTTTCAGTTGTCTCTTCTGCGAGGCGCACTCTGGATGCACCATTACTGGGAGCGCCCCTTTTCTCCGTTGGTCGCGATCGCCGCCGCGTTAGGGATTATGGCACTTGCCGACATTCTGGATAAGACTCGTCCAGCACTGGCTAAAGTATGTACGGCAGCTCTGGTGGGTGTTATCACGATAGCGTGCATAAAAGGAGTGAACTATTATTACAGCATCAGACACTTTTCGCCGGAAAGGGTCAAGCTTTTCAAAGCGCTCAACGAAAGGATTCCGCCGGACAAGATGCTCTTGAGCTATCAGAGCCAGAAAGTTGAGCAGAACGAGGCTAAAGGCGAGCATTATCGTCCTGAAGTCGCCTGGTATTTGGACCGGGAGATTGTAGTGGCTACGACGTGGGCGGAGATTCAACAGAAGGTCCAAACCGGCATGTTTCCCTACTACTTGATCCCTGCTGTCCAGGAGTTAGTGCCGCTGATCCAGCAATTGCAGCAGCGGTACAAGTTCGAGTCTGTTCACGGCGACCCCGGAGGGCCGGAGTTAGCTCCAATGCTGCCTCACTTGATTTTTGATCTACAAAGTAAAAATCCCAGCTCTTGAGTTTTAAGTTCGATATTTACAAGTTGTTCTGCTGCTCTTTGAAGTCGCTTGGAGATTTGCGCCACAACCACACAGTACAGCAGCCTCCTACAACGAACGCGTAACTAATGGATATTGCCCGGTCGATCATAGCCGCAAGGAGTCCAACCTCCAGCGGCACTTCAAGGACCACTGCTCCGAAGCCCAGCACAAGCTCCCTGATTCCCAATGCGCCGGGGGTCAGCCCGATGAATAAGACGACAAAGCCCAGAGATCCCAGGATAAGATAACCTGCAGGATGGATGCTCTTTCCTATACTGTGGTAAATGATTCCGATGCGTAAAGCCGTGACCAAGAAATTTACAGACACCAATACTGCTGCAACGATATTTGTTTTTGTTTCTTTGGCAATTTGAGTGCGTCCTGACAGAAAGTTGCGCAGCATGGAACTAAACGGTCCTGCTGCTCTGGGAATAGGCAGCGGCACGAATAAGAAAAGCAATGAAACAGCAATCGTGCTGATGAATACGCCGGTAAGGATTCTGTTTTCGTATCTTGCCAGTCCGTAGATTGCCATCAGTACGGCCAGACCTACCGCTGCGGCCAGCGCAGTCATCAAAAATATGACATAAAAAAAGAAGGTGGCAAACCGCGTGTAGGCAAGACCATAGTGACGCTTCAAATAGTTTGCCCGAAAGAGTGTGCCGAATTTCATCGGGACATAGTTGAGTAACGAAGCGGAGTTATTCAGCCAGAATATGTTCCAGAAGCCCGCCTCGGTATTCAGAGCGTTCAGTAGATATTTATCTACCAACGCGCTGACTAAGAAAGACAGAAAATACAAAAAATACATCGCGCCAAGCTGCTCCGGGCGCAGCTTTAGCATAACCTTTAGCTGTTCCCAGTGCCCGGCCAGATACCATAGAAGAAAAGCAAATATGATTAGCGCCAGAATATTGCTGAGCCATTTGTTCACGTCTATTTCCTGCCTGCCGCTATTGTCTCGTAGCACCACGTCCTGGGGAACGGAATACGCCCTATGATGGGCGCCGGCACACCGCCGGAGTAAAGTCTAACATCGGTAAAACCTGCTCGTTCCATAAGCCGGATCAACCATCGCTGCGGATAAAGGCAAACGTGTTCTTCGGTATAGTAATATCGCCGCGAAAGTACGATCGTTAACAGCAATTCTGCTGGGAAAAACGGATTAGGAGTAGACAACACCAATAAACCGCCTGGCTTTAGGGTCTTGTGGCACCGCCGGAGAAACTCCAGCGGCGATTCGATGTGCTCGATGATTTCGCCTGCAACCAGAGCGTCAAATGAATTTGGCTCAAATGGTTCGGGCAGATCCATTGCATTGCCGACCACGCATGATGTGTAGTTCTTCGGGGGCTGGCCCTTTTGAAGATCTAATCCAACCACGTGCGGATTCTTCAGATAGATGTTTGGCGTGGCAGCCCATCCAACGTCGAGGACTCGCTCACAGTCAGCGCATAAGCGCGCCATTTTTCTTAGCCTGTAATTGGCAGATCCTATTGAGATAACCTTCCTTTGCATTGATTCAGTCCTGTTATTTACTTATCGTGGTGCGAAATGGCGCTGGCCGATCTCAGAGATGACAAGCCGAATCTTGCCGGATCGAGGTACGGGAATATTGTCTACAAAATTTAGCCTTATTTTTAGCTTTTCGCCAGAGCCTTGACGTATGGCATTTTTTATATGCTGTGCATCTTGCTCGGAGAACTTATCGTTCTTGATGATCTTGACCTCTATTTCATCCTCTGCTTCTTGCACTACCTGGAATTGATCCACCGAAGTCATGGCCTCGAATATGTGACCAAAGAAGTAAGCGACCAGGTAGTTGCCATCCGGAGTTACCACAATATCGGTGTCTCTGCCCACTACGGAGCTCATCACCGGTAGTCCTCGGCCGCACTTGCATCTCTCTTGAAACGGCCTGGCCAGGTCTCCGATCCGGAATCGGATGAAGGGCATCCCATAATTGCTCAAATCTGTAACCAGAACTGTTCCCAATTCACCGGGTTTTACCGGCCGGTCGTCCTTGACAAATTCCAGGACAATATTTTCCGCTGCGATGTGGTGCGTTCCCGACTCACATTGACTGGAAATTACGATGCTGTTTCCTCCATAATTGTCAAAAACCGGGCAGTTAAATTGCTCTTCAATAAGCTGCCTGTAATGTGGAAATAGCATGTCGCCGGTCGTTATGATCGACGCCGGTGTTATATCCCTGATGTCGTTATCCTTCAGATACTTTGCCAGCAAAAATACCTGCGAGGCGTATCCTCTGATAATCTGCGGGTTGTATCTTCTTATCCTCTCGATGCTGATACGCAACGTATCCTGATTCATAGCGGAAAGGCGGATGAATAGACATCGGCCAAGCCTATCCATAACTTTTTGTGCCGGCGTATCGTGCGCGATCAGGTCCAGTCTGATCCATCGTTTGCCGAGTTCATATCCGGCCCACCGCCAAAAGCGAAAAAGACAGCCGAACCTCCAGCTTATCGCCTGGCGGTCCTGATAGTACGGCAAAGGCTCACCCGTGGAACCGCCGCTGTGGTTTAGCGTGAGCTTCTCTCTGGGAATGTTCCCGGCAACCATATTATCCGGGAAGTTCCTGCGTATTATATCTTTGCTCAAGACAGGCAGCTTTTGCAGGTCCTCAACCGAATTGATATCCTCCGGCTTTAATCCCAGCTTGTCGAAGGTCGAGCGATAGTATGGCACATTCGTGTATGAATGTTGAATCAGTTCCCGAAGTCTGCCTTCCTGAAAGGCTCGAACTTCATCCGAGGACCACCATTGGCTGTCTTCAAGAAACTTTAAGGTTTTGAGAATGTGAGTTCCTTGAGAGAATTCTGCCAGCGGAAATACTGCGTTTTTGAAAATTCCGGGATAGATTTCCATTAGAGATACCTTTCAATCGTCGCCACGATGTATTCGGTAACATCAATTTTGTCAGCGAGCAGCTTTCTGCGGGCAACGGCGCACTTTTCCTTAGCTGCACAGTCACAGAGCCAGTCGATGCAATATTGCAGAGCCTGCCCGGTGTCGGCTGTTTGTTTGATAAGTCCATAGCGCCCGAGCATGTCAATTGTGCCTGCTCTTAGCGTGTTGACATACACAGAGGGCACGCCCAGTATCGCGGATTCACTGGCCATCGTAGCTCCTTCGCCGACATATAGCGCGGCAAATGCCAGTATATGGTGTATCTGGTGCACGGGTATATTCAGGCGGTAAGGCTCAAGCTCGGCCGGCAGGGCGCTTTCAGAAGTTATGTAGGGCCTTGCATATCGGGCTATTTCCTCAACGAACCCTGGTCTATCGCGCTCAATAAGGCCGTGCTGGAAAGCATCGTGATGCGCCTGCCAACTAACAAACCGGATTATGCAATACTTTTCTGCCGGATCAACGCCCAGGCTTTTTACAACTTCGCTATCGGCGGTAAATCTTTTGGGATGCAAATAAGCAAGTTCGTGTAAACCGGCGTACAGGTGATGCTTGTCGCCGAACGATTTTTTGAAGCAATCCGGGCTATAAATAGCGGTAACAAAAGGGTGCGTAATTTTGTGGGCCGCAGTCGCAATTTCGGTATCATCCCAGACTATGACCGGTTTTCCCAGCACCCAGCCAACGTGTGCCGCGAAGACGCCGCTGATTGCCGTAAGTATGTCCGGCTTGAATCGACGGCAGAATCGAAACAATCTCGCATCACGCACTAACATTTCACCGAATAAGGACGTCTTTGTCCGGCCCACTTTACTTAGTTGGGTGAAAGTAATGCCGTAATGGCTAAGTAATTGGATTGTGACATCCTTATCTCTGGCGGTTACTGCAACTTTGTGCCCACGCTTTTGGAACTCTGCTATCGCGTGGCGAAAAAAATGAACGTGCGCGGGATGTGTCATTTCAACCAAAATTCTCATCTTGGGCGGCAAATCCTGCTTAAAAGCTCATCACTTAAGGCTAAATATTTAGCCCCGCGTTTTACGCGGGGTTGCCGGATCCGATTTATTTCAGCTCTTTATTACTTTCCATATCGAACCACATCGCAAAAAGGGTGAACTGAACGGAGCTAATAAAGGAGAACATTGCAGCCAGCGCGTTAATGTGAGGAATCTGCCCGGCGGTAAACCAGATATAAAATACCCTAATAAATAGGATAATAGTCGCCAGGCTGAAGAGAAAACCAAACATATAAAAGAAAACCAGCGGATGAAAGTCCCTGACTATGTATTTTTCCTTAAGGCGATATAGAAAATCCCTCAAAAGCAGCCACGATAGCGTTATCATCACTTTTCGCAATTTTATCTTGGATATTTCGCCGATATTGTAGATCGGCTTAACAGGGATATCGCGGACTCTAAAGTTATAGATATTCAGCTTCACGAGCATGTCATTTGGCATCCCAAACCTTTTATAGATTTTGTCCAGGTCCAGAATTTCCAAAGCCCTTAAATTTATTGCCGTATATCCTGTTTGAGAATCCGCCACGTGCCAGTAGCCGGACGCGATCTTGGTCAGCAAAGATAAATAGGAGTTGCCCAGGTATCGAATCTTCGGTATGGCCTGCCAGGCGTTGCCGGTAAAAAGCCGATTTCCTTTAGCGTAGTCGACCTGGCCTGTTACTACTGGACCTAACAGATTCGGCAGGTCGGCAGGGTCCATTTGAGCGTCGCCAGCCATAACCGCCGTAACGTCAATCTGGTTATCACGTGCCCATTTATAGCCGCTCGCGATTGCCCCGCCGACGCCCTGGTTCTTGCTGTGCTGAATAAGGATGATTCGGCCATTGGATTGTTCAGCCGCCTTGCTGACAATCTCTGCGGTTTTGTCTATGCTCTTGTCATCAACCACTACCACCTTGTCCACATAATGGGGCATGGTTTCAAGAACCCTGCCGATCAGCTTTTCTTCGTTGTATGCCGGCACAACCACGCAAACTGTCTTACCCTTATACATTGCCAATCTCCAAACAACGCCTTATAATTATCGCCCACAAAAGCGGTTCTGAGTAGCTAAAAACCACGCCAAGCAGTAAAATTCATACAGTCGTGAACGCCGCAAACGAACTCCGCGGCGCAAGTGCTGGCGTGTTCAATCCGCCCAACGTATGGCGTATCAATCTTTGGCGTCAACTTTATGCTGAAAAGAGGCCTGGTTCAGATTTATACCGGTAACGGCAAAGGCAAGACCACCGCCGCGTTCGGCCTGGCACTGCGTGCGGCTGGTCAAGGCCAAAAGGTTTTAATTTATCAATTCTTAAAACCTCCTTCTCTGGATACTGGCGAGCGTTTCGCTCTTAAGTTGAGCCGACTGCGAATCCGCGTCGAAGCACTCGATGTGCCCTGGGATATGTCTAAATCTCTCGAAGATGAGCAGGCCGTCGCCAAAATGAAAACCGCGATTAGCGATGTACTTGTACGGCTTGCTGAAACCGCCCAGAAAAGGTTCTATGATGTGCTGATACTTGACGAGATTGTGTATTGCCTTTGGAAAGGTCTTGCTAATCTTCAAGAAGTTAAGAACGTTATTGACAAAAGGGACCCTGCTGTCGAAATCGTTCTAACCGGCACTGGCGCAACGCCGGAGCTGATCGCGATAGCAGATTTAGTGACGGAGATGAAGAGCATAAAGCATCCCTTTGATAAAGGCCTGCCGGCTCGACCCGGCATCGAATTCTAAATCCTCAATAATCATGTGCCGGGCACTCACGATACTACCTCCAGCCGCCACCGAAAGATGTAGTCGGGGCTTGTTACCGGATTTTCTATTCTACTGCACGTCTGGTAACCCAAACTCCTCAAAAACCTGTCGTGTCAGGTTTTCCGACAAAGAATGGTTTCCGCATTTTTCCATAAACGCCGTGTAAAGTTTGTCCCGCAACTCTTTTGTGTATATTTCGTATTCCTGTACTGCTTTTTTAATTGCTATACTGCCTTCCGGAATCTTTATAACAAGCTCGTCTTTCTTTTTCGCATAAACTATAAACTTGCCTTCTTCTTCACTTCCAACATCCATTAGGTGTTTGCCTTCTTCATC
>Ga0172362_10003609_pt1 | contig 13383 bp, 8 predicted proteins | sample LakKivs1_kivu2a2_FD_114534 | JGI IMG/M metagenome (GOLD analysis project Ga0172362, IMG submission 114534) | Sediment microbial communities from Lake Kivu, Rwanda - Sediment s1_kivu2a2 | ecosystem: Environmental > Aquatic > Freshwater > Lake > Sediment | place: Rwanda: Western Province, Lake...
ACCGACACCGGTACTTTATACCAGTGGTGAGGAAGCTTTTCGTGAGCTTGTCAAAAGGGATGACCTGGATGGGGTGATCATTGCCACACCATGGATATGGCACACACCAATGGCTGTTGCTGCCATGAAAGAAGGGCTGTATGCGGGAGTGGAAGTGCCCGCAGCAATCACCATTGACGAATGCTGGGATCTGGTCAACACCAGTGAAGATACCGGGATGCCCTGCATGATCTTTGAAAATGTCTGTTACCGTCGTGATGTGCTGGCAGTCCTGAACATGGTAAGGCAGGAACTCTTTGGTGAACTGATCCATTGCCAGTGTGGTTACCAGCATGACCTCAGGGCCGTTAAGTTTAACCCGGGTGTCGAATTCGGACCGGGTGCCAACGGAGAAGCGGAATGGAGGACACAGCAGTCCATTTACAGGAATGGTGACATTTATCCTACCCATGGGGTCGGTCCTGTCGCTCATTTTCTGGATATTAACCGGGGTAACAGGTTCATTTCCCTTACTTCAGTTGCTACCAAATCCCGCGGTTTACATAATTATATCGTCGAAACAGCAGGCGAAAACCATCCTAATGCAGGCATCCGTTTCAAACTGGGGGACATAGTTACAACACTGATCCAGTGTGCAAACGGGGAAACGGTCATGGTAAGCCATGATACCAACCTGCCACGTCCGTACAGCCTCGGCTTCAGGGTGCAGGGTACAAAGGGCATTTGGATGGATGATGGCAGCCAGATATATATCGAGGGCTCCGGTGAACCACATACATGGCAGGATGCACAAAGCTGGCTGGATAAATACGATCATCCTTTATGGAAAAAATACGAACAGCAGGCTGAGGGTGCAGGACACGGAGGAATGGACTTTTTCGTGGTCCATGCCTTCATCGAATCAATCAAGGGCAGGACTAATACCCCTATTGATGTTTATGATGCTGCCACATGGAGTGCTATCTCTCCCTTATCAGAACAATCTATTGCCCAGGGTGGTGCACCACAGTTTTTCCCTGAATTTACCAACGGACGGTGGATGGTCAGAAAACCGGACTTCGGGTTTGGCGATGAATACTAATTGCCAGGCGCAAAGGTGGAAAGATAAACCGGATCCGTGTGAGACAGCTTTTAATGTATCGCATCTATCTTAAATGAATAGCACAAAATGAGACCTACCTTACTGATCCTTGCGGCAGGTATCGGCAGTCGTTACGGAGGGCTCAAACAGGTTGACCAGGTTGGCCCTTCCGGGGAAGCTATACTTGATTATTCAATCTACGACGCTATCAGGGCAGGCTTTAAAAAGGTCGTCTTTATCATCCGCAAAAATATTGAAAAGGAGATGCGGGAGGTCTTTGAACGGAAATTATCGGGCAGGATTGAAGTGGATTTTATCTTCCAGGAGCTGGATATGATACCTGAAGGATATAGCGTACCTCCTGACAGAGTTAAACCATGGGGTACAGCACATGCCGTCTCGGTAGCAGCAGCACATGTCAGGGAACCTTTCCTGGTGATCAATGCCGATGATTATTACGGACCGGCAAGTTACAGGATGACAGCAGATTACCTAATGAGTCATAAAGGAAACAACAAAGATTTTTGTATGGTTGGCTACCAGATACAGCATACCCTGTCCGAATTCGGTCCTGTGTCAAGAGGTCTCTGTGAAGCGGATGAACAGGATTATCTCAGGGCAGTGGTGGAAATTACCGAAATTGAGAACAAGGATGGGAAAATTGCCTATAAACATAAGGACGGACACCAGGTACAGCTTAAAGGAACCGAACTGGTATCAATGAACGTATGGGGCTTTACCCCCGCTATTTTTCCCTATATAGATGAAGAGTTGAAGACTTTTTTGAGTGAACATGCCGGTAACCCGAAAGCGGAACTGTATATCCCCACAATCATTAATAACCTGGTAAAAAAAGATACTGCCAGGGTTAAAATCCTCCCGGCAGCTGATAACTGGTTCGGCGTTACCTACCGTGAAGATAAGCCCATGGCTGTGACAAAGATCAGTCATCTGATCTCCGGAGGCGTTTATCCTGCTAACTTATGGCCATAATATGTCAGACATACTGAAAATTGCCGGTGAATTCCGGCTGGCAGCTGACCCTGTCAGCTTCATGCCTTACGGTAACGGGCACATCCATGATACCTACCTGGTCAACTGTGGCAATGACAATAAACCCGTCCGGTATATTATTCAGAAAATCAACACTTATGTGTTCCGGTGGCCTGAGATTATCATGAAAAATATATTCAGGATCGCTGAGCACATGAAACAGGTTCATAATGATTCTGCCGGCGGATTGATAATCCCTGAGCCTATACTCACCAGGAATGGCACATCATTTACCACCGATATGGAAGGATCCCTGTTCAGATGCTTCACTTTTATCCCTGATACGGTCAGTTATGATACGGTTGAAGATCCTCAGCTGGCCTTTGAGGCTGCAAGCCTTTTCGGCAGGTTCATCCATGAACTCAGGGATCTCTCCCCGGCTGAAGTAGGGATAACAATACCTGACTTTCACAACCTGGGGAAGAGATACAAAGCTTTTATAGACTCCATTCAGTCAGGACTGACAGACCGGAAACAAATTGCTGCACGTGAGATCGAGATCCTTAAACCTTACACCGGCTTAAGCACCTGGTATGATCACCTGGTCATGGAATGCGGATTACCGGAACGTGTCTGCCACAAGGATACCAAGATAAATAATGTACTGATCAATCAGCACACACATAAAGCTGTATGTGTCATTGACCTCGATACCGTCATGCCGGGAAGTATCCTTTCTGACTTTGGTGATATGGTCAGGACGTTCACCAATAACGCTGATGAAGATGCTGCCGACCTCGATCAGGTGTTCAGCAGGATAGATATCTTCGAAAACCTGACCATGGGTTTCCTTTCAGAGACAAAGCCTATGCTTGAAAAAGTTGAAACAGATAACTTGGTTTTCGGAGCGAAGTATCTTACCTGTATGCAGGCCATCAGGTTCCTGACCGATTACCTGAATGGTGATGTGTATTATAAGACCAGGTATGAAGATCATAATCTTGTCAGGACCAGAAACCAGGTCAAACTTCTCCAATCAATTGAAGAACAGGAAGATAAAATGAAAGACATTATCTATAAATGTCTTCATGGGCAGGTATAACGAACAATAATTACAAACAAGAGGCTGTCTTAAAAGTACTATTGATATTTCCGGGTATATTGAGTCTGAAATAATTAATAAAGCCTGTAAATTTAAAAATCCAGTACTTCCCTCAGTCCCGGCAATCCTGTCCTGCTGACCGGTATTTTCACTCCGTCTTTCAGTATGATGATATAGGAATCCTTCTCATAAAGCTCCATCTGTGCAATCTCGCTGATCCTGACAATATATGAACGGTGAACGCGGATAAAATCATTATGTGGCAGATGGATTTCAAAGTACTTCATGGTTTTTTGCTTCAGGTACTTCTTATCTTTTGTGTAGATCATCACATAATCATCCTGTGCCTCCACATACATTACATCAGCCACCGGTATCACGCTGATCTTTGATCCGCTTTTAACAACTATCCTGTGAATGGGTTCAGGGGCAGAATCCATATGTTCGACAAGCTTGCTGACCGCTTCCTTATCACCTTTACTGATCCTGCCGATGGCTTTGGTGATGGCTTCCCGGAACCTGTCCCTGGAAAAAGGTTTCATCAGGTAATCGACTGCATTATGCTCAAAAGCCTTGATGGCGTACTGGTCATACGCGGTTGTAAATATGATTGCCGGCTTGTGATCCAGCAGCTCCAGCAGCTCAAATCCTGACAGCTTCGGCATCTGTATATCCAGGAAGACAAGGTCGGGCTTCAGCTCATTGATGGCCTTCAACCCGCTGAATCCATCCTCAAACTCCCCTGCAAGGACTATTTCGCTGAACTCTATCAGATAGTCCCTTATCAGGTCTCTTGCCAGCTTTTCGTCTTCAATAATCAGAGATTTGATCATATTCTTAGTTTTGGGGTACTATCAGCTTCACCTCAAAAAGCTTCTCCTGCTTGTTTATGTACACCAGGTTGGGCTTGTTGAATATAAGCTGCATCCTGTTTTTGACATTTTTAAGTCCTATGCCCGCTCCTTTCCGGCTCACCTGTAAGGGATCAAAATTATTAACGATAAATATCTCAATATTTTCTGCTACTTTTTTACAGTTCAACCGAAGGGTTATCGGTTCGGTACTTTCATACACCCCATGTTTAATGGCATTTTCAAAAAGCGGCTGAAGGATCATATTCGGGATCAGGGCAGTCTCACATCCTGACGACATTTCCTTGATAAACCTCAGCCTGTCCCCGAACCTGATCTTTTCAATTTCAAGGTACAGTTCAATATTCCTGATCTCTTCTGACAGTTTTGTCTTTTCATCCTGTCCATGTTTCAGAGCATACCTCAGGAAGTCAGACAGTTTGATAATCATATCCCTTGCCATTTCAGGATCAGAAATGGTCAGTGAGCTGATGGAATTAAGGCTGTTGAACAGGAAATGCGGATTTAACTGGGAACGGAGAAGATTCAGCTCGGACTCTTTCACCAACACATTCAACCTGGCTTCATTAAGTTTCTTATCCTGCAGCTCCCGGGAGTAAACAAACAGGTGGTAAATAACAATGGTCAGGCCGAAGAACAGGAAACCTGTGGCAATCCTTATTACATAAGATTCATTAAGAAAATAAAAGTAATTTTCGTTACCTGCCACAAAAACACGCAGCAACTGGTAACCCAACACCATCCAGACTGGAATGAAAATCAATCCTGTTATCAGGTATGTCAGGAGATACCTCAGGTTCACCCTTGCATTGGGGTTTCCATACCTTACCGGGTACCAGATGGTCAGGGCTAATGCGGCAAACAATCCATTAAAGACAATACTATCGAGTAATGCCAGTCCGATTTTGATCTCATAAAAGACTGAGATCAGGATAAAATGGATGATGATGATAAATATCCAGACAATGACATAAATAACCGCATTGCGCCTGTTGTCAAAAAATGGGTTTGACATGATGAATATGGCTAAAAGCTTGCCAGATCGCCTCCCCCGAACATTGCAATACCTTTGATAATCAATTCTTTACCTGGCTCTTTCGTGTTATCGCCTCCCAGGCTTCTTTTATCTGAAAATCCTCCGAAGATGGAAAAAACCTCATTTCTCACATTCCAGCCGGGTGGGACGAGCATTTTTATTCCTCCGAAAACAAGAAATACATCGATAACATTCTGCCCCGGAGCAAGTTCTGCTTTTCTCATATCAAGTTTTGAACCACCGAAAACAGCAGTAATCCTCCCACCCTGGAAGTTTTTTGATGTTATGACCCTGTCGCCTCCTCCAAAAAAGGAAAGAATATCGATAAAATCCGGGCTGGAATCTTTATCATACCTGTGTTTTGTAGCTTCCCGGATGAGGATCACAGAACCGAGTCCGAGCAAGACCGCGGGCCAGAAAAGCCTGTTCCATTGGAAGGTATCGGGCCACAATCTTCCGAACAGGAAAATCCCGCCGACGATGATAAGCACTGCCCCTGCCGTATGATTATGACGTGAAAAAAGCATAAAAGCCCCGAGAAGTATCAGTAATGCCGGCCAGGAAATTATTACTGTTCTCCATGTTCCGGGCAGAATGCCGAAATGAGTGATGATCAGTAAAAATCCCACAACGATCAGTACCAGTCCTACCAGGGCCCTTCTATTGGTTTGTTGATGTTCCATTGCGTTAATGTTTTATTTAATTATACCCCAAGATATATCCGCCGGTATCTTTATCAAACAGGATATCGGTGAACGGGTAAATTCTGCCGGCGAAATATCCATCAGGAAGAGCAAATTTCCATCTGTGATCTTAACTGATCAGCCAACAGGTGAGGGAATCACTCCTATTCAACAGTGAAATCGAGCGGCAGTCCCAGCTCCTGGTATAAGCGACGACGTTGTTCCTTATCAACCTTGAGTATTTCATGGGCAGCACGGGCAACCTGTACCGCATAAGCCCTGGGAACCACAATAACTCCATCTCCATCAGCCACAACAACATCACCGGGGTTCACCAGTACACCACCGATCACGACAGGTTTGTTCACTGATTCAATCTCATTGCGGCCCGGACGTATACCCCTTCCTCTTTTTGATATATCCATATAAACGGGTATGCCCTGTTTGATGATTTCATCTGTATCCCGCACACCGCCTGTGGATACAAGTCCGACCATGCCTTTCCTTGTCCATGCCATGGTATTATTCGATCCTGCTGTACCCGTGTCCCCGTCACCATTATTATCAATCATCACAACAGTGCCTTTCCTGATGGAATCGATGAACGGTTCAGGCGATAACTTATTGTACCACTGGTCCCGCCAGTTTTCGTAGTCTTTCTGGGACAGGTCTGTCGGGAACTTTTTATTTGTAGGAACATACTTCACGGTAAGTGCAATACCGCAAAACTGGTGTCTGAAACTATTGATATCCTTCCACAGGGCTTCAATAGACTGGTCCATAAGCCCCTGGTCATGCAGACCTGCCATGTCCATTCCGTCGGAAATATCGGCGACCCTGAGACCACTATACAGTTTGATGATTTCATCGTCATTAAGAATGGTCGACTGGGCATGCAGGAAAGACGGGAAACATCCCGCCAGAACCAGAAGATAAATGATTTTTTTCATATGAATATTATTACAGAATACAATAATACGATTTTTGGTTTTGTCCGGATACGCCATTTATAAATATACTTTCCTGCAATTTCGTATTTTCACGTGTAAAATCAATTACCATGGAATCTTTTAAGCTGAATTTGCACGGGAGATGCCTGATCCCCTTAGTCTTACTGTACTCATTGACTTTTTTTCAACAGTCCTTCTCCCAGTTCATCAGTGAGAAAGTGCTTGCAAAGGCGGAAAATGACCTGGCACGAACCGAGACCGCATTAAAATATATTTATTCCTTTCCTGTTATACGTACAGATGTCAGGATGAACACCACAGGACAGAAGGTGGATATTCCCGTATATGATAATGAAGCCTTGACCGGTCCTGTTATGAAACAGGTACTTGCCGGAAAGATCCCTGTTTATGATCCGAATTTCTGGGGTGACGTTTATGACATCAGGAATCTCACAACAGCGAACCTTACTGATACCTCTCAAATCCTTAAATATATGGATGCCGGCAGGGATAGCGCCCTTATTATTGATGAATCCGGAAATATTTCCTGGCTGGAACAATATACTCAGCCTGATTTTGATGAGATCAGCGGTATTTTTTTCATGGAAAAATGGTTGCTGAACGCCAGGCTTAAAGTGTTCTATAAAGATATTATCGCATATCTGCCTATACGGGATTATTATGAAAGTGATGAGGACTTGAATCTGCATAAAAAACGACGCCTCCTCTTTATGGTAGTACCCCCCGAAACCTTTTCAGAAGATAGCAGGAAAGATAAAACCAGGAAAACAGGGGATTATGAGCTGATCTACAGGGATCTGTCCTGCGAAATGAACTTATATAATAAACCTTACTCCGACTATCTTTACAGGAATGAGCTGGATAATAAGATCAGCCAGGACGAATATGAGGAATGGGAATATCATCATTTTGATTTTTTCAGGCACTTTGACAGGGATTATTTTATTCAGCAATTAATATCCTCTGTCCAAAGGGGAGAACTGAAGGCATATAGGCCTGATGATCCATCCACTATCCTGACAGCCAATGAGGTGGAGCAACTTTCACTTACTCCCCGGACCGAGATCAACTCTGTCATTTTTCATGAGGACTGGTACTTAAGCAGGAAAGATCTTGACCTGGAAAAGGTCGTCAGGGATCTTGTCCTGGTAAGGCATGTGAATGAATACGACAGTTATACTGGGGAACTGATAAGGGTGAGAAAAGACCCACTGGCCGTGATAAGATTCAATCTATAGAATGATGGATTGTTTTCAGTAGCGGATCAGCCAGCGGTATCTTCTGGCGCTGTCACCAAATTTAACAGCCAGCATGAACTCATGGGAGCCGTAACTGTGTTTCATCAGGCTGTTGAAATTATAATCAAAGGCATACCCAATATAGAACTTATCCACCTTTACCCCGCCCATCACAATGGCAGTACCTCCTGTGCGGTAAGCCAGACCGGCCCAGTAATTTTCAAAAAAATACATCTTGCTGCCTATATCGAGCTGGGTGGATAATTTTTCATTTGTCTTAAGTAAAAAGCTGGGTTCAAGAATGATATTATCGTTCACATCAATATTGCATCCACCTATCAGATCATAATGTCTCAGAAGCCTGTATGTATCAAACCCTTTATTGCCAAATTTCAGTGAGGCCTGAAACAGCTGGGAGGCAGACAGACCGACGTACAACCTCGGATCTGAATAGTAAACACCCACGTGCGCATCAGGGATAATCATAGAAGAGTTAAGGTTCAGTATCATTTCATCACTCTCGTCATAGAGACGAAGCTTTTCCTGATCAACACGGAATTGATAGGCTGTGCCTGACAATCCAAAGGAAAGCTGCCCTTTTCCCAGAAAAATATGATAGGCATAAGTAGCCTGTAAACCCGTCCTGCGAATCAGGCCAGACTGGTCATTAAACAGGTATGCTCCAAGACCTACCTTGCCGCTTCGCGTACTGCTTCTCCTCCTTTTCCTGATTGCGGCATCCTTCGATATAAAACTGGTTCTGAGTATCCTTGTCTGAACACTGAGAGCATTCGTCATAGGGGCATCTTTTAACCCGATCCATTGTTCGCGCGATGTCAGATTGAATGCAGTATATCCTTCACTCCCAGCCACGGCAGGATTGATAAGGAACTTGTTCATCATGTACTGGCTGTACAGAGGAAGCTGCTGTGCATCAATTGCCAGGGTAATGGTAAGAAGACCACCAATACATAATAATCTGAATCTGAAACCTGCTGTCACTCCGTATTTAAATTAGCCCGTCCTTTCCGGAACGGGCACAATTAAAAACTGCAATTTTAAATAAATTTCCCTGAATTTACTGTATCCAGGAAATAATGTCTGTCATCAACAACTAATAAATATATCCAATTAACCTTACCTGATTACTGTTACAGTACCTGTAATATCTTTGGATCCGTCATTCAGTTTGATCACATAGAAATAGGAATCCATAGGTAACTCTTTACCGCTTATGGAGCGTCCATCCCATGGATTGGTGTATCCGCGTTCTGACCTGAACACCAGCCTGCCCCAGCGGTCAAAAATCTCTATCACCATATCAGGATAGGCGGCTGCTTCATCAAAATACCAGTAATCATTAACATTGTCACCATTTGGTGTGAAACCATTCGGTATGTTCTTGAAGAATTCTTCCGGCGAACAGCCCTTAATAATGATAGTATCACCGGTTATGCAACCACTCTCTGTGGTGACAAGTACCCATATCACCTGATGGCCGGGATAGATCTCAATCTGCTGCGTCGTTTCCCCTGTGGACCACTCATAAACTGCGCCTGTTATACCGGCATCAAGAATCATCGACTGGGTACCGCACAATAAAGTGTCATTGCCAAGGTTAACCGGTGGTTTCTCTCCTACAATTACGTGGACACTGTCGGCAGCTGTGCAGCCAACAGCATCACTGACAAATATGGTAACTGTCTCACTGGTACTTGTGTAATAGGTTGCTGTTGATGTACCATCATGCCACTGATGTGCTGTATAATTACCTGTAGGAACGACAGATGCTATTTCACCCTGACAAATAGTGATATCACTGCCCAGGTCAACTGTTGGCAGGGAAACCTGCACGCTTGCAGATAATGTGTCAGACAGGCACCCATTCATGGTAGTTTCATAAACCGACACTGTGAACGCTCCTGTGGTACTACCCCAGTCTAATACCAGAGTATCTCCCTTATTTTCCACAACCGTTCCTCCTGTATGGGTCCAGCTATAGCCTGATCCGCTTAATCCACTGACTATATAAGAAACGGGATCTGCATCTCCACATATGATGCCGGGTGCTTGTAAGAACACAGGATCAGGTTCCGGATAATTATATACGGTTACAGCTGCTGCGGTGGTAGTATCACACTCGCCCTCAAACCTGACAAAATAAGTGGTCTCCTGTACCGGTGCATTAAGTGTCAGATTATTTCCTGTACCCATCACAGTAGTGAACAGGTTATTATCATACCAGACAGCTTCAACTGCCGATCCTGCAAAACCTCCTGTGTATGAGAGAACTATCTGTCCCGTACCCGCACATACAGTATCCCTATCAACGTGGGCAGCTGAAGGAGCTATTGAAGATGCTTTCACCGTCAGCAGAGTGCTTACAGCGTTGGTTGTGTCACATAATCCTTCGAACCTCACATAATATGTGGTTGATACCTGCGGTGCCTGAATGGAAAGATTGTTCCCCGAACCTGTATGTGCAAGGAATGTGCTGTCGGAATACCATTCGGCGGCACCTCCTATTCCGGGTTCCCCGCCAGCATATGTCAGAACTATATTTCCATCACCCGCACAGATGTTATTCCTGTCTGTCAAAGCGCTGGCCGGTGGTTCTCCGGTGCCCTGGACCACTATACGCGTAGAGACTGCAACAGTGGTGTCACACCGACCCTCAAACCTGACATAGTAATCTGTTGTTGCAGACGGTGCTGAAACCTGCAGGTCATTACCTGTACCTATACTGTTAGTGAAGGACGTGTTTGTGTACCAGCGTGCTGCGGCATCCTGTCCTAATGACCCTCCGTAATATACCAGGGTGACAGTGCCGTCAGCCGGGCAAATGGTATCACGGTCACTGCCTGCAGAATCCGGTGCAACAGATTCCGCGTATATGCTGATATGTACTGATCGGGCTCCGGTAGTATCGCAGGGTCCTTCAAACCTGACAAAGTAATCGGTAGCTACTGACGGTGACGCGACAACCAGGTTGTTTCCCGAGCCGATACTATTGATGAATCCGGCATCTGAGTACCATTCTGCTATGGCTCCATCACCGGGTGTGCCACCGGCATAACGGAGTGTAATGGTCCCTTCTGCACTGCAGACCATTTCTGCATCAGTGTATGCTGAATCAGGTACTACTGACAGCGACCTGACAGCAACAGTGGTACTTACAGCTGTTGTAGTATCACAGGTACCCTCAAACCGGACGTAATAGGTGCTTTCTGTTGCAGGTGCAGGAATGGAGAGGTTGTTCCCCGATCCGATAGGAATGGTCAATGCAGGATTGTCGTACCATTGAGCCAGCCCGCCCTGTGTCATCGTCCCTCCGCTGTAGCTCAGGGTGATCGAACCGTCTGCCGGACATACAGTATCAATGCTGGTGAATGCTGCATCAGGCGGATCAGAGATGACTGAAACACTCACCGTGAAACTGCATGAACCGGTATTCTTGCTACGGTCCCATACACTGTATATGACCGTGGTGGTTCCTTCATTGAAAGCTGTTCCGCTGGCATCACCCAATCCCGATCCGGTAGTTGCCCCGCCAAGGGTGTAAACGATACTGTCGGCAATACAGTTATCTGTTGTTATCGGTGCGATGCCCTCTACAATAGCTGTACACTGTCCTGCTGGTGCTGAAACTGCGGTGTCTCCCCTACAGGTGATTACAGGGCTTATAGTATCCAGTACGGTAATATCAACCAGGCAGGTGGCGATATTCCCACTAACATCCGTAATAGCAACGTTTACTGGTTTTGTTCCCAAATCATTGCATCCAAACGAACTCTGACTCAATATAAAGCTCGCCACGCCGCAATTGTCAGTCGTTCCACCATCAATAAAGCCGGAGTTTATTACCGCCGTACCCGATCCGTTCAGCCAGACGGTGGTATCATGGCAGAGAGCTGCCGGCTTGATCGTATCACTGACAGTGACAACCGCCATGCAGGCTGATGTATTGCCTGCAATGTCAGTTACCGTCATGGTAACCGCCTGCTCACCGGTAGTGCTGCAGTTAAATGTGTACTGATCAAGTGTCATCGATACGATGCTGCAGTTGTCCGTGCTTCCTCCATCAATGAAGCTGCTGTCGATAACAAGGTTGCCTGAGTTGTCGAGGTAAAGGTCAGCATCGGTGCAGACTGCCGTCGGACTGATTGTGTCAAGAAGAGTAATATCGAAACTGGTGGAATCGCTGTTACCGTTACCGTCATCAGCAATCAGCCATATAGTCTGGATAGTATTGTGCCCGCTGATGGTCGTTCCTGCAACCGGATTCTGCGTGACGGCTGGCCCTGCTGTACAATTATCACCGGCAGTGGTCAGACCGGTATAATTAATCAGTGTGTAGTCACAACCAGCACCGAGGTATACATTCCTGTCAGCAACAGTGGTAAGTGTGGGGCTGATGGTATCAAGAAGCGTAATGCTGAAGCTGGTCGAATCCTGGTTCCCGTTCCCGTCATCGGCGATGAGCCATACCGTCTGTACTGTATTATCGCCACTGATAACAGTGCCTGCAGCCGGATGCTGTGTGAGATTTATGCTGGATGCACAGTTATCACTGGTAGTTGTTAATCCTGTATAATCAATTAATGTATACTCACAATCTGTGTTGACGTATTCATTCATGTCAGCAACAGCGTTCATTACCGGGCTGATGGTGTCCTGCAGGGTGACGCTGAAGCTCGTCGAATCAAGGTTGCCATGGCCATCATCAGCTATCAGCCAAATGGTTTGTATCGTGTTATGACCACTGATAGTCGTACCTGCCGCCGGTTTCTGGGTTATTGTAATATTAGCAGGACAGTTATCACTGACAGTGGTTAATCCTGTATAATCTGCCAGGTCGTACTCACAGGAAGCGTCAGCGAATACAGTTAAGTCAGCGATGCCTGTCAGGCTCGGGCTGATAGTATCTGATACAGTTACTGTTGCTGAACATGTGCTGCTGTTCGAACCTGAATCGACCACTGTCAGAGTAACTGTATTTGCACCAACCTGGGCACAGGTAAAGCTGTACATATCAAGATACATCGTATCTATGCCACAAAGATCCGTGCTGCCATTATCTATGTCATCTGCTGAAACAGACACATTCCCTGCATTATCCAGATAGGCAGTTATATTCTGACATACTGCTGTTGGTGGTTCATTGTCTGTGACAGTAATATTCTGTAAGCAGGTATTGGTGTTACCGTTTATATCGGTGGCTGTCCAGGTTACTGTCGTTGTACCTACAGGGTATGTGTCCGAGGCATCAGCCGTGCCGTTATAATCATTCAGTACAGTCGCCACTCCACAGTTGTCTGCCGTGGTAGGACCAACAACCGTCACAGCGGCATCACAGCTGCCCGCATCGGCACTCTGGCCCTGGTCCGCGGCGCATGTGATAGTCGGT
>Ga0172362_10003610_pt1 | contig 13382 bp, 22 predicted proteins | sample LakKivs1_kivu2a2_FD_114534 | JGI IMG/M metagenome (GOLD analysis project Ga0172362, IMG submission 114534) | Sediment microbial communities from Lake Kivu, Rwanda - Sediment s1_kivu2a2 | ecosystem: Environmental > Aquatic > Freshwater > Lake > Sediment | place: Rwanda: Western Province, Lake...
GACATCTCGAAGGCAACCGCGCAAACAGATAAACGACTTAGACCTAAGCAACTGGAAAAAAGAAACGGAAGAAAAGGGGATTCTTCTCTACACCGTTTGGAATATTCCGAATCGGGAGAAGACCGGCGCTCACACTAATCGATATTGGGGTAATTTTGTTCCTCAAATCCCATATCAAGCCCTAATCCGATTTACTCGAGAGGAAGATTGGGTTCTAGATGTGTTCGCTGGAGGTGGAACGACCCTAATCACGTGCAAGCAACTGAGCAGGAATGGAATTGGAGTTGAGCTTGTTCCAAAAGTGGCGGCTTGGTCTAACTGGCTGGTAAGAACACAAGCGAACAAGCGAGTTTTTGCCAAGATTATTACTGGAGACAGCACCTCCGCTAAAGCTAAAAGACGGGTCGAAGCCATCCTAGCCGCACACAACGTTAGCCAAGTTCAGCTACTCGTATTGCATCCGCCCTATCACAATGCAATCCGTTTCAGCGATGATCCACGCGATCTATCGAATGCTCCGTCTCTTCGAGTTTTTCTTAGGGAGTTCAAAAAAGCTGTAAAGAATTTTGCGAATCTGCTCGAAGAGGGAAGGTATCTCTTTCTGGTTGTTGGTGACCTATACGTGAGGGGAGAGTTGATTCCATTATCATTCGAAACTATGCAAATCATCAGAGACACTGGCCTCTTCAGGCTTAAGGCAATTATAACTAAGGACATTAATGGGAACAGAGGCAAAATCGGACAGGAACATCTTTGGCAATACCGAGCCTTAAAGGGCGGATTCTACATTTTCAAACACGAATATGTAATTGTTTTCCAAAGAATCTAATCATCTGTTTTCGGAGAATCATTGCCGTTCGCGAGTTCAGGCCATAATAATAAACTCCGCCATTTTTCAAAGTCTTAACCCATCGTTTAAGCGCCAAATCTTTTAGAATTGCTTGTTCTTCAGGCGTAAATTCGTCTTGACTTTTCATGTCAGTCTCGAGTTGCAAGAGCCGACTCGTCAATGAAAAATCGACCCCCCAAAAAACGTAGGTTCGGTGATAAAGGTCCCACCTTTCACGCCCAGCATATAGGATGAGAAGGTTTTTGGCTGCTGCTTTTTCTCGTGCTATTTGCGGGTTGACTGCGTGGAATGTTTGTAAAGCTTTTGGTTCCTCGCAGAGTTCCTCCTCTTTTTCCTCGGCTTCGATGTCCTGTTCCTGATAGGCGTTTTGTTGAGGCGGTATGATTATAAACTTGGGTAAGGATGATTTTGGCAACGTATCTGCAATCAAATACGGCTTCTTTTTTCTGTGGAGGAAGGCGAGTAACTTGCTGAAAACCATTAAACCACCTCCAAATGGTTGATTTTAGTAGTAGATGTCAGCATTCGATGGTCAGCATGGGCCCATGCATGTAGGTAAGATTAATATAAACGTTTCTACTGTTGATATCTGCAGTGGTTTCAGTGCGTGGCTACATACTGACTGAAAGAGAACGAAAGATTCTCCAAGCCTATGTCAAAGAAGGGCTCAAATCTTGATAAAGTTTTCTCTATGAATTGCTTTTTTTCCTATTCCTTATTGTTGAGGGGCAGGGTATTGTCTCATTCTGTGTTATGTCATTTTTTGCTTAGGGTTCTCAATTCGTTTAGTGTTTTGTTAAGTGCTTCTTTTAATGTTGCTTTCAATTCTTGTTCTTTATCTTTTAGAGGCTGTGATCCAATCATGTTTTTCAGATTCTCAATAGCGATGGAAATTTTTAATGCCACATCCGCTGTTCCTTTGAGTGTCAAGCATGCTGCTTCTCTGACCTCACTTTCGCTAAGTCCGTTCTCTATTCCAAAGCTGATGAGGGTGTCAAGGAATGGGAAAAAGTAGGTTGGACCCATGGCAGAGATTATCGTGTAAAGTTCCATCTTTTCTTCTGCGACTTCCCGATATTCGCCCCACACGGAAAGCATTTTTCTTATTCGTTCCTTATCCTCATCTTTCATGAAACTACCAAAACAAACCAAGTTGAAGCCTGAACCTACGAGGCTTGGAATGTTTGGCATCATTCGGACAACACCCACGTTTTTCATAAGAATTTTTTCAATTGATTCTGTAGAAACTAGAGCAGCAACTGAAATAACGAGTTTTGATTCTGAAATTTCCGTCTTAATTTCTTCCAAAATTTCTCTAACTTGTTTAGGCATTACTGCGATTATCACTACGTCTCCAAATTTTGCGCCTTCTCTGTTATTGTTACTTACATTTACTCCAAACTTTTGTTGTAGCTCTTTAAGACGGTTTTTATTGATGTCACATGCAAGAATATGCTCGTTTGAAACGAAGCCAGTATTGAGAAGGCGTTCCAGCAGTGCACCACCCATTTTGCCAGTTCCAATAAATGTAATCTCCATGTCTAATCCTTCTTGTCTATGAACTCACTTGTACTAAAAACCTTTTCTCCTTATCTCGAGAGATCAAAAAATAGTCCTCTGCCTTACTCAAGTTTTACCGCTGTAGTAATGTTGTTCTTTTTTCTCCAACAATTGTGACTACTGGAATATAAATGTAAAAATTCTGCTTCACTCTTCTTATCTTGAAATATTTTTTAAAAAAGAGATTTTTCGCTATTTCTTCTTCAACGTATTTCTTAATCTTGCGACTTGTTTCTTTCTCTTTTAGAGCGGACCATTCCATTGAATGAATGTGAAAACCAAGTCCGGTTAACAGACAAATCAGTTCCTCTTTTGTTAGAATACTGTGACGTGATAAAGGAGAAACATTTTCAAAGTGGCACTTTTCCAAGAAATCTCTTATTTTTACAATTGGTGCACAAATATCAATTATTTGAACTCTTCCCTTGGGCTTAATGACTCGTTTCATCTCTTTCAAACATTTCTTGTGCGCCTTGATACAATGTAGAAAATATCGGGAAGAAACAAGATCAAATGAGGCGTCCTTTAATGGAAGATGTCTCGCATCGGCGAGCATAGCATTTCCTTTTGTTATTATTCTCTTTTTCAACCCCTTCTTGAGGTCCTTTTTGTCGCAATCCAGAGAAATGACTAATGTTTTTTCCTTGCGAAGAAGTACGCTGGAACTTCCATCTCCTGCACCAATATCCAGAAAAATCGTATTTTTTAGTTTAGAATGATTTTCGCTATTAGAATGTGGTTTTGACTTAATGGTTTTCATGCTGTCTGCGATTATTTCATTTCCGATTCTCGGTACTAGTTGCGACATGTAAAATACGCTTCACTTCATCCACGCTTGGGATTCTACCAGCGACAAATATTTTCCCATCTACTGCGACTGCTGGGGTGAATACAAGTCCATATTTGGCTACAGTCAGCTCAGAATATGCGTCAATTTTCTTAACCTCGCAATTCAGATGCGATTCCCTCACGGCTTGCTTTACTATTTCCAAAGTCCTCAAGCACCGCGAACACGGTGGCTCAGGTCCGAACACTTCCACAATCATTGTGTTTTAACCTCGCTTACTTGTCCGTATCCATATTTCTCTCTAAGTGCTTTAAGCATTTGCTTGAGCTCTGCCCTGGAAGGAAAGCTTATGGCACCTACTGGGCATCGAGGTCTGCATGACTCGCAACTTACCAAGCAGTCGTATGGTCTGGCGACTACTGGTTTATCTCCTTGTTTTTCGTAAACGTGTTCGTGGCAAAATTCAACACAAATCGCGCAGCCAGTGCATAGGTTATAATCGATATTAGGAAACCACTTTATCTCCTTTCTGGGCAGCCCAGAATATGTCTTCTCACTCAATAACCTCGTCCCCATTTGTTGCTTCTCGTACTAAATCTCTGGTGGTTGGAGCGTGAATTGCTTTCACGGCTTTTATGTAGAGCACAGCTCCCATTACTCCTAGCACAATCCCACAAATGTAGGGTTTGAAGGCGCACACGATTCCCCATATCATTAGGATAAGTCCCAGCCATGAAAGTGCGACTTGTAGGTTTGTCACATTTTCATGTTTGGGGATTGCTTGTGGTGTATCCATATTTGTTCCTTAGTTCTCTGAGCTGTTTTCTCAGTTCCTCCTTTGAGGGGAAGCTGATGGCCTCAGTGGGGCAACGTGGCGCGCAAGACTGACTGGGTACGTTACAGTTGTAGGGATCGTCAACCACTACTTTGTCACCCACTCTCTTGTACACTTTCATGTGGCAGTAGTCAACGCAGAAGTAGTCGCATTTGCTGGGATCGCACTTTTCTGGGTCAATTTTGGGATACCAGTTAATCTCTTTTCTTGGCAACCCATAGGGATTCTGTGGAGCAGCTACCTTTTCTCCTTGATATCGCTCTTCTGCTAGGTATTTTTCTTTTCTTTCCTCCATTTTATGCCACAACCAGCTTATTGATTGTTTCTTCAACTTTCTTCATGGCTTCTGGGGTCTCCATGTTCCTCAGATCCAGCGAGATTACCTGTTTGTCAAAGTCCAATCCCTTCTCTGCGAAAGCATCTTTGAACATTTTCTTTTGCATTCGTGGGTCACATCCGCCAATCACGTACATTTTATCTTTGTCGCCTTCTCTCAGATAGTCTCGGAAGAAGTTGTCTCCGTCGGTGACGCATAGCTGTGGATGGACTATGGCATATTCTACGTCAAGCTCATTTCTAACGAAGTTAATCAGCTTCCAGAGGTCCAGTTTTGCGAATCCTGGGCACTCACCTGTGCAGAAGCACATTATGAATCTTGGCAATTTCTTTTCGCTCATAGATTGCACCTCTTAAGTAATCGTTGAATCAAAATATTTAAATTTATTTGTATGAATGCGCACGAATGGCTCACGGAATTGTGCGGAGAAAGGCATTCCATTGAGATTATATATTGTCCTAATATGGCACTGAGACTTCTTGTCAATTCTAACTATGCTTAACTTAGGTTCTTCTTAATATAACTCAAAAACAAAAGAATCCGTAGGCGTTGATAATTCGAGAGACAAGTTCCCTCATGGTCAACTTATATCGTCCAGTATGCGCAAATGGTCAAATTCTCTCTTTCAAATTGAGTTTTCAGAAAATCTTTCACTTCTGCTTCCTCTATATAGCGAGTCCCTTTCTTATCCCTATGTAATGGAATACGTGTCCCCCTTAACTCTTCTCCTTCAGGAAAATCAAGGAAAATGTAGTATCTGTCTTGAGCAGGTATTATAAGCCTCAAGACTGTGAGCTCACGAGCAGTGGAAAGCCCATTTTGCTCTATATTGTAGACAATGGCGTCGGGTTTCAGCTTGATAATGAGATGCTTAAACTCGTCCCAGCTTCTGACTTTTTTCATTCTTTCGCTCAATTTTCATTCCTTTTTCATTTTTTACTCTTAGATAGGGTCTACGGAAAGAGTTCAATCTCCTTTGTCTTTCCACATTGCACACATACAAGCTTAATGTGTGTTCGATTACATGTCTCTTCAACAGCCTTCCATTCATGATCGCAGTCATTTCTATCGCTTTCATGATCCTCATTCATAATAGTGCCTCATGAAAGAAGTTCATATTAAAGAATTTAAATTTATTGCCTTGGATTGTCTCGGCAATGTAGCCTTCTACACACTTGAGCCTTGTTGACGCTGTAAAGGTGCTCTCAGTAAAGCCACGAATTCTTCGTATGTTGGAAATTTGCCTATTGAAACTGGTTCTTCATCGATGAATATGTAGGGCGTAGGTTTGCCCTCATATAACAGCCTTATCACGTATGCTGGATAGTCCCATCGCTTTTGGCTAATTATTTCTCTATTCATTGTTATTTTGTCCTTGTATTCTTCTGAAAGTCTTTTTACGATCTGGTTCCGTTCTTCCAGCATCCTTCGCAGTCGTTCTACTGCATTAACAGAACTTACAAGTGGTCCTGGGCCACAGCAGGCACCACCAAAAGGATCACCTTCGTAGATTTCTATTCTAATCTTACTTTTTTCCATATTACCCCTCAAATTCCCTATTACAAAAGGTCAAGCTTATGCATGTTTCCAATTAGTTTAGTGTCAGCTATGCCATAGAAAACCCACTTTCCTTCCCTTCTGTCTTTCACCAATCCTGCATTTTCCAAAATTCCTAAGTGATGAGAAGCTGTGGGCTGGGTCAAATCCAGGGCAATCATGACCTCACAGACACACATCTCTTTAACCTCCAAAAGCTTCAGAATTCTCAATCGGGTATCATCCGCCAAAGCTTTGAAGAATCTGCTCTGTTTGTCAGCTGGCTCAACCTTTGCCACCTCACCTGCAATCTGTTTCAATTCGGTAGCGTAACTTGGCGAGTGAGTAGCTGGGCAAGTTCTCGAGCTCAGCAATCGTGAGAGCCTCTTGTTCAGCCTATCTTCTTTCAATTGACTTTTCACATTACCACTTCTACAAGATTAAATAATAAAACAAGATATTTAAATATGTTTCAGTTACCATTGCTAACATTGCCCTCTTACTGCTAATATACATAATTGCGGCGCCACCCATAACTATGGAAATTTGACTAGACTTGATTGTAATGAGGGTGAACAATTGGAAGCAGCCGCCAGTTCTCTTAAAACCTCTCTAAGAGTCATATCTGACGCCTGGGAAAAACAATATATGGATAACTAATCGAGAATAATAGCTCAAGGTAGCGTGTAAGAGCGACAGGAGTTCAATATTTTTAAGACAGTTTCAAGGAAATTTCGTCGATAAATTTAAATACGTTGATATATTTTTCATACTTCATGGTGAGAAACGTTTGGAAAAAATATTGGTCGGCTTTGATGGCTCAGAGAACTCGAAAAAGGCATTAAAAGAGGCAGTTGAAATTGCGAAGCGGTTTTCAGCGGAAATAACTGTGGTGAATGTCTACAATGTTCCTGCAGGTCAAGATTTAAGTCAGAGAATTCTGAAAAAGGCTGAAATTATGTTGGAAGATGGCGAGGTCAAATTTAAAATAGTCTCGGTTCTGGGTACTGATACTCCAAAGGTCATAACAGATATGGCGAGGCGCGAAAAGTTTGACCTGATAGTGGTAGGACATAGAGGAATGAGCGCCGTCAAATCATACCTTATGGGAAGCGTCTCAAAAAGAATATGCTCCAACTCTCCTGTAACCATTCTGATTGTAAAATAGTTCTTCAACAGTTAGTAGGAGACAGGAAACTTGAAAAACGAGCAAGCGACTACCAGAAAAGAAGCTTCTCTTGGAATTTTCGAAAAATACTTGACACTGTGGATAGCTATATGCATAATCGTTGGTCTACTTATTGGGAGATTCTTTCCACAGTTTGGACAATTTATGGATTCTTTAAAGTTCAGTAAGCTGTCAATTCCTATCGGCGTTCTCCTATTCTTTATGATGTACCCAACAGTTGTTGGAATACGATTCAGCGACATAAAAAGAGCAGCACAAAGACCTAAACCATTACTAGTGACAATAATTGCCAATTGGGTGATAGCTCCGCCCTTGATGACGCTTTATGCAAACATTGTTTTGGCTGGAAATCCTCAATACATTGCCGGAGTCATACTTCTTGGTCTGTCCCCTTGCACGGCTATGGTCATGTGGTGGATGTTTCTTGCAAAAGGGGATTTGGCGCAAGGGCTGATAAATACTGCAGTAAATGCCTTGTTGATGCTGTTTCTATATGCTCCGCTTGCCGCTCTATACTTGGGCGTAAGCAGTATTCTTGTTCCATGGGATTTGATCGCAGTTAGCGTCTTGATTTTCATAGCTTTGCCAGTCGCGGCAGGAGCAATATCTCGCAAAATAATACTACAGAAAAAGGGTGAGGGTTGGTTCAATAATGCGTACATTCCTCTAGTTGGAAAGATATCCATCGTTGCGTTGCTGACAACTTTAATAGTCCTGTTCTCGTTCGAAGGAGAAGTTATCCTCAACAATCCTTCATTGGTCGCTTACCTTGCAGCTCCCAACTTGATGCATTATGCCACCATGATTACATGGACCTATCTTCTCGGATATTTTGCGGGTTGGGCTTATGAAACTGCTATAGACACCACCCTAATAGGCTCTAGCAGCCACTTCGAAGTAGCCATCGCAGTTGCAACAACACTTTACGGTATTGGATCTGGCGCAGCCTTGGCAACAGTCATAGGACCACTATTAGAAGTTCCGTTGATGCTTTCTTTGGTCAAGCTTGGCTTGCACACAAGGAAATACTTCCCAAGAAAGAAGCATTGAGCCATTTACTCCCAGCGGGAAACCGATTCGTTTACTTCAATCCTACAATAATCAACGCAGAGGTCAATCTCCATTTTGAATAGGTGTTCATAGCCTCCTCCAAGATTCGCTCCTCCACAATTATCTTTCCAATCTTTAGACCACTTTCTTGGATTGGATCGTTTATGTAAAATCCCTTGTCCTCATATCCTCTTATTACAATCCAGTGGGGGAGATGAGGTGGATTTCTTGCTCCTCTTATCTTAGAAGTGTAGTAGGAATCTACTAGTGCAATTATGGGGCTATGATTAGACAGTGCTCTTCTAATGTCGCGTAGTGTTGGGTTTCTATCAACAGTAGCTGAAGCAACATGTCTTTTCAATATTCTACTGTGTGCTTTGAAGAAATCGGTGAAAAGCTTTCTTTCAGCTAGGTCAGTCTTGCAACATTTAAGTAACATTTTGCCTTCGTCACTCGTTCCCTGTTTCATGATAAGCTTCGTTTTGAATCCTTTCTTGATGAAGAACGCTGCAATTCGATAAGGCGACGAGAATTTGAAGGGTAAAGCAACTATCTCCGTCCAAATTGAAAACTCGTTTCGCTTTGAAAGTTGTACACTTCTATCCAAGTATTTCCAAACCATAAGAGTTGCACATGCACCACACGTAAAATCTGTCGTCTGCTTGTATAGCGGTATGCCTAGCAACATATGCTCTTGCCCCTCCTCATTTTTCAATAGCATCAATCATTTCTCGGATACATATTCATGTAAACTCGGCTTAAGCGGGCTTTCTAATTGCTTTTTATGCTCCAAAAATTGTTCAATTTTCTTTACGATTTTCGAAAAAGCTTTTGCTGCAGGAGAACCCATATGTTCACTTATGAAGGGCATTCCATTGTCAGAGTCGCGACAAATCTCTGGATCTATCGGAATGCTCCCTAAGAAAGGGATAGACAAATCTTCTGCTATCTTTTGTCCACCGCCAACTTTGAAAATGTTGACTTCTGTTCCGCATTTTGGGCAGATAAAGCCACTCATGTTCTCTATTATGCCAATCGCAGGAACGTCTAGTTGTCTGACGAACGTCACAGCCTTTTTCACCACAATCTGAGAAACTTCAGAGGGTATAGTGACTATAACAACGCCATCCATATCTGGAATAAGTTGCATAACGCTTAACGGTTCATCGCCAGTCCCTGGTGGCAGATCTACAAACAGGAAATCAAGGTTTCCCCACATAATGTCAGACAAAAACTGTTGGATCGCCTTCATCTTTAAGGGTCCGCGCCAAATGACAGGAGTTTCATCGCTTGGAAGTAGGAAATCTATAGACACAACTTTGATTCCCAAAGGCCCGATTACGGGAAAAATGCCTATGGGATTAGCTGGAAGTCGCTGTCCCTTCAAGCCTAACATTTTCGGTACGCTTGGACCGTGAATATCAGCGTCAAGGATACCTACATTGTTAGCATATCCATGCGTTGCAAAGGCCATGGCTAAATTCACAGTCACAGTGCTTTTGCCAACGCCTCCTTTGCCGCTTATGATTGCTATTTTGTGCTTGATTTTGTTCATTTTAAGCTTAAGCTTTTGTTGCTCTTCGTATTGTGCTTTCTTAGGATCTGAACATGAATCTGCCTTTAAACATGAATTGCATTTTCCATCGCATTCTTGAGTCATATTACCTTCCTGTTTGTGGGCTATTATCGTTATTTTTCCAAGATTGTCTTCACGATAAGTTCTTTTGCCTTCTTGATGTCATCGTCAGATATGTATTTCTCTACACCCAAGCCTTTGCCTACATCCATGTGCAATGCTTTCTTCTTCATGCCAATGTCTCTAACTAGCACGATGCTCTTGGCAATTTTGAAGCCAGCGGCTTCGATTGTCTTTCGAGCGCATTCAAATGGACAGCCATCAACGGTGATTATTTTCTTTGCAGCCTTTGACTTTCCCAGAACAGGCGGTACCTTCAGCGGGACTGATGGCAAGCAACCTATTGCCACTTTTTCTAGGCCAAGTTCTTTAACTGCTTCCAAGCAAGCCAGAGCGCTTGTTATTCCTGTGTTTGATAGCCCTCCGAAGCACGAGAAGATTATGTTCTCATGAGTTGGCATGCCTTCACGCCATTCTTCTTGTTGAGTCATGTTTAATTCTCCATCCAGAGCAATCGTAAGAGTTCATAGCAATATTTAAAGTTTGTTATATATTTTCCATAAAAAAAATTGACGCTTAAGGCAACAAGGCAGAACTCCAAGCAAACAAAAAAGAAGATATGTGAAACTTCAGCCAAACTCTTCATTCCAGCTCTAAAATAATTTTGCTTCGTTCTTGACTATTTCAGTTATGTTCTTCACGTCTCCCTGATAAATGTCGAGTGTAGGCACCTTTTGCAAGTACTTAGATATGTCAATCTCATAATCAATCCTTTTCCCAGATTTCTCCAAAACTTTCGAGGCACAGCGGTTACCACATCCGTTTATAACGATGTTCTTTTTCGCTTTCTCTGCAATATCTAAGTGAGGCTTCGAGCCTGCAGCGACTGCAGTTGTACAGCACATCCTAGCCTTGTCCAAGTTGGTTAGTAGAACTCCTACTGCGTGCCCTATTTGGCCCACGTTTGCAGCACCATCGCAAACCCACACCACATTTTCATGCTCAGCAACTTTATAGCAGAGCGGGAGTATCTTAGGCTGTATGCCTTTTTCTTCTGTCACTTCAATTTCACCTCCCAAATTACCGCCGTTAATTATTAGACGTAAAGCAGTTTTGATTTGCTGCTTGTGATTACTTACTCATAAATTTTCAGCGACAGCTACAAGACTTGCCAGAACCTGATGTGGTTATCATGCGGTTTTCATTGTAAAGTTTTATCCAACATTCTTGACAGACCATGATGTAACCTTTGTCTTTGTGGTTCGCGCCCAACAGGCTCAGGTCTTCACCGCTTTTGGAACAAAGAGCACATTTACCCATTCCAAACCCAGCTTTTACGAAGAGTCGATGTTTGAGGTTTCTAGTATTTGAAATGACAAGCCGTAGGGTATGATGAGGTCGACTTTGAGTTGCAAGTTGTTTCTTTCCTCGTTTTCTTTGAAGAACTTCTTTATCAGGGCGCATGCAAAAAACGGTATTCCATTAGCGTTATCCAGCATTTCAGACTTCTCAGATGTTTGCTCAACTACTTCAACCTTAGGCATAGAACCGCAGCAACTTTTTTCCAGATCAAGATAAATAGCGGGGTTTTTTATTTTCTCCCTTTCAGCTACCGACTTTATTTCTTCTAGGGCTTCCTTGGTAATGGTGATTTTCATAGAACTTTCCTCCTTGTAGATGGTTTTTTTCGGTGTTTTAGATAACTGTTTCCGAAATTCGTCACGTTTTGTTCGGAAAGAACCGACTTAATCAAATTGTTTAGACTGATGCCTATGTATATGCGCATGTTTTCATTCACCTACTCTTTCAGCAATTCATAGTGCTTTGAAATAATCAGGATGAGTTGATTCCGCAAATCGTCTCCAGAGAGATTCCGTTTTTGCAGATTCTCGAGTTCTTCAGCCAATTCGTTATCTTCAAGCGTTTCGGTCACCCATTTCTCAAAATCCCCGCGATAGAGGTGAAACTTGAGAGATTTTACTTCAACCTCTCTTATTTTATCAAGGAATTCTTTGAGAGACGTAGCGGCTTCGCCTGTGTAATTTCCAATTGAAGTAAAGAAGTAAAAAGCTTCATTTTTTGGAAGTTCTCTGAGAATGTGAGAGACGTTACGAGAGTGTTCGGCTAATTGTGTCTTTCCTTTGCCCGTTTACTTCACCGCCATTGTCTCCTGAAATGTATGTCAAAATCGATATATTTAAATCTTTTAATATCAATACCACAAAACGATGCGGTTCAAACTCCAGAATCGATAATAGGAGGCTATACATTGCGCGTCAAGAAGATTGATATAACTGAAAAGACTCCATGCCTCTTAGAGCCGAGGAAACTTCAGGTTTCCGCACAGGTGGGCATACTTTTAAGTGAGATATTACCGATATTGTTTTTGGCTTTACCACATTCGAATTATTCTAAGGCTTTCGGTTCAGTAACTTTCCTTCTAAGGGGAAAGCTGGTAAGTATATACTCTTCTGGAAAAATTAATCTGGGTTGCGTGGTAAGGGAAGAGGTTGCAGTAGCCCTTTAGAGGATATAAAAGACTTGATAAACAAAGCATTTCAATATTATGAAAGCCACGGTTCGCCTGATCCGAAGCTTGTTGAGATGAAGGGTAAAGTTACTCCACTTGAAATATACAATTATCTGCCCAAGATAAATTGCAAAGAATGCGGAGAACAGGGATGCTTCCCTTTTGCAGTAAAACTTGCAAATGGAGAAAAAACCCTGCAAGAATGCCCTCCAATTAAAAAAGCCCAATACGCGAAGAATAAGTTGCATCTTGAAAGAATGCTACAATCTATAAAGTTAGAGTAAAGCCTCCTAGCTCAGAAAATCCTTTATGTTCTTTGCTAAACTAACTGTTCAATTACGCGCTTTAAAAGAATATCAATCAGTTCTGGTGTAATCGCATCAATGGTCATGAATATTCGTGGGTCTGTGATTTTATAGAGCCTTCTGTTGCCTCTTTTTTGATCACTAACTATACCGCAACTTTTCAGAATTGATAAATGGCGGGAAACTAGCGGCTGAATTATGCCAACATGCACAACGATGTCGCATACACATTTTTCTCCATCGCGTAAAAATTCGATAATTTCAAGTCTTATAGGGTCTCCTACGGCCTTGAAAATTTTTGCTTTAGAGTAAATTGATTTGTCTTTTAAAGATTGCATACATTAGAAAATTCGATGGCAATATTTAAATGCTGTTATTAAACCACCATTAATCTGCGTCTTAAACTCTGATGTATAGGTAGCAATTCTGAACCAGACAGTCAACAGCAATATTTAAATTTTGTTATTTTCTTCTATTACAGCACACACCTTAGCTTAACAGCAGTAAGTGAGTGAATTGCCGAAGAAAGAGAAACAAAAGAGGAAAAGCTGGAGGGAAAGACAGCGTGAGAGACAAATAAGACAGCAGAGGGCTCAAGAGGCTTATCAAATACGAAGAGAAAGGGAAGCTGAGAAAAAGCCGCGCAAGTGGCCTAAAGGCAAAATACTTGGAGTTTTCTGTCTGATTCTTCTGATATTTGGAGGCTATGGAGCATGGCAATACATGCAACCATCCACAGAACCTCCAACAATAAACCCGACAAACCC
>Ga0172362_10003611_pt1 | contig 13380 bp, 3 predicted proteins | sample LakKivs1_kivu2a2_FD_114534 | JGI IMG/M metagenome (GOLD analysis project Ga0172362, IMG submission 114534) | Sediment microbial communities from Lake Kivu, Rwanda - Sediment s1_kivu2a2 | ecosystem: Environmental > Aquatic > Freshwater > Lake > Sediment | place: Rwanda: Western Province, Lake...
GATATGTTGCGGCCGGACGATCCGGATTGAAGATATTCAATGTGGATCCTTCAGCTTATAATTTTATGAGTGAGATTGGTTCTTACAATACCCTGGGAGAAGCACGCGGAGTCGTCAAAGGGCCGGGTAATTTCGTCTATGTTGCCGACGGGTCCAAAGGTCTTCACATCATAGATGTCACCAATCCATCCAATCCAACCTTTTTTCAGACGTATTCGCCCACAGGGGACACATGCTATGACGTTGCCTTGTCTGGAAACTACGCATTTCTGGCCTGCGGTCACAGCGGACTGCGAATCGTGGATCTTCGCGAGCAGCCTCTAAGAGAAATTACGGGGAGTCCTTTTGACACGCCGGGAAATGCGCGGTCAATTAAGGTGACGAGCAACAAAGCGTACCTTGCCGATTCGAGTGGCGTGTATATTTACAAAATTACAGGCTTGCCGAACGCGATTACTGCCGTTGTACCAAACGATCACATGCTCTCGACAGCCCTCCATTCAAATCTGGACGTACTCAGCATGGATGTTATGGGGGATACGGTTTTTGTGGCCAACGGAAAATATGGATTTCTTTTATGGACGATGTCCACCAATGCCATTGAAACGCATGGGACGGGGAGCCGATGTACGGACATTGCTGCAAGAGGAAAGACGATCTATCTGACGGATATGCAGGACGGGCTTCGTATATTTGATTTTTCTCGACCCGGCATTTTTGATGTGGCGGGGTATTATGGTACGGGCAGTCAAGCCAAACGGCTTGCCATACGGAACAGCAAAGTCTGTGTTGCTGACGGCGAAGACGGATTGTATGTTTTGAATAGCGATATTAAACCGACCATGTCCATCAGTACCGATCTTCTGGATTTCGGGCCGGTTCTCAAGGGTAACAGTCGCCCCTTGATCCTCTGGATTCGCAATACCGGGACCACGTTGCTTGAAGGGGTGCTTTCTGTGCCTTCGATCTATCGCGATGAATTTGAATTTGATGACCGCTTTCAAATTCCACCGAGGGATACACTGCGTTTGGAAATCACATTTACACCCCAGCTCAATTATGACCTTTGGCCTCCGAAAATAATATCCGCCACCATCATCACCAACGATCCGGATACACCTTCACGACCGATTACATTGCAGTGGCTGGGCGCTCGACCCGTTCATGAAGATCCCTATCTCACAGATTATTTTACCTACGGTTTGTGGCATTTTAACGAATCCGCGGGAAACAACACCGTCCAGGACAATTCGGGAAACAGTCTCAATGGCCAGGTGTACGGAAACGCCGCAAGAGAACCCTCCAAGCCCAATTTCGGGAATGCCATATTATTCGACGGGCAAAACGATTGGGTGCGCATTCCCTACAATTCCCTTCTCAATTTTTCGAACCTGATGTTCACGATCGAATTCTGGTTTTCCATGAAAACCAAACCTACCAGTCATGCCATTCTTCTGCGGCGTGGCAACGGCGATTCGCTTCAGTATGAAATTGCCCTCGACAATGAAACCCAAATGGACCAAGGGGTTGGTGTTTTGGGCCGCATTCGAGGTGCCGATGGCCAGACGCAAACCCTGTTTACAGGATCCATGGCCGATCTCAACCTCAATCAGTGGTATCATGTGGCCTTTACATGGGATGGGGATTCGCTCCGATTGTATCTCAACAGCGTCTTAAAGGATAAAAAGATGTATCGAAAAACCTTAAAAGACAATCAAGAGTCTCCTTTGGCGATTGGAGCCAGCTCTTTGCTGAATGTTCCCTTTCACGGCTACATAGATGAAGTACGTATCTCCAGAATAGCCCGCCAGCCGTGGGAATTCCACGTGAACCGATCTCAGTTGGTTTTGCAAAATACTCTGATTGATTTTAGCGACGTCTTAAAAGAGCAATCCCGAAAGTTGCCAGTCACACTACAAAATGGAGGGATTGATTCTCTTGAAATAAAGAGTATCTCGATTGTTCCGCCCAGCAATTTGCTCACGTCCACCTTTTCGTCCAAATTTTATATCCAACCAGGATCGGAAGCAACCATGTGGCTTACTTTTTCACCGCACGCGGCCGTTTCTCTGGATCAGGGGAGCCGTCTTGTGATCGAAAGCAGCGATCCAACTTTTCCAAGCAAATCCATTTCTCTTGCGGGGAAAGGGGTGACAACTTTGCCCACAACTGCCTACGTCACGGATCCCTTTACTCTCGGATTATGGCATTTTGACGAAACGGTGGGAAATGTGATTTATGATGCCTCGGGACACCAGATTCACGGGACCCGTTACGGCGCCGATTGGACTCCTGGGAAATTTGAAAGCTCCCTCGTATTCGATAATCCGAACGATATCGTCGTTGTAAAATCCAAGGCAGATCAACCTGTCCGTCCCGAGTGGGGGGGATTTTCAGTGGATGCGTGGTTCAATATCAGTTCATCCCAACAGGGGAAGGGTATTATCGCAAGGCGTGGAAGCGGCACCCAATTTCAGTTCGATTTGTACGTGGACAATACATTCGCTGTCGTGGGGAAGCTATACAACACAAATCAGGATACATTTCGTGTGTCAACGGCTGGAATTCAGGCAAATCGCTGGTACCATGTGGGCATGAGTCTGGCCTGGGACGACACCCTGCGTCTTTACTTGGATGGAGAACGAAAAGCAGAGAAGAAATTTACGGGGTACTTGGCGGGTACCCATGAAGACAATTCGATAGATACGCTCTCCATCCTTGTGGGGAGAGATTGGGAAAAAGCAGCACCGTTTACAGGAAAAATGGATGAATTGCGGATTTCAACAATCGGCAGACAGGCATGGGAATTCAACGCAAATCTGGCACGTGTGGCTGTTTCGGCGGACACCTTGGATTTTGGCGAAGTCCCCGTGGGAAAGAACCGAATCCTAAAATTGTGGGTCAAGAATTCAGGGCTTGCAGAATTGACCGTAGAAAACAAGTTTTTTGCTTCTCCTTCCCATTTTAGTGTGGACACTGTAAATTTTCATGTCCCTCCTAAGGACAGTGTCCTTGTGCAGGTTACATACACACCGACGTCTGTGGGAGCCAATACAGAACAACTCTCCATCAAAACCAACGATCCTTCTTGGTCAAACAGCTATTTACCTGTGGTTCTTAGAGGGATTGGAATGGAAACGGAATCCAAAGATCAATACACATCCGATCTTTTTACGAATGCTCTCTATCATTTCAACGAAGGAACGGGCGGGAATCTGGGGGATGCATCCGGGGAAGGGAAAAACGGCGTCCTGCACGGGAATCCTGTATGGAGCGATTCAGGCAGATACGGAAAGGCCTTGACTTTTGACGGTGTGAACGACTGGGTTGAAATTGGCAATCAGCCTTTGGCAAGTCTGATCCGTTCCGACTTTACCGTGGAGCTTTGGTTTTTGATGTTCCAAAAGCCAACGGATTATTCTATTTTATTTCGAAGCGGCAGCAGCGACACAACGCAGATTGAGTTGGCATTGAATTCAAAACGGGGGATGTTGGCGAGTATTTGGGATTCCGGTGGTGGTGTAAAGGATACCCTGGCATCCGGTTCGCTTGCCAATTTGAATACCAACCAGTGGTATCATGCCGCTCTTGTCTGGGATGGCAATCATCTGCGATTGTATCTCAACAACGAACTTGCGGATGAAAAGCAGATTGCTGGAGATTTTATTTTTGATAACAAGCAATTTTTGGCCATCGGCGGAAGTTCCACGTTGGGTCACTATTTTTACGGTATGATGGATGAAATGCGCATTTCCCGTATTGCGAGAACAGAATGGGAATTCAATGTACTGCCTCGCCAACTTGAATTGTCACCCGCACGATTGGATTTTCCTCCGGTTCCTGTGGGAAAATCCAGAATCCTCTATTTTCGGGTGGCCAATCTTGGTGATCAGGATCTGTTGGTCAACAGCGTTACAGGTGGAGGAGGCGTTTTTACTCTTACAAATGGACTTACAAACTTCACTCTCCGACGCCTTCATCCGCAAATTCTCTCTGTGAAGTATACACCAACAGTGAAAAATGCAACGAACCGAGATACCTTAACCATCGTGACTTCTGATACCACAGTCATTCTCCCGCTTGTGGGAGAAAGCAAAGAATCCATCGAGTGGGTCCAGTATCAGAATGACACCCATACATTGGCCCTCTACCATTTTAATGAGGCGGCCGGGAACGCAGTCAACGATTCTTCCAATCATCGTTATCACGGAGCGTTGCGAAATGGTGTGACTCGGACGGACGGGTTGTTTAAAAAATGTCTTTTCTTCGATGGAGTTGAAGGTCGGGTGGAGGTGCCGTCCAATCCGGATTTGGATTTTGAGATGGCGACAGAGAGTTTTACAATCGAGTGTTTTTTCAAAACCGATACCGTATCCCAGGCATTGATATCGAGGGGATTCAGCGATGCCACGCATACGATCAATTACAGGCTCTCTATAAACAGTCGAGGCCAGATCGAAGTGGAAGGAAATGAAGCAAATGGTCCCATGGTCAGTGACAATCAATGGCATCATGTGGCCTATACATACAATCATGTCACGGATACCAGTAAAGTTTTTATTGATGGCGTACAAATCTGGGCCAAGATTCTAAGTTATGAGGGCATGGGATCCGGGACCCGCCCTCTGATTATCGGTGCCGCTGAAAAAGATACCAGCACCTACGGTCACCATTTTTACGGATATTTGGACGAGGTCCGAATTTCCGATATTCCCAGGGATAACAACGATTTTTCGATGGAGGATTCCGGAATCGAAATCCTATCTATTGCTCCAGATCCACCCCAATTTGGTGAGGATGTGACCCTTCGATTTCGTGTACCTACGGAACTGAGTGATCCTACTCTCTACTATCGTGAGGCGGGTGGATTGAGCGTGTATCGTCAAAAAACTGGAGTGCAGGATCCATTGGATACCACCATCTATCAATTTGATTTTACTGCCAGTGAACTTTTCCCAGACAGCGCAAAAAATATGCGGGGCATGGAATACTATATTGAAGCAGAACAGGGAAGCAAAATTGCTACCTATCCGCCGAGCTTGGGTTCCCAACGTCGTTCCAAGGGTTTAATCTTCCGGTATGAAGAAAAAGAAGAACCTTCGGGTGTTGCATTCCATCACCGGCGGTTTCGTATGTTCTCCATTCCGTTTCAACTCGATGCCGACAGCGTCAGAAATGTTTTGGAAGACGATCTGGGAACGTACGATCCGTATCAATGGAGGCTTTTCTGGTATCATCGCGTACAAGAAAAATGGGTGGATTATGTAGATATTTCGAACGATTCCTTGAAGGATAAAGCACAGTATAATATCTTTCATTTTGCTCCAACGCGGGCGTTCATGATGATCACCAATCTCGGTAAAACTTTTGACATTGAGAATTTTCAGACTGTTCCCATTGATTCGATCTACCGAGTTTCTCTGGAACCGGGTTGGAATATGATCGGTTCGCCCTTTAATTTCTCCATTCATTGGGACGATTGCACGGTTTCCGACACGGTCACGTCGCTCTACTATTGGAATGGTGAAAATTATGAACCCGGACAGGCAATTATGGAACCCTGGCAAGGGTATTTTGTCTACAATCAGGACACACTGAGCACAGCAATCCTTTCCATTCCTCCCAAGCAGGCAGAAACGGGAATCGGAAAGGCGACGATTAAAAAAGGAATATTGACGGATCTTGACTCGGACGAATGGATGTTCCGAATATCTGCGGAATCAAAAACAGCGAAAGATCCGAACAATTATGCAGGTGTCCGGAGGGATGCAAAAACCGAATGGGATGTGCGGGATCTACCGGAGCCACCGCCAATCGGCGATTTTGTGACGCTCTATTTTGATCGCCGTGATTGGAAACATTATCCGGGAATATATACGGCAGATATTCAGAACACAGGAAAGGCAGGATACATATGGAATTTCGTGATCAAAACCATGCTTTCCAAAGAATCTGTTGAAATCTGTTGGACATTGTATCAGAATCTGCCAGAAGGTTGGGAAGCATACATTTTTGATTTGGAAGATGGTGTTTCAGTAAACTTACGTAAGGACAAGCCGTTCGTATACGAGACAGGGGAGCAGGTTCCGAATCTTCGCTCCTTTAAGTTGGTGGTCGGAACGAAAGAATTCATTGAGAGTGAAAGCGAAGGGATACCTTTAGAACCGGTGGCGTTTTTCCTGTTTCAAAACTATCCAAATCCCTTCAATGGGAATACGACAATTGACTACAGTCTGCCAAAAAGGAGCGACGTGGAAATTATTATTTACAACGCAATCGGTCAAAAGGTGAGAACCTTTCGGAAGGCAGCACAAAATGCAGGGCAAGATTTTGTCGTGTGGGACGGGAGAGACGATTTTGGTCGGATTGTTTCCAGTGGGATTTATGTGTACAGACTTAAGGCGAAGGATAGGATATTGACACGAAAAATGGTTTTTTTGAAGTGAGATGGGAAGAGTGGAAGTGATAGGAATATGAGGTGAAGTTATGAAATGGAAGATTCTCATCATTGGCTGCGCAATTTTAATTTTTCTCGGTTCTCTCTTCGCCCAGGAGGAGATATTCCCTGTAGCCCAACGTGGCTATTTTTCCTCGGGTTTGGGTTTTCAAATGTGGAGAATCAAGGGAGTGTATCATTCAAAGAATCAACTGGCTTTTCCATTAACAGTTCTGCTGCCTTTTGGGGAACATTTTAACCTGGCGATTCAGCATACTCCGGCATTTTCATGGTGGTTTGGCGAATACAGAATGAACGGTATATCGGATACGTGGGTTCGGGGGAATCTGGTATTTTTGGGTGAGAAGGCCATGTTGAATTTGGGTCTTGGAATCCCAACGGGTAAGACACGATTGAACATTGCGCAGTTTGATTTGGCAAGAGATCTGGGGAGGAATATATTTCGGTTTCGTTCGCCTGTATATGGTCAGGGGCCTTGTGCACGGGGCGGTCTGGCGTTTGCCTTTCAATTGACTGAAAAGGTTGTTCTAGGATTTGGGGGACAGTATTTGTATCGTATGGGTTATCATCCCATCGAATTCGAATACGGCAGCGAGATTGGAATACCAGAAAAAACGTGGAGCAAAGAATATGTTCCAGGAGATGAAGTCAGCGGTCAGGTAGGTTTTGATTTTCGTATTGATGAGAACACAAAAATCATGTTGGACGGAATATATACGTATTATTGGAAAGATTTTCTGGATAATGAAGTGGTATATCGTGCGGGTGATAAGTTTACTTTCAATTTTGCATTGTTTCATCGTTCTTATCAGCATTATTTATGGAGTCACGTCACATTTCGTCAGAGGGCAAAGAATGAGGTGATACGGGAATTGTCTTTTCAGGAACAAGATAAAAATTCCAACGGCTATCAAATTGAGATTGATATGATATACAAAATCATGGAAATAATGAGGTCAGAACTCTTCATCCTTGGAGAGGGACGGTATTACGGTCAAAATGGAAGACGGGTTGAAGAGGTGACGGGTACAAGTAAAATGGAGTATGGAGATGAAATGGTGGTCGGTTTAGGTGTCGGCACCAACTACAGATTGTCAGAAAATTCTCTATTGGATTTTCAAATGAAATATCTCATGGGCAATTTTAAATACGAAACAAACAACTGGATTTTAGGATTGGATACGTTTTTGGGTCTGAAGATAGAATTTTAAATTTGTGGGTGATAAACGAATCTCCACGAAGCAAACTTCGATTTATTCCTGAACGTATTGGTGTTTGTAAATTTGCGTATGTTTTGTAGGGAATCATCAACATTGCGAAAGGCAAACGATTTTCTTAATTTTTAGGAGTACATGATTTTGGATAAAAGAAGAAAAAGTTTTTTTCCTCTCCAGTGGTGAATAATCCCTCCTTTCGAAATTACTGAGATCCAACCGTATTTCTGTGAATTCAACCTCAAGAAATTAGAAATTAAACTTTGCCAAATTTAACAAAACATCCGCGTGAAAGGACGATTTTCAGAAATAATGCTTCAATCATTTCTCTCCCTATTATAAGGGAGAGATGAAGAGAGGGTTCATGAATAATCAAGGCATTATTTCTGAAAATCGTATAAACCCTCACCCTGCCCGCCAGAGGCGGGTAAACCCGCCTCAGGCGGGCTTACCTCTCCCTTGGTAAGGGAGAAGAATAGAATGACCATTTTTTGAAAATCGTTTTTTTAACACAACTTGTAATCTATAAAAACCTGTTCATCATGAAATCTGCCAAGGTTTGGTTAAAAATAAAGATCGCGATTGTCTTGAATAGTGGCCTTTTTCATTAAATCATCAAACCATGCCATGTAAACCGTTTGCCGTTTTTGTTTGAGAAGGGCCAGTTTCATATTCTCTTTTTCTTTATTAAACTGGTTTTCGTCACACGGTATGCGTTCAATAACTTTGATAATGTAAAACCCGCGATCTCCCTCCACAGGTGGAGAGCTTTTTCCCACAGGGAATCGAAATGCCGCTCCCAAGAAATTGGCATCCCGTCCAATTTGGGGAACAGAGGATTCAAGGCTAAATAGACCGGTTTCTCTGATTTCGAGGGATTCTTCTTTTGCTGCTTTCTCAAAATCTGTTCCTTCTTCAATTTTTTTCCAGAAATTTTGACACAGTTCTCCTGCTTTTTCTTTCTTCTTTTGTTGTTCTAAAATAGGTTGAATGGAGGGCTTGACCTCCTGGAAGGATTTATGTTGGGGTTTTTGAATTTGTGAAATGCGAAAGACGATGGTATTCTCACCGGCAGTCATCGGCTGACTTACCCATCCCTTTTTTTCTTGGAATACATAGCGGCTGATGTGTGCGCTCATACCAATGCCAGGAATAAACGTTCCTTGCTGGAATAGCGGCGTCTCATTCATAGAAAATCCTTCTTGTTGGGCAATATCCACAAACAGTTTTCCTTTGGTGCGCATCACCTCTTCGTAAAAATAATCGGCTCGTTCTTTTATGGCATCGGAAGTTTCAGGACTAATTTTAAATTTGAGCAAAATGTGCCGAGCATGTACTGTTGTTTCTCCGTTCTCAATTTTTCGCTCAACAATCTGAATGAGATGAAGACCGAAGGGCGTTTCAACAGGTCCGATAATTTCTCCAGCTTTGGCAGAGAATGCAGCTTTTTCAAACGGTTCGACCATGCTTCCTTTGCCGAAAAATCCCAAATCCCCTCCCTTCGCAGCGGTTCTTGTGTCCTCGGAATATGCTTTCGCCAGTTCTTCAAAATCTGATCCGTGATGAATCTGTTCCAAAAGGTCTTGAATATCGGTGCGCGTTTGCATGCTGTCTTCTGATGACGGTAGATTTTCGAAAAGGATGTATTGAATTTTTCGTTTCTCTGGCTCGAGGTACGCGTCCTTGTGGGTTTTGAAATAGGAAATCATTTCAGAGTCGGATACACTGATGTTCTCCATGGAGACGTTGTTCGCATCAAAAAATACATAGTGTACGTTGACTTTTTCATTCTTAAGGCAGTACGCTTCATGCGCTTCGCTGTCCGTCACTAAAACGGTCGCAATGATGCGCTGTTGAAGTTTTTGCATGGGAAGAATGCTTTTGTAGTAATTTTCGATTGGAATCCACGCTTCGTAATTCTGAGGGTCGTTTAATGCCTGTTGGTATTTGGACATGTCAAATTTCCCGTCCGTCTGGAACTGTTCGTTGGATTGAATGAATTCAGGAGGATTGTATCGCATGTGATAAACGATTTCTTCGGCGGAAGTTTGGATAGTTTGTTGTTTGATTTCCTGGGCAAAGAGTATGTCTCTGACCATAGAACGCCATACTTGATCACGTATTGAACCGATGCGATAGTCGTTTAAATCTTCAGTGCTTGACTGTCCTCTTTCGTTTTCAATTTCACGATTTACAGCGGTAGTAAAGTTTTGGTACATAATTTTATGGCCATTGATGACTCCAATGACACCCATTTCCACTCTGGATCGGTTTCTGTTGAATCCACCCATACCCCAGCTGAATACGATGGTGGCTACAAAGGCAATGGCCACGATCCATAAAATATGCTTCATGTAATTTCGAAGTGTCTGCATCATAAGACAATCATCTCCTCTTCATTTCTTAAAAACGCCAATATTAAGTGTGAAAATATAACATTTCCTTTATCATAAATCAAGGTGATTTTTCGGGGGATTTTTGATCTATTGTTTTTTTAAAATCGGATTTTAAAGAGGGCTTCCTGTCTTGACTTTCTCTGCATTTTCAATTATCTTGAATGCAAGCTGTGATACGGATTTTTGATACCGATGCAAACATTTCAATTGATTTCAAATTTTAGGCCGAAGGGGGATCAACCCAAAGCCATCCGGGAACTGACCGAAGCGTTGAAATCCGGTGAACGTTTTCAAACGCTTCTGGGTGTTACAGGATCGGGGAAAACATTTACCATGGCCAATGTCATTGCAAATCTCGGAAAACCAACCCTTGTCATTTCCCACAACAAGACGCTTGCAGCACAACTGTACGGCGAGCTTCGAAGTTTTTTCCCTAAAAACGCTGTGGAATATTTTATCAGTTACTACGATTACTACCAACCGGAAGCCTATATTCCGTCCACGGATACGTACATTGAGAAGGATACGTCCATCAATGATGAAATTGATCGCCTGCGACTGAAAGCAACGAGTTCTTTACTTTCACGAAACGATGTCATCATTGTGGCATCGGTTTCGTGCATTTACGGCTTGGGATCTCCCCAAGATTTTCGTGAACTGCTATTATTTATTTCGGAAGGCCAAAAGATCAATCGAGAAAGGATTCTCGAACAGCTGATTGACATTCACTACACCAGAAACGATATTGACTTTCACCGGGGAGCATTTCGGGTCCGAGGAGATGTGATTGAGATTTTTCCGGCCTACGAGGAACATGCCGTACGGGTGGAGATGTTGGGAGAAACGATAGAAAAAATATCGCTGATCAACACTCTGACGGGAGAGATTTTGGAGGAGAAAGAAAAGGCAGCGATTTATCCGGCCAAGCATTTTGTCACAACGTATCCAAAGATTGAAGTGGCCGTTCAGGCGATCGAGAAGGAACTGGAAGAGAGGTTGGCTTTTTTCCGTTCCAGCGGAAAACTGCTTGAAGCGCAACGATTGGAGATGCGGACCCACTACGATATCGAGATGATGGAAGAAATCGGATATTGTTCTGGGATCGAAAATTACTCCCGCCATCTGGCAGGGCGAAAAGCGGGCGAAAGGCCTTCATGCCTGATTGATTATTTCCCAAGAGAATTTTTACTGATCATAGACGAATCCCATGCCACCATTCCGCAAATTCGAGCCATGTACAACGGAGATCGTGCTCGCAAAGAAATGCTCGTGGAATACGGATTTCGTCTTCCCTCTGCTCTGGACAACCGTCCGCTGACATTTGATGAATTTGAAAACATGATTCATCAGGCAATTTTCGTTTCCGCTACACCGGCCGGGTATGAGCTGGAAAAATGTGGAGGAGTGATTGTAGATCAGATCATTCGTCCGACAGGGTTGGTGGATCCCGAGGTTATCGTCCGTCCTACCAAGGGACAGATTGATGATTTGATCAAAGAGATTCGTCTACGAGTGACACGAAAAGAGCGGGTTTTAATTACTACCATGACCAAACGGATGGCGGAAGATCTGGCAGATTATCTTGCCGGACTGGAAATCCGTGTGCGCTACCTTCATTCCGAAATCGAAGCGCTCGACCGTGTAGAAATTCTCCGCGGGCTCCGCTTGTCCGACTTTGATGTGCTTGTCGGAATCAATCTTCTTCGTGAAGGACTGGATTTGCCTGAAGTCTCGCTGGTTGCCATTATGGATGCAGACAAGGAGGGATTTCTTCGGTCAGAGCGTTCCCTCATGCAGCCGGCCGGTCGAGCCGCACGTCACATCGGTGGAACGGTCATTCTTTACGCCGACAAAAAAACGGAATCAATAAAGTGGCTTCTGGAGGAAACCATTCGGAGACGCGAAATTCAGAAAAGGTACAACGAAGAACACGGGATCACACCAACGACCATTTACAAAACCGTAGAAGAAGTGATGGCTGCTACGTCGGTAGCGGATTCCAAAACGATTCCTGTAGTTTCTGAACGCATGGTGGATTCTTTATCGAAAGCGGAGAAAGAGGAGATCATCGAAACACTGGAGCGTGAGATGTTGGCTGCTTCTGAACGGTTGGAATTTGAACGGGCAGCCCAACTTCGTGACGAGATCAAAATCCTTCAACTGAAGAATAAAAGGAAAGAGGGGGGATTGGGATATTCCAGGAGGTCAAGATGAACGTTCTTGTTGTAGGAGGCGGTGGAAGGGAACATGCGCTCGTGTGGAAGATACTCCAGAGTCCGAAAGTGGAGAAAGTGTTCTGTGCTCCTGGAAATGGCGGAATATCCCAAATAGCCGAGTGTGTGGATATTGAAGCCATAAACATCAGAGGCTTGGTTGCGTTTGCCAAAAAGAAAAAAATCGGTCTGACCGTGGTGGGACCGGAACTTCCACTTACCTTAGGCATTGTGGATCGCTTTCAAACGAAGGGCCTTCTAATTTTCGGTCCGGATCAAAAAGCAGCGGAAATCGAAGGAAGCAAGGCATTTTCAAAAAGCTTTTTATCCAAATATCATATACCCACAGCGGAATACCAAATTTTTTCAGAATACGAGAAAGCCGTTCAATACATCAATGAAAAGGAACCGCCCTTTGTTTTAAAGACGGACGGATTGGCTTTAGGCAAGGGGGTGTTGGTGTGCAGCAGTCGAAATGAGGCCTACGACGGTGTAGACCGCATCATGCGGCAAAAGATTTTTGGCGATGCGGGAAATCGGCTTGTCATCGAAGAATTTCTTGATGGGGAAGAGGTTTCCATTCTCGCTGTCACGGATGGAGAGGGCATGGTTTTGCTGCCCCCGGCTCAAGACCATAAGACGATTTTTGAAGGGGACAAAGGACCCAACACAGGAGGAATGGGTGCCTATTCACCTGCTCCGGCAGTGCAAGAGAAAATGGTAGAAATAATCAGAGATAAAATTTTTTCCCCCACAATTCGAGGAATGAAGGAAGAGGGGAGATCGTACAAAGGAGTGCTCTATGCGGGTCTGATGATGACCCGGGAAGGGCCCAAGGTTTTGGAATTCAATTGCCGTTTCGGTGATCCAGAAATCCAAGCCATTCTGCCCCTCGTCGAAACGGACTTTGTTGATCTCCTGATGGCCTCTGTTGAAGGAAATGTGAACGCTCTGTCTCTTAAAATAAAAAGCGAAGCAGCCGTTTGTGTGGTTATGGCTTCCGGTGGTTATCCTGGATCGTACGAAAAAGGGAAAATCATTCACGGATTGGATAAGGTGGAATCGGATGTTCTTGTTTTTCATGCGGGCACAAAATTAAA
>Ga0172362_10003612_pt1 | contig 13379 bp, 11 predicted proteins | sample LakKivs1_kivu2a2_FD_114534 | JGI IMG/M metagenome (GOLD analysis project Ga0172362, IMG submission 114534) | Sediment microbial communities from Lake Kivu, Rwanda - Sediment s1_kivu2a2 | ecosystem: Environmental > Aquatic > Freshwater > Lake > Sediment | place: Rwanda: Western Province, Lake...
CGTGACCACGCCTGTTTGGCCGTATTTTGCGGCCGCATGAAGCGGCCTCCAACCGGCCGCGTCGGCAGCCTTCACGTCGGCCCCCTTGTCCAGCAACATCCTCACTGCCTGAACCTGTCCCCCCTCGACGGCCCAGCGAAGGGGCGTTGCGAGTCCCTTGTTTTTCGCGTCCACCTCGGCGCCTTTGGAAATGAGGAATTCCACAAGTGCGGTTGACCCGTTGTACGAGGCGTAGTGAAGGGCCGTGTTGCCCGATTTGTCCCTGGCCATAACGTCCGCCCTTTTGGCCAAAAGCGCCCCCACCACGTCCTTGCGGCCTTTGACCGCCGCCCAAGAAATGGCCGGCCGGCCTTCCACGCTGTCCAGCCCGTTTACGTCCGCGTCCTGTTTGAGGTAAGCCTTCACCTGGTCGATGGTTCCCTCGTCGGCCGCCTTGCAGAGGGTATCGGCGCCTATCTTCTGCTTGGCGCATCCGCCGAACGCGAGCCCGCAGAGAACCGCCGCCGCCAGCCACAGTCTCGCCTTCCTCATTTCTTCGTCCCCTTCCTCGCGCCGTGTTTCTTCAGAAGGTCCACCGCGCCCTGCAGTCCCGCCCAGTAAAGCGCCGTCTCCCCGTTCTCGTCCTCGGCATCCACGTCCGCGCCGGTCCTTTCACGAGCCCCCGCCCGCCCGTTTCTCCTTCTTCTTCAGTATTGTCCCCAAATACTTCGCGTTCTCTTTCGATGCCCAGTCGAGCGGCGTTGCGCCCCAATCGTCCTTCGCCTCGACGTCCGCGCCCTTGTCCACGAGGATCTGCGCATGGTATAGCATCCCGCGGTTCACTGCCCAGTGCAGCGCCGTCGCCCCCACGTCGTCCCGCGCGTTGACGTCCGCGCCGTTGCTCAAGAGCAACCTCAGTACGCTCACGTTACCCTGCATTACCGCCCAATGCAGCGGCGTCTTGTCCTTGCCGTCCGCAGCGTTGATATCCGCGCCGTTCTTGAGGAGTAACCGTATATTCTCCGTCTGGCCGGCCCGCACCGCCCGGTGAAGCGGCGTCTGCCCCTCACCGTCCTTCACGCTGACGCCCGCCTGCTTCGACAGCAAGAGTCTCAAGAAAACGATGTCCGGCCTCTCCGCCGCGCTGTGGAGAGGAGTCACTCCCTTCCCGTCGCTGACGTTAACCTCCGCCCCCGCCCCGACGAGAAGCCTCAGGCCCTCCGGCTCGTCCAACCCCGCCGCAAAGTGAATAGCCCTCTCTCCCCCGCGGTTGGCCGCGTTCACGTCGAGCCCCTTCTCGAGAAGCATCCGCGCGATGTCCGCGTACCCGGCCGCGGCCGCCGGCTGCAGAATCGTCGTCCCGTTATTGTCCACGACGTCAAGTTCGGCCCCCTTCGTCACGAGATAGTCCGCCGTCTCCTTCCCGTGCGATAGAAGCGCCTGCATGAGCGGCGTTCTCCCCGAATTGTTCCTCGCATTTACGTCCGCGCCCCTCTCGACGAGTACTTTCGCCAACTCCGCGGCGCGCCCCGCCAACGACAGTGGCGTATCTTCGCTCTTTGTCCTCGCATTGACCTCCGCCCCTCTATCCAAGAGGAGCGTCGCCACGTCCGCCGCGCCGCAGTGGCACGCCCCGTGAAGCGCCGTAAAGCCGAAGCCGTCCTGCGCCTTCACGTCGCCCCCCTTGCCCAGCGCCGTCTCCGTTATCTCCTTGCTGCCCGACTCCGCCGCAAGGTGGAGAAACGTTTCCCCCCTCGCGTCCTTCACGCTGCAATCCGCGCCCCTTTCGACGAGCAACTCCACGACTTCCTTGTGTCCGTTCTCCGCCGCGGCTAAAAGCGCCGTCTCGCCCCCGTTGTCTGCGGCGTCCATCTCCGCCCCGCTTGAAACGAGCGCCTCCACCGCCTCCCTTTTCCCCCCGAGCGCCGCAAAGTGGAGCGCGGTCCTGCCCTTCTGGTCTTTCGCCCTTATGTCCGCGCCCTTCTCCAGGAAAAACCTCAACAGCGCCTCGTTGCCCCCGCCGGCCGCGTACATGAGCGTCGTTGAACCCGAGTAATTCTTCGCCCTGAGGTCTGCCCCCTTTGCGACGAGCAGGTCGACCGTCTCCTTGCTTGCGGCCTGTGCCGCCCTCTGAAGCGCCGTTTCCCCCGAACCGTTCTGCGCCTCAATCTCAACGCCCCTCTTCAACAGCGCTTCCACCGTCTCCTTGAAGCCTCCCCCCGCCGCCAAGTGAAGCGCCGTGTTGCCGCCGTTATCGGTAGCCTTGGTGTCCGCCCCCCGCGACAGAAGGACTTTCACGACCTCCGTCTGCCCGTGTTCGGCCGCACACAGAAGCGCCGTCCTGTTCATGTAATCCCTGCCGTTGACGTCCGTCCCCGACGAGAGGCAATGCTTCACCGTCTCGATGTCGCCGTTTCCCGCCGCGGAGCAGAGCGTCACCGGGTCCTCATCGCGTCCCCCGCATCCCGCCGCCAAAAGCGCCGCGCCGACCGCCAAGAGTATCTTCACCGCATCAGCCGTCTTCATCGCCGCCGTCGATGACCTCCCGCAGCCAGGGGACTGATAGCAATTCCAGCGCCCTTCGGAAATCGACTGTCTGTACCGAATGGCGCTTCCTAAAGCCTTCTACTGTCGAGGACGCGCAGAAAATGGTGACAGGCTCCGGAGCCCCTGCGCAATTCGGTGTCTGACACGGATGTTTCGCCTCGAAGGTTTACCCGCCGTGGCGGGCGCGCGGTTCTCGCCGCGCCGCGTGTCTGACACCGAATTGCCGAATTCATGCGCACCCGGCAGTGCCTGTCACCATTTTCTGCGACTGCCCAGGGAGACGCTCCCCTTCTTGACCGCCAAGAAAGCGCCATTCCTGTCTGTCTCCGAAGTCTAAACACCGCGCGGCCGGGCTCTCCCCTCAAGAGAGTCTCCGGCCGCGCCGATTTGTCTATCCGCGTCCTTCCCCAAGACCGCCCGCGGCACGTCCTCGCGCCGCCGGCCGCCTTACATTCTATCCCGCGTTCGGCTCAAACTCTGCTTCTTATCACTCCTTGACGAGCCCCTCCACCGTCAGTTTCTTCGTGCGTATCTCGGCCGCCGCCGGCGCCGTCATCCCCTCCGGCAGCACCCTTATGTCGTCGAACGACGCCTCGTCGTTATTGGAGCCGAACCCTATCTTGCCCCTCCCCAGCGCCCCATCGTCCGCCTCGAACGCGAGCAGCCCCTCCCAGAAGACCTGTATCTTCGCCCCTCTGCGCGTGACCATGATCTTGTGCCAGTTGCGGTCCGGGATCGTAACGAGGTTCGGCCTCGTGCCTATCGGCTGCGCCTGTCCGCCCCTTATCCTGACAATGCCCGGCACGTCGACGTCGACGCTGCTGTTGAAGCCGACGAGGTAATAGTTCTCGGCATCCTGGTACCCGAACACTACGCAGTAATCCCGCCACGCGTTCCTGTCGCCCTCGAGCGTCCTCGCCCTGCACCTCAATGTGAAATCCCCGTACTCGTATCCGTCGTAGACCGCGAGGTTCCTCACCTCCGGCGTCTTCGAAAGCGTAAGCGACGGGCTGCCCGACATCCTGTCCTTCCCCACGGCCCAGTATTCCGGCTTCGTCAGAGTGAACGCCCCGATCTGACCGTCGTCGAAGTTCTTCTCGAAGTACCCCGGCATCATCTTCGCCGTCGAAAACGATACTTCGTCCGACTTCCTCTCGAGTCCCCCGGGATTCGTCGCCGTCACGGTCGCCCTGTATCTCGTCTCGGCGCTCAATCCCTCTATCGTCACCCTCTGGTCTGCCGCGGGCCCGGCCGTGGCCGCGCTTACTTTCGAACCGTCCTCGCCGGCGCACTCGACGACGCCCGTCGCCAGGTCATCCGTCGACCACGACACCGTCGCGCCGGTCGGGTCCGCCTGCTCCACCTTGAGATCCGATATCCTCGGTGCCGTCGTGTCCGCAGGCGTGGCGAGTTCGTACATCGCCGAAAAGCCGGTGTTCCCGTCCGCGTCCCGCGCCCCCGCCCGCACGTAGAACTTCGACTCCGGCCCAAGCCCCCTTAAGACCGTCGCAAACTCCCTCCCCGGCTTTTCCGTCGGCGTGATGAGGTAACGCATGTTCATGTCGGCGCCGAACTCGACGTACCCGACCGCCGCGCGGTCGCTCTTCCACGTGACCGTCGCCTCCGTAGTGATGTCCGAAACCTCGACGTTGTTGACCGTCGGACCCGCCAGTCTCGCGTCGTTTCTCCCGTCCGCCTTGGCGGACTTGTCAAGTCCCGACGCGTTGCCGTACTCCCATACCCTTGCTTCCCCCGCGCCCATCAATTGACTCGACTCCGAAGTGACCCTCGCGCACAAGTCTCCCGTAGCCGCGAAGAGCGCCCTTCCCAACGGACTCCCGTCTTTCCAAATCTCAGCCCCGAGCGTGTCCTCGCCGATGAGCCTCGTGACGGCGGGCGCGGCCCCGGCCGACTTGTCCGCCGGGAAGAAAACCGTGAGAAAACAGTCGTCGGCTTGCTGTCCTTTCGGCGTTATCTCGAGGCGCCACTCGCCGTAACCTCGCTCCCACGGCGTGTCCGGGACGGGGAAGTTCTTCCCGAAAACCCAGTGCTCGTGACCAGGACCGCCGACCTTGTTCATCCTCACTGCCTTCGGCCAGACCGACCTCACGAAAAGCCTGCCCCCGCCCGTGTCGGACTCCGCGAAATCGCCCTCGTAGCAGTACTCGCCCTCCGCGACGGCCGTCTCCTTTCCCGCGACGCGCACGTCGTTGGGAAAGTGGATGAGGAGGCGCTTTTCAAACGAAGGGTCCGTCGCTCGGACGCGGTCGAAAACGACGAGCGCCTCGATATCCCCTTCGCGCTGCGGCCGGAAATACACTAATTGCCGCGTCACCTCGTGCACCTTCGACGCGTTGGGTTCGGAAACGTACTTGTCCGAATTGTACGCGCCGGTAAGGTCCGAGCCGATGTAGACCACCGGGCCGTCATCCTTGAATTCGAGGACGGTTCCGGTGTCGTAGGCGCCCTTGGCGAAGCCGTCGCGCCAGTAGGCGGCGCTGGTGGCGGTATTGGAGAAGGGGCGCCATGTGCGCTGCCCGCCGTCGTTGCGCGGGGAGTTGCCGCTGCGGTAGCCGACGAAGACCTCGTTAGGGTTGAATATATTTATCGTGTTGTGCGCAATCGCCCGGGACGCGTAGCCCTGGAGGTGCCCCTCCTGCTCGGAGGGCCCGCTCGGTTCGTAGACTCCCGACTCGCCCGTGAGGTCGCCTTCCTTGAAGATGTTGAAGGCGCCCTGGTCGAGGTGCTGGTGATATGTGAATCTCGGCCCGCACTGGTAGGCTATCCATGTCGCCGTCGGCTCCCACGAACTCCGGATAAATATCTGCCCCGTGCCCTTGGCGTACCACGAGAGACCGGTCGGCTCCTTGACGCTCGCCGTCTCGTCGTAGTACGCGAGTATCGCCCAGTCGCCCGGCGACGCAATCGGCCCGTCCAACTGCTTCATGTACCAGCGCCACTCCCTGACGGCGTCGGTGTCGCCCAGGTACCGCATGACGACCAGTTCGCCCGCGATTTCCTGGTTCTGCATCGGCGCGCGCCAGCGCTCGCTGTCCCCGTACGGGTCGTACATGTAGAACATCCGCCCGTGAAAGTCCTTCGGCATCGGCCACGTGTGGAACCGCCACCACGTTATGCGGTCCTCGAACCACCGCGTGTCCTCGTAGACGTTCTTGTCGGTCGCCGTCCAGAAAACGTCCGCAAGCCGCGCCAGCGACGAGTACACTATGTACCCGTAGAGCGCCCCCTCCGGCCAGCCGCCGCCCTCGGCGGTGATGCTGATCGCGGGAACGTGAAATTCCCTCCAATCGCCGTACGCCTTCTCCACCCAGCTCTGCGCCTCGGGAAACTCCGACGCGAACGCGCTCCCCGCCATCGCGATGCGCATCGTCGCGCGCTGCACGAAGTTCGTCCACGGCGAATCCATCTTCCACGTCAGGTCCTTCTTCACCGCCTCGCTTTCCTTCGCGAACAGTTCCTTCTTCTGTTCCTCCGTCAGGAGCCCGTAGAGCCAGTCGTACCCGAGCGCGATGTCCTCCGCGCCCGTCGCCGCCATGAGTACTTCCACCCCCTTCCTGCCCGTCGCCTCGTCTCCCGTCGCAAGGTACACGAGCCCGTACGCCGGCGCCGGCGCCCTTGCTTCGTCCATCGCCCTCTTGACCGACTGCCAGTAGACCCCGCCCGCCTCTATGTTCTTCGCCGCGCGCGCGATATCTTCTTTCGTGAGCATCACCTTCGGGTGCCCGCTCTTCACGTTCACCTCGGCCCCGAATGCCCCGCCGCACAGCGCCGCCGCCGCAAACGCGCACATGATGAGCCTGCTGATCATCCTGCCGTCCTCCGTGTTTCCAAGCATCACCCAGGTTACTCACAGATAACGCTTTGGCAGCCGCACCCGCATCGTCTTCAACGGGTCGACCACCTGGCATATCTCCAAATCTCCCACCAGGCCGAGCAGCCTCACCGCCTCGTGCCCCTCCATCCCCCTTATCTCCGTGAGGTACCTGAACGCTTTGTCGAGCACCATTCCCTCCGCCTCGTCGAGCGTCCTCGCCGACGCGATGAGGAATATGTCCCTCTTGCTCTCGACCGCCGGCGTGATCATCCCCTCTTTCGCAATCCCGACGCGCGCCGTGACTTCGCCCTTCGTCTCCGCCGCGCAAATCGCCACCTCCCCCGCGGCCTGCGCCGCGTGCACGTCCCCAAGCGCAAGAAGGGCGCCGTCGACGGCCACGGGAAGGTAGACGGTGGCGCCTTCGGTGATGCAATTGCAGTCCATGTTCCCGCCGTGCTCGCCCGGCCACGCGTTCCCGATCGGTTCCCCTGCGGGCGCGACCCCTATCACGCCTATCATCGCCCCGACCGGAATCCGCCGTTTCCCGAAGTGCACGAACCCGCCGCGTATCGTGAATTTCCCCGTCTTGTCCTCGGCGAGTTTGTGCCCGAGCGGCCCCTTGCCCGGTCCCGTAAACATCGTCGCGCGCCCCACGGGCTCGACCGAAAGTATCTCGACCGCGACCACGTCCCCGGGCTTTGCGCCCCTCACGTACACCGGCCCCGTCGCGGGGTTGGCGCGCCCCGCCATCGACGCCGGGTAAACGTCGCGCGCCGTCTTTATCGTGCCGCTGTACGCGTCCTCCGTCAGAAATCCCACCGTCTCCCCCGCGTCGACCTCGACGGCGGGCTTGTTGGACGCCGACATCTCGTAAATCGCCTGGCTGCGCCGGAGTGTTTTCATCCTGGCCCCACTGCCGCGCTTCTTCTTCACCGAGCATTCTGCCCGATTCCTCGCCCGCTGTCAAAGCCAAAAACGCCGTGCACGCCCCCGCCGCCCTCGTTCCCATTCGCCGGCCCGCCGCCCGATTTCCCTTGCCGGAAATCCTCCATGGTGGCACAATTTTAGCCGATAATTTGGCGCGTTGTCGGATTATTTGTTTCTTGACACTCTTCCAGGCGCCCCTTATTATTAGCGTCGAGGCCTCGGCGCTTGCGGGGGACTCGCTGTGGTGTTTCGCGGGTGGCGGCTGATTACGCGTGGAAAGGAGCGGCAGATGACCGACCAGCAAAGGCTCCTTGTGGAACCCGTCAACGAAGTGACGGTTGTCACCTTCAGGGACAAGAAAATCCTTGATGAGGCCGTCATTCAGGAGGTGGGTGACGCCCTTTTCGATCTCGTGGACAAGCAATACAAGACCAAGCTGCTCCTCAACTTCGAGAACGTCGAGTACCTTTCCTCCGCCGCCCTCGGCAAACTCATCACCCTCAACAAGCGCGTCAAGGAGGAAAACGGGGAACTCAAACTCTGCAACATCATCCCCGAAATCTACGAGGTCTTCCGCATTACCAAGCTCAACCGCCTCTTCGAGATCTTCGACGATATGGACCAGGCTTTGAGGAGATTCAAACGCAGAACTACCTGAGCCTGCGGGACCTTTCCTGATATGACCCATAACCTGCCCTCAAGCCGGACTGTTCGAAACAGTGTGACCATGAATTTCAGACAGGGTGCCTGGTATTCCCTGGAAGTCCCAAGCATCCCAGAGGAAATCTCCGAAGTCGAAGAGGCCATCGCCGACGCCCTCTCCCATTCCTCCTTCTGCGAAACCGACGTCTTCGCAGTCCGCCTCGCCCTCGACGAGGCCGTCACCAACGCCATGAAGCACGGCAACCGATCTGACCCCAAGAAAAAAGTCTTCATCCGCTTCTGCATCGAGGACTCCGCGATAACCATTTCCGTCCGCGACGAAGGGCCCGGCTTCGACTACCGCGACGTCCCGGACCCCACTGCCGACGAAAACCTCGAACTCCCCTCAGGCAGGGGGTTGCTCCTCATGAGGTCCTACATGGACTCCGTGGTCTTCAACGAAGCGGGCAACGAGGTCACAATGATAAAAAGAATGGGGGGTGGCTCATGTGCCCGATAAAACCGCTTGAAATCGAATGCAGGGAGCAGGGCTCCGCTACCGTCTTGGCCTTGAGCGGCCATATCGCCACCGTCGAAAGTCAACTCGTAAGCGAAAACCTCGAACGCCTCGTCTCCGACGAAGTCGCCAAGATCGTCGTCGACATGAAAAACGTCGACCTCATAACAAGCGACGGCCTCGGCGCGCTCATTCGCGCGCGCAAGTCCTCTTCCGAAGCCGGCGGAAGACTCGTCCTCGCCGGCGTCCACGGCAACATACTCGACATCTTCAGGATGACCCGCCTCGACAAGATCTTCTCGCTCTACGACACCGTTGACGAGGCCGTCGCCGCCGTTTCCGCGTAAAAGCGATGAAGCGCGATTTCACCCGCGTCCGCCTCGCCGTCCTCCTGACCGACGGCGTTTCCGCGCTTCCCTTCGAAACTCTCGTCCGCGAAGTCCTCGCCGGCGGCGCCGACTGCATCCAGCTGCGCGAGAAATCGCTCTCCGATTCGCTCCTTCTCCAACGCGCCCGCCTCTGCCGCAACGCCGCCCGCGATCGGCTTTTCATCGTGAACGACCGCCCCGATATCGCCCTCCTTTCCGGCGCCGACGGCGTCCACGTCGGGCCTGACGATCTGCCCGCCGACGCCACCCGCCGCATCGTCGGCCCTGATTGCCTCGTCGGCGTTTCCGCTTACGGCGTCGACGACCTCGTCTCGGCGCAAGCGTCGTCCGCCGATTACGTCGGCGTCGGCGCTGCCTTCCCGACCGCGACGAAAAACGCCCGGGTCACCGGCCTCGCCCTCGTCCGCGAGGCCGCCCGCGTCCTGAAAATTCCCTTCCTCGCCGTCGGCGGCATCAACCTCGACAATGTCGCCTCCGTGATTCACGCCGGCGCCCGCGGCGTCGCCGTCTCTTCCGCAATCCTCTCCGCCACGGACCCCCGCGCCGCCGCCACCGCGATGAAATCCGCCGTCCTTTCTGCCCTCGCCTCATAACCCCCGCGGCCTTGGGGGGACCAACGTGAATGCCGCCTCCCTGGGGCTTCCACGGCCCAAGACGTGCCCAAATGCAATCAACCCCTGCAATCTGGTATCCGACATGCTCTGTCGAAAACACCTCGCAACCGGACAAGGAAAAACGGCGACGACTCGTCCGAGCGTGCCGAGGGCTGGCTTGCTCTGTTGAAAACTCCTCGCAACCGGACAAGGAAGAACGCATGACTGGCTCGAATTGCGGCTGGGGGACTGACACCAAATTCCGCGCTGTTTCGGAATTTGGTGTCTGTACCCGAAGTTGGTTCTTCCCGCAATTCGTGCCTGTCCCCAGGTTTTCCGGAGCGGCCATTTCTCCTGTTGCCATGTTTTCAACAGAGCAGGAGCCCAGGCGAAGGCGGATGCCGCGCGCGAGCGGGTCTCTACGGGAGCGGGGCCCGGCCCGCGCGGCGCCCTCCCCAACCACTGCTAAACTCCCGCCCCGCCCCTGCCGATAAGCGTATGTGGAATGCACCTCAACTGCTTGAGGAACGCCAGGGATGACTACGCACGCTACAACCGCCGAGAGGGAACACTTTTCTGTGGCTGCCGACGCCCCCTACCCTCCCTCCGGCGTTAGTGCTCCCGTCAAAAGTCTCTATAAGTACAGTTACCTTGAGGCTTTGCGTTACAAGTGGATCGCCAGCGAACAGGCCGGCCGCGACCTCGGTGACCGTGCCATCGCCGAATGGCTCTCCCTCTATTGGCTGCGATGGTGCCGTTCGCGATGGCTCGAACACTTGATGGGCATCGTCTACTGGGCTGAGTTTGACCCCGCCGCCTTCGCAACGCTCGCGAATACCTGCTGCGCCGACGTCCTCCTTTTCGACCGCGTCCTCGACCGCGTCCGCTGCGGCTGGGAAAATCTCGACATCATCCTCTGGGCCGCCGACTGGAAACTCGACACCGACGCCGTCATCGACGTCCTCATCATGCTCGACATCAACCGCGCCCGCCTCGACGCCGACTCCCTCTTCGACCCCGACCCTCTCTAACCGCCCGGCTCGATGTGCCCTACTGCAGATGGATTGGTACCCGGCCTTGCCTCCTCACGTTCCCACGCGTCGGATCGGGTACGGATGAAATATTGCGCTTACGTGTCCGGTGTGCTTATCTATCGTGTCGGCGTTTCATGCTGCTGCAGATGCCGGGGTTCGCTCGCGTCTCGTTTCTGGAAGAGGCACCGCCGAGAGCGCCACGGCCATCTCCTCGGCCGTCTGGTAACGGTCCTCCGGCCTCTTCGCAATTGCCTTCATCACGACGCGCTCGAGTTCCGGCGGCACCTCGTCGTTTCTCTCCGAAAGCGGCACCGGCCTCCCGTTGATCATCTTGATGAGCCCCTCGTAACCCACCCCCCTCGGAAACGGCAGCGCCCCCGAGAACATCTCGTAACAGATGGCCCCCAGCGAATAGATGTCGCACCTCGCGTCGACCGCCCCGCGCCGTATTATCTCCGGCGCCACGTACCCCAGCGGCCCCACCATCGTCCCGCTCGCGTGCATCTTCGAAGCATCCATCACGAGTGACAGGTCTATTATCTTCGCGTCGCCCGCGTCCGTGACCGTTATCGCGTCCGGCGAAAGCCCCCTGTGCACGAGCCCCCTCGAATGAAGGTACGCGACGCCCTCGCACACCTCGAGTATCGCCCGCTTGAACGCCTTGTTCGAAAGCGTCTTCTGCTCGAAGCACTCCCGAAGCGCCCGCGTCGGCGCCGCCTCGAGCACCTCCACGCGCTTGCCGCCGATCTTCCCCGTCTCGATGGTCTTCGCCACGAACCGGTTGGCGAGCTCCGGCAGCGCCTCCGCGAGCGTCCTTTCCCGGTAGTTCGCGTCTAATTTCAACTGTACGTCCATCCCCTCGTCCGTGTACGTCTTGATGAGTACCGGCCTCATCGTCTTTTTATCGCGCCCCGCGGCGATTGTATAAAAAGGATGCCGCAGAATCACCCCTTCCGTGCTGTACCTCGTCGAAATACCCCCATGAAAGATGTCTCTCAGCCTCTCAAACATGGATTTTCTCCCGGTCCTACCCGCTTTTCGGTTCTCTCCATCTACTACGTATGAACCCCCCAAATGTTCCCGCCAAAATCCCCGCCGCTGAATACCGCCTCCCAAACGCCCGCCGCAACATAACACCTTGCCGCTGCTGACCTTAAAGGCGTTCGTTTGCCGCTGCTGCCTTTCGTAAGATGCCCCTGTCGAAGACCGGCCTTCCTCTATGACCCGCTCGGAATTTGTAATGGTGCGACGCCCTGTTGAAAACCTCTCGCAGCCGGATGAGGAAAAGCGCATGACTGGCTCGCAATTTCCGTGGTTTGCAGGGAATTCGTGCCTGTCCCTGGTTTTCCGGATTTCCGAATGCTCTTGTAGCCATCCTTTCAACGGGGGCCGTGCTGCATACGATTTGCTCGATTCCCTTCGCGCCAGGGAACTGACACCAAATTCCACGTGGGTTGGGGACTGACACCAATTTCCGTGCTGTTTCGGAAATTGGCTGTCTGTCCCCGAAGTTTACCCGCCTGTGGCGGGTTTACCCGCCTATGGAGGGTTTACCCGCCTATGGCGGGTTGGTTCTTCCCGCAATTCGTGCCTGTCCCCAGGTTTTTCCAGGGGACTGACACCAATTCCCGCGTCTTTCGCGAACAGGCTGTCTGTCCCAGTCACGGCGGGCAAGCTCTCCGTGACCGAGTATTCTCGCCGTTGCCTGTTCTTCTGATGTCCTTTGCGTGCTTGGCGGCCCGCCCAGGTTCAGCCGCCTGCGGCGAGTGGGTCTGCCGACAACTGGTTCTTCTCTTCGTTCTTGAAGCGCCTTTGCTCAAGCCTCAAGTCTCAAGGCTCATGCCTTCCTCTGCCCCCTCTGCGCGCCACGCGCGCCGGGTTGACGCTTGTTCCCCCTCCGCGCTATAATCCCCTTTGGAAACCCGTCGCGCCCCATTCGCGCGATGTCTTCGTCGCGAGGGGTTTCGTTTGGAGGGTTTCACGTTCATGAGCGCCAAACGCACGCTGAGGCTGCTCTTCTTCTCCTTCGTACTCACCTTTGTCGTCATGCGCACCTTTGTGATTCTCATCATGACGCGCCGCATCCCCGACCTGTACATCCACATGAAGGGCGCCCACGTCCACCACCTCAATTTCGGCATCTTCATCCTCGCCGCCGTCGGCGCCCTCTTGCTCTTTCACCGCCCCGAGGGGAGGCTGCGTCCCCTGATCGTCCTGGCCTATGGCTGCGGCCTCGCCCTCACCTTCGACGAATTCGGCATGTGGCTCTTCCTGAGCGACGACTACTGGGGCCGCGCCAGTTTCGACGCCGTCGTCATAATCGCCGGCATCCTCGCCCTCTCCATCGCCGCCCCTCTTGTCCATGAATTCCTCCCCCGCCACTGGATCGCCGTAATCGCCCTCGTCCTCGCCCTCGTCGTATTCGCCTTCGTCCTCAAGGACTCCTTCCACTACGCCCACACCACCATCCTCCCCAGACTCCGGCAACTCGGATCCTCCGCCCCCCAATAGTCGCCCGCCCGCCGGGGGCGGGGGACTGACACCAATTGCGGGTGGGGACTGACACCAATTTCCGTGCTGTTTCGGAATTTGGCTGTCTGTCCCCCGTTCTTCACCGCCCTCCCGTAGGGGCGTATGGCATACGCCCTGAACGGCTCTCGCGCTGGCGACCGACACCAATTCCCGTGCTGTTTCGGAAATTGGCTGTCTGTCCCCCGTTCTTCACCGCCCACCTGCAGGGGCGTATTGCATACGCCCTGAACGGCTTTCGCACCGGCGACCGAGGCCAATTTCCGTTGGGGACTGACACCAAATTCCACGCTGTTCCGGAATTTGGTGTCTGTACCCGAAGTTGGTTCTTCCCGCAATTCGTGCCTGTCCCCAGGTTTTCCGGAGCGGCGATTTCTCCTGCTGCCA
>Ga0172362_10003615_pt1 | contig 13376 bp, 9 predicted proteins | sample LakKivs1_kivu2a2_FD_114534 | JGI IMG/M metagenome (GOLD analysis project Ga0172362, IMG submission 114534) | Sediment microbial communities from Lake Kivu, Rwanda - Sediment s1_kivu2a2 | ecosystem: Environmental > Aquatic > Freshwater > Lake > Sediment | place: Rwanda: Western Province, Lake...
CCAGCCCGAGCACGGCAAGCGCCACCGCCCCCAGGCCGATTCCCACCGCCCTGATCGGCTCGGCAGAGCAACCCGCCTTCCGCAGGATGAACGCCCCCAGCCCCAGCGACGCGATCAGCAGCAGGATCACCTCGATCACGCTCGCCGCATGGTCCAGCAGCATCGTATTGAGGATCGGACGGAAAGCATCCGGGCCGGGCAGCGTGAAATGCAGGTAGCGCGTGCCAAACGCCAGCAGCGCGAGGCCGGGGAGTGCAATTCGAGCGATGTAGCCGCGATTGTGTGGCAGATCTGTCATAAGCGATCAGGATGATGGGATGATGGGATAATGGGATGACGAGATCAGGGTATGAAGCGTCTTCCGGCTTTTTTCCCTTTTCCTTTTGCCTTTCTCATCATCTCATCATCTCATCATCCCATCATCCCGTCTTCTCCGCCGTTTCCCTTATCTCGATCCCCCGCTCCCGCAGGTATTTCTTCGTCACGGGGATGGGGTAATTGCCGTAGTGGAAGATCGACGCGGCGAGGGCGGCGTCGGCCTTGCCGTCGGTGAGCACGCGATAGATGTGCTCGGGGTTGCCGGCCCCGCCCGACGCGATGATGGGGACGTCCACCGTCTCCGAGAAGCGGCGCGTCAGCTCGATGTCGTAGCCGTCGCAGGTTCCGTCGCAGTCCATGCTGGTGAGGAGAATCTCGCCGGCTCCTTTCCGCTCGACGGTTCGCGCCCATTCGAGGGCATCGATGCCGGTGGGCGTGCGGCCGCCGTGGATGTAGACTTCCCAGCTCGCGCCCGTTCGCTTGGCATCGATGGCGACCACGATGCACTGGCTGCCGAACCGCAGCGACGCCCGCCGCACCAGCTCGGGGTCCTGCACGGCCGCGGTGTTGATCGACACCTTGTCGGCCCCGGCGTTCAGAAGGTCGCGGATATCGTCGATGTCGCGGATGCCCCCGCCCACGGTCAGCGGCACGAAGATTCGCTCCGCCGTCCGGTGCACTACGTCGATGATGATCCGGCGCTTCTCGTGCGACGCCGTGATGTCGAGGAAGACGATCTCGTCCGCCCCGTCGCGGTCGTACAGCTCGGCCGTCTCCACGGGATCGCCGGCGTCGCGGAGGTTCACGAAGTTCACGCCCTTGACGATGCGGCCCTCCTTCACGTCGAAGCACGGAATGATGCGTTTTGCGAGCATTCTGTTTTTCCTATTGCGGATTCAGGAACCAATGTATATTATAGCGTTCGGAGATAAGTGGTTCAACGAACAAAGACAAAGAGAAAGCATCCGCAGATTTCGCAGATTTCGCAGATGAAGAGGAAGAAGAAGAAGAGGATGGGGTGATAGGGTGATAGGGTGGTGGGGAGAGGGAATTCGCGTCTTTCACCCCACCACCCCATCACCCTATCCTCTTTCATCTGCGCAATCTGCGCAATCTGCGGATCCATAAGGAGATTCTGCATGACATCGAGAGAACGATTCCTCCGAATGTTTCAGCATCGCGAGGCCGATCGCATTCCGATCATCGACAGCCCGTGGGGCTCGACGATCGACCGCTGGCGGCGCGAAGGACTCCCCGAGAAGGCGGACGTGAGCCAGTTCTTCGGCTACGAGCTGACCGGCAATGTCTTCACCGACAACAGCCCGCGATACCCCTCGAAGGTGATCGAGGAAACCGACGAGTACGTGATCGCCACCAGCCAATGGGGGGCGACGCTGAAGAACTGGAAGCACAAGACCAGCGTGCCCGACTTCCTCGACTTCAAGATCGTGGACCGCGAATCATGGGCCGAGGCAAAGGCGCGGATGATGCCCACGCCCGACCGCGTGGACTGGAAGTACCTCGAGGAGAACTACCCGAAGTGGCAAAAGGATGGCGCCTGGATCTGCGCACACGGATGGTTCGGATACGATCCCTTCGCATCGTGGATCGTCGGCACCGTCCGCATGCTCACCGCCATGGTCGAAGACCCCGACTGGGTCCGCGACATCCTCAACACCGCGCTCGACGTGCAGCTCACCCTGCTCGGGATGGTGTGGGACAAGGGCTACAAGTTCGACTGCTTCGTTCACCCGGACGACCTCGGCTACCGCAACGGGCTGTTCTTCTCCCCGCAGACCTTCCGCGACGTGGTGAAGCCCGCCCACAAGCGCGCCTACTCCTGGATGCACGACCGCGGCGCATTCAACATGATGCACTCCTGCGGCAACATTATGGCCGCCATCCCCGACCTGCTCGACGCCGGGGTTGACGCGCTCAACCCGATCGAGACGAAAGCCGGCATGGACCTCGTCGCCATCAAGAAGCAGTACGGCGACAAGCTTGTGCTCCAAGGCGGCATCGATGTCCGCAAGATGAGCAAGCCCGCCGAGATCGAGGACGAGATCCGCACCAAGATCACCGCCGCCAAGCAGAACGGCGGATACATCTATCACTCCGACCACAGCGTGCCCGACGACGTGAGCTTCGAGAACTACAAGCGGGTGATGGAGCTGGTGAGGAAATACGGGGCGTATTGAGGAAGAAGAGATGATGGGATGATGGGATGATGAGATGATGAGATGATGAGAGAAGGAAAAAGGAAAAGGAAAAAACCGACCGGCCTCTTTCTCATCATCGCATCATCCCATCATCCATCCTTCACTGCCCGAACACGATCTTCTCCACCTTGCCGTCCACGATATTGCGATGGATGAGGAGGACGTCGTGCTTGCCGGCGGGGACGTCGACCGTGCCGCTGATCTTGATCGTACCTTCTTCGGTCTCGGTGGTTTTCTCGAGTCCGCCGCCGAAGCGCGGTGCGTACGTGATCTGGCCGGTCTCGGCGGTTGTGAGGCTGGCCGCGGGCTTGCCGTCGATCCAGACGTCGAACGAGGCAGGCTTGCGCTGCTTCGGCATGGCGTTGTAGAGGGCGAGCAGGTCTTCCCAGTTCGACTGGCTGGTTGGCTTGCGGTCGTTGTAGCGGAAGGTGCCGCTGAGCTCGACGGTGAACTTCCCGGCCCGCGCGGCGTCGACCTTCAGCAGGAGAGCGTCACTGAATCGCAGGTCGCCGTGCCAGACCGGGCCGGGCGAGAAGCATTGCTCGTAGCCGTCGCCCACCTTGAAGTAGGTGATGGCCGATTTCGGCTCGAACTCGCCGGGGATGGGGTTGAACGCCGGCGGCGGCGTCTGGAAGGGCTTGGCTTCGGCGGGCGGCTCGTCGCCCACGAACGCGATCGCCAGCGGCTGCGGGGCATTGCCGAGCTTGATGCCATTCGATGTTAGGCCCCGTGGCTGAATAGTCCCGATTGGGCCTCCCGGCACGAAGAACTGCCGCAACAATTTTCTCCGGGTTTCCTTGACGGTGTCGCCATACCACCACCCTTTCGGGCGGCGGATGGCTTTGGCGCCGGCCATCAGGCCGCTGATATCGACTGACTGAATAACGATGGCGTCGGCTCCCAGCGAGAAGGCGCCCTTCACGATCTGCACGATGGCCTTGCCGGGGCCGGGGAATGCGGCACTCGCCTTCGGCCACAGCATGCCGGCGGTGTCCAGGCTCTCCGCCATCGGGTTGTCCTGCACGCCCACCAAGTCCAGCAGGATCACGTCCTTACCGAAGATCCAGCCGCTCAAGGTGCCGGCGTAGTCGTTGCGGTTGACCGTGGTCACCTTGATCTTGCCGAACGCATCGCCATTCTCGGCCTGCGCGTTTTCGAGCTTCTCGGCGTCCGTCGGATCGTAGCCAACGGTGTAGGTGACGATGCCGGGTTTGTCCCTGACCTCGATTTTCCTCTTGCCGAGTTCTTCCCGGAGTGTGTCGCCGACCGGCTGTAGCACGTCGTGATGCGAGAACAGCGGCAGCACGAAGCTGCGCCCCTTGTCAATGCGGTCGGCGAGCTGTTCGCCGTTGCGGATAATGATGGTGTCATTGACCGGCCGCAGCTTGCCGCCGGGCTGATCGGGAGGCGCGACGGTTATCGGGAGCGTGGCTGTGGAGCCATCGAGCAGGCAGCGCGCGGTGATCTGCCATTGCCCTGCCGCAACGTTTTCAGGCACGACATACTCGACGGGCCAGAAGCGCGGCATGTAGAGTCGATACACCTCCCGTCCGTGCGCGTCTGTAATCGTCACGCAGCACGGGATGGAGCGGTCGATGCGCTTGCCGTCCGCGTCCGCAAACGTGATCCATGCCGTGATGGTGCCGCCGCACTTGACGTTCTGGCTCGCTTCAAGATTGACGGACCCGAGCGGCCGCGGCAGGATCGCGTAGACCCGAGCCGTCAGATCGTTGAACTCGCACTTCACCGGCGCGACCGGGCCGACGTGCCGCTCGGCGGTCACGTCGTACAGCTCGCCCTTGATGTCGCCGTTCGGCACGAGTGTTTCGGTGTGTCGGATCCAGTCGGACTGGTTGGACTGGATGGCATCGTTGACAGCGACGACGTACTGTGTGTCGCCGTCATCTAGCTGGAACGTGCTGACGAGCGACGCAGCGCCCTTCTCGGGGATGAGCGCCGTTCGGGCGGCGTTGCCGAGCGCGGCCAGCATCGCCGGGGCGAGCTTCGCGTGCGTCTGCTCCGCAACAACAGCGTGCGGCAGCGTCGCGATGTTCGGGCAAGTCCAGTTGTGCGGCTTGCCCATCTCGGAGTATGCCATCTGCACGTCCATGGTTTCGGCGCCATCGATGGTGATCTCGGATGCCTTGTCGATGACGATCCGGCCGCCGCCCTTCTTGAATGCCGCCAGCGCCTTCAGCACGTCCTTCGACAGCGGCACCGACTGATTGACGATCACGAGCGCGGAGAACTCCCGCCGGAGATTGCCGCGTGCGACGATCTGCTCCTCGGTGATGAACCGCGGCGTGTAGCCGAGGCGGGCGAGCGTGATGAACGCGTTGAACTGGGGCGAGCCCATTTTCTGCGTGATGTGCTGGCGGCGCATCTGGGCCTTCGAATAGAACAGCGCCACGGTCTTCGCGCGGTTGCTGTACAACGCGAGCGGTGCGAACCGCTTGAGGAACTCGCGGCCGGAGATGAGGTCCTGCTCGCCGGCCTTCCCTTTCATATTCTGCCAGTTGGTTGCCTTATTCATCCCGCCCAGCACGTTCGAGAATCCTTCGAGTGCGAATCCGAGGCCGGTGCCGCCGTAAGCGAGATCGTGCGCGGCCATCCGCATGAACTTGCCCGGATACGGTGCCAAGGCGTGCACCGTGCCCAGCGATGACCCGAGCCACAGCGGCTTCCACCAAGGGCGGTCGATGTCGAGGATGCCGGCGGTGAACAGCCACTGATAGGTGTAGTCAGGCCCGGCGATCTGGTCGTTCCACGTGGTCATGTAGCGGAAGTCGAGCGGGGCGTACGCGGCGGGATGCCACTGGCCGTCGCGGATGGGGCAATGGTCGATATTCACCGACGTGGTGTTTCGCAGGCCCGGCATGACCTCGGCGAGGGCAGCCTGGTGGCCGGTGATGCTCTCGCCGTAAATCCCCATGAGGAAGTTGGCCCATGCGTCGATCCGCGCCTCGAGCTTCGCAAGCTCGTCCTTCGGCAGCGGCTTGAAGTCCGCCGCCATCTCCCAGATCCACCGGTAGGTGGGCAGGTCGATCGCCGGGGCGAACTCCGGGTGCCCGATCGACAGGCAATACTTGATGTATTCGGTGGTCGAGACCGGCTCGAGCTTCGTGCGCTTGCGGAATTCATCGTAGACGGCATCGTCGCTGCGCTGGAGGTAGTTTCGCAGGCCCTGCTCCTAGTTGCCCCAGCCCCAGTAGAACAGCAGCATCTTGCGGTTGAGGTGGCCGACCGGGTCCCAATCGTACATGAAGCCGCCGAAGGTGGGGTAGCGGCTGTTGGCCTGGGCCATCATCACGAGGCGATGGCGGAAGGTTTTCAGCTCAGGCTCGTAGACGCGCGCCGGATTGAAGCTCATCGGGCGGGTATAGGGGTTCAGCCACAGCATGGTGCCGGTGGCGGCGAGCGAGTCGTTCGCAGAATGCCGGCCGCACTCGGCCACGCCGTCGGCCATGACGGCGTTGATGCCCGATTCCTTCAGCGTCTGGACGAGCCTGGCGGCGTCTTCGGGCTTCCGCACCTCGGGCACCACTTCATCGGTGAGCGCGGCGATCGATTCGCGCTCCGTGCTGGCGAGGCCGATGGCCTGCACCGGCTGGCCGTCGAGGCGGATCGTGTATGCTCCGGGGGCCAGGCGAGCCGTCGCCAGTCTGAACACGCACGCACCGTCGCCCTTGGCCTGCCCGACCACCGTGCCCGCGGCGTCAACGACGTCGATAGTGAATCCCTCCCTCACCACACCGATCAGCACGTCCTCGCCGATGAAGTAGTTCGCTCGCTCCATCGGCAGCACGACCGGCGGGGGCGCGGCAGCAGGCTGCTCCCCGGCCAAGGATGGCACGGCCGACACGAGAGCGAGAATCGCAAATACAACGTGAGGGCAGGCGACACTGTTCATCTGGCATTCTCCAAGGTAAGCGGAAATCGGCGACTTGCAGGTTCACGATTGTACCGCGAGTGGCTGCTGATTCAAGAGCACGCGCCATCGGCACGCGATCCCTTCTGCGACGGCAGTGGTCGCCGCGAATCGTCCGCCCTACGCGATATGCAGGGGGGCGGTTCCTCCATCCTTCGACGACTCGGTTGTCGGAAGTCCGTCCCGCCTACAAACGCTATCTCGTCCCGCCCTCGCGCAGATCGGCGAACTTCACGCACACGGGCATCCCCACGCTCGTCACCTGCTCCGTCTGCTGCAGGTTCCCCGTCCGCCCGTCGATCCGGAACGTCACGATGTTTCCTGAATCCTGGTTGGCGGCCAGCAGCCAGGTGCCGGTGGGGTCAAGGGCGAAGTTGCGGGGCGTCTTGCCGCCCGTCGGCTGGTGGCCGAGCGACGCGAGCTTGCCCGTCTTCTCGTCGACCGAGAACATCGCGATGCTGTCGTGCCCGCGATTCGAGCCGTAGACGAACCGGCCGGATGGATGCACGTGCACGTCGGCGCAGAAGCTTTGCCCGCCGAAGCCGTCGGGGAGTGTCGAGATCGTCTGCAGCTCGGCAAGCGAGCCGTCATCGGCGTTCCACGTGAAGGCCGTGATGGTCGAGTTCAGCTCGTTGATCAGATACAGCCAGCGGTCGTTGGGATGAAACGCAAGGTGCCGCGGTCCCGCTCCGGGCTTCACTTTCACTTCCCGGTGCCGGACGAGCTTGCCTTTCTCGAGGTCCATGCGGTACACTACAATTGCGTCGATCCCGAGATCGGCCGCCAAGGCGTAGCGGTTGCCCGGATCGATGACGATGCAGTGTGCGTGGGGGCCCTTCTGCCGACCCGCGTCTGCACTTGAGCCTTCGTGCTGAACGGAATCCGAGGCCGGCCCGACGCGGCCGTCCGCTTGGATGGGAAACATCGCCACGTTTCCCTGGCCGTAGTTGGCGACGAGCGCGAATCGCCCCGTCCGCTCGATGGTCACGTAGCATGGGGCGGCCCCCAAGGAAGGCTGCCGGTTCAGGAAGGATAACGCGGCCGTCTGCGGATCGAGCGAGAACGCGCTGAATCCACCCCCGGGGACGTCGTCGAGCTTGCCCACTTCGTTCACGCACAGCAGGCGGCGCCGCGATGGATCAACCGCCAGGTAGGACGGGTTCGGCACGTCCTTCGCCACGTGCAGCAACGACAGCGCACCGGTGGCGGCGTTTATCCGATAGACATAGATCCCTTCGCCCTTGGGCGCACCGAACGTAGTGTAGGTTCCGACGAGGACGGTGAGATCGGTCTGTTGCTGATCAGGCACGGCAGGCTCCTTGGCGTTGGTTTCCGCGGCCGATGATATTGCGCTGCTGCCGAAGACGAGCAGCACGATGGCGAACAGGTGCAGCAAGCTCCGGGAATCAAAAACGTCTCGGTTCATTCTTTCGTTCATGTCATGTCTCCTACTTTCACCCATCGCCCCGTCTTCGCCGATTCATAGGCGGCGTCCATGATCTGCTGAACGGCGGCGCCGTCGGCGAGGTCAGGCGAGGCGGGCTTTCCTTCAGCGACGCATTTCACGAAGTTGCAGAGGCAGTGGCGGTGGCTGTCGCGCCAGCCGATCGAGTTCTTGGGCGTGGGCAGCAGCACGTCGGAGTAGCGCTGCACGCACTCGATCTGCTTGAAGCCCTTGCTGCCGCCGTAGTTCCCGCCGGGGTCGGTGTTGTCGAAGAAATACAGCCAGTTCGGCTCCATCAGGTTGAAGCGGAGTGCGCCCTTCTCGCCGTGGATCTCGAAGCGGAGCTCGTCGTTGATGCCCATTGCGAATCGGCTGGCCTCGACGGTGCCGGGAAATCCGCCAGCCATTCGCACGGTGAGCATCGCCCAGTCGTCCACCTCCACGGGGAGCTTGCGGGCGGGCTGGCCAAGCAGCGGGCGCTCGGTCACGAATGTCTCGGTGGCGGCGCACACCGACTCGAACTCGCCCAGCAGGTGCCGCATGAGGTCGATGATGTGGCTGCCGAGGTCGACGAGCGCCCCGCCGCCATGGGCCTTGTCCATCCGCCAGGTGAAGGGGCGTGCGGGATCGACGTAGCCCGCGTGCAGATAGGCGCCCCGGAAGTGATAAATGCGGCCGAGTCGGCCTTCGTCGATCAGCTCCTTCGCGCGAAGCGTGGCGGGGAAGAAGCGGTTCTGGAAGGTCATCTGGTGGACGCAGCCCGTGGCCTGGCGCGCGGCGGCGGCGATCTCGCGTGCGTCCGCGGCGGACGTGGTGAGCGGCTTGTCGCAATAGACGTGCTTGCCGGCCCGCAAGGCCGCGATCACCTGGTCCTTGTGGGCGGCGTTGGGCGAGCAGACGTCGATGATGTCGACGTCATCGCGCTCGATGAGGCGGGGCCAATCGCTGGTGGCGAACTCGCAGCCGATCTCGGCCGCCGCCGACCGGGCGCTGGCGTCGTGGGCCGTGCTCACGCCGACGATCCGCGCGCGCGGCGCGTTCCTGTAGATCATCGGGATTGTCTTGTAGCAGAACGTGTGCATCCGGCCCATGAAGCCGTAGCCGATCAACCCGACGCGAAGGTCCTTCATAACGCTCCCCGGAAGAGGGATGATGTGATGATGAGATGATGAACGAAGGATCTCGGCCACCATCGCCGATGATTATACCCTGCGGATTGCCAGCATTCAAGCGGGGTCGAGCAATCTGATTCCCGGAGGGATCCTACCTCAGGGCGGGCACGTTGCCGTCCGCTTCGCCGCCGGCTTGGTTGCCTCGTTCGCCCAGGAACGCGTTCATCCCGCGCTCCGATGCCTCCGTGTAGATCGGCTCGAGAGCATCCAGGAATCGCTGGCTGCCCCGCCAGAACGGGAAGCTTCCCAACCGCTTCGGCAAGGCAGCGTGGACCAGCGGCACCCGTGCCTCGCCCGCGATGCTCTCCGGCAGCGATTTGCCGCTCCAGAATGCAGCCGGATCGGCCGTCAGCGGCTCGGGAGCCAGCCCCTGGCATTCGGGGGAAGCCTCCATGGCCGCCGCGGCGCACGGCGCCCCACGCTGCCCCAGCCGCGCGATCAGGTCGTCCCGGCTCATCCCGCGCAGCCTGAAGATCAAGAATGGATCGCGGTCGAATTCCTCGCCCAGCAGGTAATACACCGCCGCAACGTGCTTGCAGGGGTTCGACCAGTCGGGGCAGGAGCAGTTTGTCTGCAGGTCGGCGTGCTTGCGGGGAAACAGCGAGAGGCCGGCATCCTTGAAGACGGCCTCGATGTCCTGCGGCATCTCGCCGGCGAGCAGCTTGGCGGCGAAGATCGCCTGGCGCGACAGCGCGTTCACCACGGTCTCCCATTCGGCGTCCGACATCACGGGCAGGCCAATCGTGATATCGTACGGCTTGGGGCGCGAGCCTTGCACCTGCGAGGTCACCTTGCCCTTCTCGATCTCAATTGACAGCACCTGCCCCTTGCGGGCGTAGGACCGGCCGCGGCCGAGCCTCGCGCCGATGTTGAAGCTCTCCAGCGTCTGGATCCAGCGCCTTGCCCACCACGTCTCGCCGAAGGTGCCGCGCTTCGACTGCGCCTTGATCCCGCCCTTCGCCTCGCGCGGCGTCGATTTCGGGTAATACTCGTGATAATAGTAGTCGCGGTCGCGCCATCGTGCCATGCCTGCACCTCATTGGACAAACTGCCTGACAAAGTCCAAATAGCCCGTATCGCCCGGTTTCAGGCTGGAATGCCGGTGCACCGAGGCGATGACCAGGCGCAGGCAGTCCAGCCAGACGTCGTCGGAGACGTCACTCCGCATCTTTCGGATACCGCCCAACATGCCAACCGCGATTTCCACAATATGGTCATCTGGCTGCCGGTTGTGCAGTGCCGCCTCCAATACCGCCAATGCTGCTCGGTCATCGATTGCGTCATGATCACGAAACGCAGCAACGAGAGCGAACTCGATATTCTGCAGCACGTCCTCGTGGCTGCTTGTCATCTGCCGCGTCAGCTTCCACGAGCCCTTGTCTTTCTTCTTCAGTGATCTGAGTTTGCTCGACATAGCGGGTCTCCGTGCAGAGACGTCCGGTGGCAGGCGACCGCAACGGTCGCGCCCCCGCCGGGGCGTCTCTACATAGCCAATTTCACTTGGCCACTGCTTCTTTGCTCAACTGGAACAATTCCTTCAGCTCGGACGTGGAAAGCTCGGTCAGCCACGATTCGCCGGCACCGACCACGCGCTGGGCAACGTCCTTCTTGCGTTCGATCATCTCGTCGATCTTGTCCTCCAGCGTGCCGGCGCAGATGAACTTGTGCACCTGCACGTTGGCGGTCTGCCCGATACGGAACGCGCGATCGGTCGCCTGGTTCTCAACTGCAGGATTCCACCAGCGGTCGAAATGGAACACGTGCGCGGCGCGGGTGAGGTTGATCCCGGTGCCGCCGGCCTTCAAGGACAGGATGAATACGGCCGGGGCGTCGCCCGCGTTCTGGAAGCGGTCCACCATCTCGGTTCGCTTGCGCGGCGTGGTGCCGCCGTGCAGGAAGAAGACCTCCCGGCCGAAGGCGTCCTGCAGGTGCCGCTGCAGCAGATCGCCCATCTCGGCGAACTGCGTGAAGACGAGCGCCCGCTCGCCCGCCTCGATGATCTCCTCCAGCATCTCGGTGAGGCGGGCAAGCTTGCCCGAGCGGCCCGGCAGAGGCGAGTTGTCGCCCAGGAATTGGGCAGGATGGTTGCACACCTGCTTCAGCTTCGAGAGCGTGGCGAGCACCACGCCCTTGCGCTGGATGCCGTCGGCCGAATCGATGGAGTCAATCGCGTCGCGTGCCACCGCCTCATACAGCGATGCCTGCTCGCGCGTCAGCGGGCAAAACACCTTCATCTCCAGCTTGTCGGGCAGGTCGCTGATGATCGTGCGGTCGGTCTTCAGCCGCCGCAGGATGAACGGCTGCGTGATGCGCTTCAGACTGGCGGCCGCGTGGGGATCGTGATTCGCCTGGATGGGGACGTAGAACGTGCGCTTGAACGAGCCCAGCGTGCCCAGCAGGCCGGGGTTGAGGAATTCCATGATCGACCACAGCTCGCCCACGTGGTTCTCGACTGGCGTGCCGGTGAGTGCGACGCGGTACTGGGCCCTCAAGGCGCGAGCCGCGCGGGCCTGCTTCGTCTCGGGGTTCTTGATGTTCTGCGCCTCGTCGAGGATGACGCCCGCCCACCGCGTCCCCTTCAGCAGGTCGAAGTCGCGGTGCAGCAGCGCATAGCTCGAGACGACGATGGCGTGGCGTTCCGCCTGCTCGCGGAAGTCGCCGCCCTTCACGCGGTCGGTGCCGTGGTGGATCATCACGGGCAGGTCGGGGGTGAACCGTGCGGCCTCCTTCTGCCAATTGCTGACGACCGACGTGGGGCAGATCAGCAGCACCGGGCGGCGGAAATCGCCCGCCTGCCAGTCGTGCTGGATGAGCGCGAGCGTCTGGATGGTCTTGCCAAGGCCCATGTCGTCGGCCAGGCAGGCGCCCAGGCCCCATCGGCGCAGGAATCCCAGCCAGGAGAATCCGCGCGCTTGGTAGGCCCGCAACTCGCCGCAGAACCCGAGCGGCGCCGAAAGCTGGTCCATCCGCGTATGATCACCGAGCTGCGCCAGAACGTCGGCCAGCCAGCCGGTGGCGTCCACACCGTCGAACGGCAATCCGCCCTCCGGCTGCCCCGCCCCCAGCGCCATCCGCACGACCTCGCCGGCGGTGGCCGTCTGCTGCAACCTGGTTTTCCACAGGTCGATGGCCTTCTGAATCTCGTCGGCGTTCATCTGCACCCACTGCCCGCGCACCTTCACCAGCGGGGCCTTCAGCGCGGCCAATGCTTCCAACTCCTCCAGCGTCAGCTTCTCGTCGCCCAGCGAGACCTGCCAGTCGAATTTCACGATCTCGTCGAGCGACAGCCCGGCCTTCGAGGTCATCGACGGCGTCTTGACCGCCGCCCGCGCGGTCAGCCGCAGCTTGGTGCCCTTCCCGGTCCACCACGCGGGGAGCAGCACGCCGAATCCCGCTTGCTCCAGTGCGGCTGCGCGCTCGGTGAGGAACTCGAACGCGCCGGTGGCATCGAGGCGGAATCCCTGCGGCTTCGCCTTCTTCAGGCTTGCTTCGATGGCGGGATACACGCCCGCCGCCTGCCCCAGCGACAGCAGCAGATACTCGCGGGCGTTGAAGCCGTTGCGATTGAGGATGGGGTCGGCCTTCGCTTTCCACGCGTTCCCGGCCGGCACGAGGAGGCTGGGGTCTGCCACGCCTTGCAGGAAGAACTGGAGCTGCCAGTCGCTCGCGTGCTTCTTCGATGAATCCTGTTCGTCCTCGGGCGGCTCGTCCAGACGGAAGCACAGCCTGAACGGCGCGGCTGCCGCGACTGCAACCGGGCGCTGCCACTGGGCGATCTGTTCGGCAAGGGCGCGCAGCTCGGCCCCGTCGCCCGCCATCGCGCCATCGGCCGACGTCAGAGCGTGCATCCACAGATCGTGGACGCTGTCGTGTGCGAGGGCAGATTTCTGCTTCCGTGGGCGCCCGCGGCGGATTGGCTGCTGCGTTGGGGCCGCAACCGTCGGCACCACTTGGCTCCCCATCCGCACGAGGCCGTCGACCATCTCGCGGATGAACTCGCTGGCGACGGCGAGCGGGGAGGAGGCGGGCTGATCGGTTCCATCCAGTGCAAGCGCCCGGGCCGACGCCGGCATTGCAGCCGCGAGCTTCGCCGGGAGATCGGCGTCGCTTCCGGTGAATATCGGCTGCCAGCAGGCTCGCCAGCAGCCGTTGCGTTCGGTCATCCCCGGCAGGTAGCGCTGGCGCGCAACCAGCGATCCGGCGCAGCGCATCGCGTTCGTCCAGAAGGCGGCGTCCTTCCCGACCACGATACCCGGCGCAATGATCTCCCTTCCGACGCACCCGCAGAGGAAGTC
>Ga0172362_10003618_pt1 | contig 13375 bp, 11 predicted proteins | sample LakKivs1_kivu2a2_FD_114534 | JGI IMG/M metagenome (GOLD analysis project Ga0172362, IMG submission 114534) | Sediment microbial communities from Lake Kivu, Rwanda - Sediment s1_kivu2a2 | ecosystem: Environmental > Aquatic > Freshwater > Lake > Sediment | place: Rwanda: Western Province, Lake...
GGCAGTAGGCAGTAAGCAGTAAGTAACCAGCAACCAGCAACCAGCAACCAGCAACCAGTAACCAGCAACTTATAGCTCATAAATAATAACAATCTTTACTATGGAACATCTGTCTGACCGCATCAAAGCCCTGGCTCCTTCAGCAACACTGGCCATGGATCAGAAAAGCAGAGAACTCAAGGCAAAAGGCCTTGATATAATAAGCCTGAGCCTCGGGGAGCCTGACTTCAATACACCTGATTATATAAAGGTAGCTGCTAAAAAAGCAATTGATGATAACTATACTAAATATCCCCCTGTGGCCGGATACAATGATCTGAGGGAAGCTATATCCAGGAAATTCAAGGAAGAAAACGGGATTAACTATTCCCCTGAGCAGATAATTGTATCAGCCGGAGGCAAGCATTCGATAATAAATGTTATCCTCTCTATAATAAATCCCGGCGATGAAGTGGTACTCCTGGCTCCATACTGGGTGAGCTATTACGACCAGGTGATACTTGCCGGTGGAAAACCTGTTATTATAGAAGCCAGACTCGAAAATGATTTTAAGGTCCTTCCGGAACAGATTGAGGTTGTGGTCACAAGGAAGACCAGGCTGATAATATTCAATTCACCATCCAATCCCACAGGAATGGTTTATGACAGGGAGGAGGTGGAAGCAATTGCACGGATAGTCCAGAAATACGACTGGCTTTTTATTCTTTCCGACGAGATTTATGAGCACATTCTTTTCAAAGGAGAGCATGTAAGCATGGCATCATTCGATTTCATCTACGACCGTGTGATTACAGTCAACGGCGTGTCAAAGGGCTATGCAATGACAGGCTGGAGGCTGGGCTATATCGGAGCGCCTGTGTGGATTGTCAAGGCTGTCAATAAATTGCAGGGACAGTTTACCTCCGGCGTTTGTACAATAGCCCAGCGGGCTGCTCTTGCCGCACTGACCGGGAAGGATAATTCGCGTGATCTCATGAGAGAGGCTTTCCAGAGAAGGAGAGATCTCATCTGCAAGCTTTTAAAAGATGTAAAAGGTTTTAAGGTCAAGGTACCACAGGGCGCATTTTATGTGATGCCTGATATCAGCCATTACCTTGGAAAATCAGACGGCGAAAAAAGGATTAAGACATCCGACGACCTGGCCATGTACCTGCTGGATAATGCTCATGTCGCGGTTGTCGGAGGCGATGCATTCGGCGCTCCGAACTGCATACGAATATCTTATGCGACTTCTGACGACCTGCTCGTTGAGGCAGTAAAAAGAATAAGGACAGCCCTGGAGAGGCTGAGGTGAGATTAATCAGTATTTATTATACCCCACAACCTCTTCTTTCGGTTTTCTTTTTTTCTCGCGGTAACTGCTCAGTGAATATCCGATTGTGATTATAAGTTCCACGCGTTTTGAGCGCGGTATTGAAAGAATCTTTTTCAGCAGGTCCTCGTCAAACCAGCCGATCATGCAGCTGCCGAGCCCTTCGGCACTGGCCTGCAGGCAGATATTCTCCGAAGCTATACCTATATCTATAAGTGAATAATCCTTGTTTTTAATCGTTCCTCCGATCCTGGAGGAAAAATTGGGTTTTTCCCTCACAACAACTATTAGCACCGGTGCCTGTCCGACGAATGAATTCATACCAAGGATCTTTGCAGATGCAGCCTCAGCAATCTCTTTTTTCAATGACGGATCGGTGACAATAATGAATCTCCATGGCTGCGCATTGCAGGCCGAAGGAGCTATCCTTCCTGCTTCAAGTATCCTTTCGAGCTTCTCATCTTCCACATCCTTGTCGCTGTACTTCCTGTCGCTCTGCCTGGTCCTGATCAGGTCAAGCATTTTTTTGCCGTCTATAGAATGATCCATATCAGAATTATTTAAAATGATTTTTGGGGGCGGTAAATATAGCAATATTTAATATCTTTATGCTTCTTTAAAAACTGGTATTGATTAAAACAAATTAAACCTTAAAAAGATGACTATAGTATTGGTAATTCTCGGCATCATTGTTCTGCTGGTTATAATGGCAATCTCATTGTATAACCGCCTGGTGAAACTAAGAAATAACAGGGAGCAGGCATTTGCCGACGTTGATGTTCAGCTTAAGCAGCGACACGATATGATACCTCAGCTGGTTGAAGCTGTAAGAGGATATATGCAGCATGAGCGCGGGGTTCTGACAGAGATTACGGAAGCACGGGCAAATGCAATGAAAGCCACATCGATCAATGACAAGATAACTGCTGAAAACAGGCTGTCTACTGCACTTGACGGACTGAAGGTGGCCGTTGAAGCATATCCCGACCTGAAAGCAAGCCAGAATTTCCTCGACCTGCAGAACGAGATCTCAGATATTGAAAACAAAATAGCTGCTGCCCGCAGATTCTTCAACTCTGCAACAAAAGAACTCAACGTCGCCACAGAAGTGTTCCCGTCGAACATCGTTGCCACGCTGTTCAATTTCAAACGAGAACCTTTGTTTGAGCTGGGCGATCAGAGAGCAGTAGTGGAACAGCCTCCGAAAATCCAATTCTAGTATATGAAGTCTTTCGGCCTTCAGAGCCAGATATGGAGGAACAACACCAACTCAGTACTGCTCCTCATGATGTTCCCTGTTGTCTTTATCGGACTTACCTGGCTCTTTTTCTTTTTTCTGTCAATAAGCCAGTCGCATAATCTGGCACAGGACCAGGATCAGCTTAACTTTCTGGCTTCAGTCAATTACAGATTCCTTCATACCATACCATGGGTGATAACCGGTGTAATAATCTGGTTCATAGTAGCCTGGTTCTCACATACATCCATGATAAATGCGGCAACCTCTTCCAAACCGCTGGAAAGAAAAGAGAATAAAAGGATTTATAATCTTGTGGAGAACCTGTGTATATCAAAGGGCATGACAATGCCTAAAGTGAACATAATCGAGGACGATTCCCTGAATGCCTTTGCAAGCGGGATAAGTCCGCAGACATATACCGTATCCCTGTCGCGGGGAATTATTAATAAGCTCAATGATCAGGAGCTCGAGGCAGTTATAGCCCATGAGCTTACACATATCAGGAACCGTGACGTACGGCTCCTGATCATTTCAATCGTATTTGTGGGAATTTTTGCATTTATATCGGAAGCACTGTTCAGGTCGATAAGGTTCGGTAGCCTCGGAAAGGGAGGGAAGAAAGGAAGCGCTGGCGCGGCAATCATCATCGCCCTTGCACTGGCCCTTGTCGGTTACCTGATAGCAACGCTCTTCAGGTTTGCTCTTTCCAGGAAACGTGAATACCTTGCTGATGCAGGATCGGCTGAACTTACAAGAAATCCGTTAGCCCTCGCGTCTGCGTTACGGAAGATCTCGGCGGATCCTACCATTGAAGCAGTCGAGAGAAAGGATGTGGCGCAGATGTTCATTGAAAACCCGCAACTCGGGAATAAGAAATTCGCAGTCTCTGTTTCATCACTCTTTGCAACTCATCCGCCGATAGAAAAAAGAATTCAGATACTTGAGCAGTATTAGGTAGGAGAAAGTTGTTATTAATTTTACCCACGGCAGCACAAAGTTCACTCCAAGAGCACAAAGGAATAATAGTATATTAAGATCCTTAGTTCTTTGAGATTTTCTTTATTGTGTGTGGTTAAACTTTTAATCCATTCAGGTTTCATTTTGTTTCTTTCCGAACAGCTTTTTTTCCTCTCCCTTCAGCAGTCTTTTAATATTTTTCCTGTGGGTTATCAGCAATGCAATTGCGACCACCACCGAGAATACTTTGAAAAAAAGTGAAGGGGTGTCGAAAACAGTGAAAAGCAGAATGGGGAATGATATGCCGGTGATCATTGAGGATACCGATACTATGCCAGTTATAGCCAGTACGATCAGAAAGATTCCGAAGCACAGGAGTGTCAGCACGGGGTGAATTGCCAGGAGAACACCGAATATGGTAGCAACGCCTTTACCCCCTCGGAAGCCTGCAAAGACAGGAAAGATATGTCCGATGACAGCGGCAAGCCCCGCAGCTATCTGAAGATTGGTGAGGAGTGCTGTTTTACCGGCCGCAAGAATGAAAAAGACGGGAAGCATGGCTGCAGCCCAGCCTTTAGCCAGATCGATCAGCAGAACAGGCACTCCGGTTTTCCATCCGAGAACCCTGATGGTATTTGTAGCTCCGGCATTCCCGCTTCCGTGTTCCCTTATGTCAATTCCGTGAAAATACCTGCCAGCCCATACAGCTGTAGGTATCGAACCCAGCAGGTAGGATAACAGTAATACGATCACAATGAGAAAGATATTCACGAATTCCTGTTTATCACAAAGATATCATTTTAGCCGGATCATCCCGCGATCAGGATATTCCCGGTCCTGCCTCGACAAGCTCAGCCGTCTCAGGATTTGATGTGAACTTCGCGAAGTTGTTTATGAATTTCAGTGCGAGGTCGGTAGCTGCAATATGCCATTTGGTTCTTGTTTCCCATCCGTTTGCCGGATCAAGGATCTTCTCATCGACTCCGTTGACCTTCATAGGGATGCTCAGGTTGAATACAGGAAGATTTGTAAATTCACTTTTATTTATGGAATCATCAAGAATTGCACTTATAATACGCCTTGTTGATGGCAGGTCTATCCTGCTGCCTGTTCCGTAGGGGCCGTTTATCCAGCCGGTATTGAGCAGCCATGCTTCGGCGTTATGCTCCTTCATTTTCCTTGTCAGCTCGTTAGCGTAAATAATGGGATCGAGCAGGAGGAAAGCGGCACCGAAACACGCTGAAAACGAGGGCACCGGTTCAATGATTCCTCTTTCTGTTCCGGCTACTTTTGCAGTATACCCGCTGAGAAAATAGTACTTGCATTGTTTGTCGGTCAGACGGCTCACAGGCGGCAAAACGCCAAATGTGTCTGCCGACAGAAAGATCACTTTTTTTGCATGCCCTGCTTTCGATACAGGCTTGACTATGTTTTTAATGTGATAGATAGGATAGGAGACTCTGGTGTTTTCGGTTTTAGTATCACTGTTGAAATCAATTGTCCCGTCCGAAAGCACCACAAGGTTTTCCAGGAGAGCGTCTCTCCTGATGGCATTATATATGTCAGGTTCATTATCCTTGTTCAGCTTTATGCATTTTGCATAACATCCTCCCTCGAAGTTGAATATTCCTTCATCATCCCATCCGTGTTCGTCGTCGCCTATGAGCGCTCTTTCCGGATCGGTTGAGAGAGTTGTCTTTCCGGTTCCGGAGAGTCCGAAGAAGATAGCTACATCGCCTTTCCTGCCGACATTAGCTGAACAGTGCATTGATGCTATCCCCTTCAGGGGAAGATAATAATTCATGACAGAGAAGATTCCTTTCTTCATTTCCCCTCCGTACCATGTGCCTCCAATGACTGCCATGTTTTTGGTCAGGTTGAAGAAGACAAAATTCTCGGAATTAAGACCCTGCTTCTGCCAGTCGGGATTTACTGCCTTGGAAGCCATCAGAATAACGAAATCTGGCCTGAATTCCTGAAGTTCTTCCGAAGACGGCCTGATGAACATGTTCTTCACAAAATGCGCCTGCCATGCCACTTCCATTATAAACCTGACCCTGAGCCTTGTATTCTGATTTGCCCCGGCAAAACAGTCCATTACAAAGAGTCTCTTTCCGGAAAGCTGTCTTGCTGCAATACCCAGGCAATGCTGCCATATCTCCTGCGTAATGGGCTTATTGTCAGAAACTTTGGCTTTATCTGATTTCCACCAGACTGTATCTTTTGTCTTTTCGTCAAGGACAATATATTTGTCCTTTGGGGAACGGCCTGTAAAAATACCTGTATCTACGGAAATTGCACCGGTTCTTGTAATGATTCCTTTTTCAAATTTTTCAAGTCCCGGTTTTGTTTCTTCTGCAAAAAGCGTATTGTAATCCGGATTATAAACTATATCACTGACATTTGTAATGCCATACAATAACAGGTCTTCCTGAGAGATCATATATTTTTAGCTTATTTAAAATAAGTTCTGTAAAGATATCAAAATATTTAACAGTAGAAATAGATAGGGTATTCCGTTTCTGAAAGGTCTTATAATTGTCTAAGGTTAGTATTTCTTACTAATGATCAGGTTTGTTGCAGCCATGCAAAGATGAAAAAGGGCCGGTGGATTCATCGGCCCTTTTCATTTGCTTATCTATTAACTTTTCACTTTCCGAATTTTATCGAAGCCTGGGCTGCTGCCAGCCTGGCTATCGGAACCCTGAAAGGAGAGCAACTGACATATGTAAGTTTGTTTTTGAAGCAGAATTCGACAGATGCAGGATCGCCACCCTGTTCCCCGCATATGCCCACTTTAAGGTCAGGTCTGGTGGCTCTTCCTTTCTGTACCGACATGGTTATGAGCTGGCCTACCCCTTCCTGGTCGATAGTCTGGAACGGATCAGCTGACAACAACTTATTATCAAGATAATCATGCAGGAATCCGCCGGTATCATCACGGCTGAATCCGAATGTCATCTGTGTCAGGTCGTTTGTCCCGAATGAGAAGAATTCGGCTGATTTTGCCATACGGTCGGAGAGCAGTGCAGCGCGGGGTATCTCTATCATTGTGCCGTATTTGTAATCTATCTTACTGACGCCGAATTTTTTACATACTTCATTATAAACCTTGTCAACAACTTTTTTGGTGACATCAAGTTCTGATACATCACATGTAACCGGAACCATAAGTTCAGGGTGAGGTTTCTTGCCTTCTTTGATGAGTTCCATTGTCGCTTCAAACATGGCTCTTACCTGCATCTCAGTGACTTCCGGATAGGTGATACCCAGGCGTACACCGCGGTGGCCCATCATAGGATTGGACTCATGCAGGGTTTCGCCTCTTCTTTCAACATCTTCCTTTTTTATTCCAAGAGCCTGGGCAAGCTCTGCCATTTTATCATCGCTCTGGGGAACGAATTCATGGAGAGGCGGGTCGAGTAGCCTGAAAGTCACAGGCAGTCCGTCCATAGCTTCCAGTGTGGATTTCATGTCTTTCTTGACAAAGCTGAACAGTTCGTCGAGGGCTTTACGCCTTTCAGTCTCATTTGCGCTGAGGATCATCTTGCGAAGCAGGAAGAGCGGCTGCTCGGATCCCTTGCCATAGAACATGTGTTCCGTACGGAAAAGTCCGATACCTTCTGATCCGAAATCGCGTGCAACCTTTGCATCGGCAGGAGTGTCGGCATTTGTGCGGACACCCATTTTACGATGCCTGTCGACGATGTTCATGAATTCCCTGAATCTCGGATTCTCGGAAGCGTCCATCAGAGCTATCGCACCTGTATATACATTTCCTTTTGTACCATTAAGTGTAAGAAGATCACCTTCCTTAATGACAATGTTTGTTCCGGCTACCTTTGCTGTTTTGGTATTTGCGTCGACATGGAGGGCTCCGGCGCCTACTATACAGCATTTGCCCCAGCCGCGTGCTACGAGAGCAGCGTGTGATGTCATTCCGCCGCGTGCAGTCAGGATACCAACTGCAGCGCGCATTCCTTCAACATCTTCAGGGTTGGTTTCCTCGCGGAGAAGAATGACCTTCTCGCCTTTGCGGAACCATGCCACTGCATCTTCAGCAGTGAATACAACTTTACCGACTGCAGCTCCAGGACCTGCAGGAAGTCCTTTTACCAATGGTTTTACTTTCTTTTCGGCATCAGGATTGCAGATAGGGTGGAGAAGTTCATCAAGCTGAGCAGGATCGACCCTGAGGACAGTTGTCTTCTCGTCTATCAACTTTTCATGAAGCATATCCATAGCCATATTAAGGGCTGCTGTACCGGTCCTCTTGCCGGCGCGGCACTGAAGCATGTAAAGCACTCCTTCCTGGATGGTGAATTCAATATCGAGCATATCCCTGAAAGATTTCTCCAGAATATTGCGGATATCGCACAATTCCTTGTATGTCTGAGGCATAGCTTCCTGCATGCTCTTCAGGTGCATGTTCTGTTCATTCTTTGTCTCATCATTTAGCGGGCTTGGCGTGCGGATACCTGCCACGACATCCTCGCCCTGGGCATTCACCAGCCATTCGCCGTAGAACAGGTTTTCGCCGGTTGCAGGGTTGCGGGTGAAAGCAACACCGGTTGCGGAAGTATCACCCATATTTCCGAACACCATTGCCTGCACGTTAACAGCTGTACCCCAGTCATCAGGAATACCTTCTATGCGGCGGTATGAAACAGCTTTCTTGCCGTTCCAGCTTTTGAAAACAGCCTTGATCCCCCCCTCGAGCTGTGCTTTTGCATCATCAGGGAACGGAACGCCGAGAACTTCTTTAACTTTCTTCTTGAAATCTTCGGAGAGCTGTTTCAGCTCTTCTGCAGTGATTTCAGTATCTGATTTATAACCTTTCTTATGTTTGAATTCGTCGAGCATTTCATCGAGCTGCTTGCGTATGCTTTTGCCTTCTCCAAGTTCTATCCCTTCAGCTTTTTCCATAACCACATCGGCATACATCATTATAAGCCTGCGGTAAGAATCCCATACAAACCTGGGATTGCCGGTTTTCTTAAGGAAGCCCGGTATTGTTGCAGAGCAGAGACCGATATTCAGCACTGTATCCATCATGCCGGGCATTGATTTGCGTGCGCCCGAGCGGCATGAAACAAGAAGGGCATTCTGGGGATCCCCGTACTTCATGTTCATGATTTTTTCAGTCTCCCTCATTGCAGCCCAAACCTCAGGCATCAGATCGGGATGAAGTGTGCAGTTATTCTCATAGTATTCCGTACATGCTTCTGTAGTGATCGTGAAACCTGCAGGAACAGGAAGACCCAAAAGGCACATTTCAGCAAGGTTGGCACCTTTACCTCCGAGAAGGTTTTTCATTTCAGCTTTTCCTTCAGCTGCCTTATTTCCAAAGGAGTATACTCTTTTAATTTTCGACATAACGTTATTGTTTTGATATTAATATAGATTTTTCGAAATAAGGGGCAAAGTTAATATTTAAAATGAATTTCAGAAATGCTGAAAGAGAAACTTGCCTTAAGCCCTGGGATGGAACATTATCAGCGTGTCTCTGAGGAAACTGCGGTCGATATGAGTGTATATCTCCGTCGTAAGTATCGACTCATGTCCGAGCATCTCCTGAACAGCCCTGAGATCTGCTCCTCCTTCTATAAGATGGGTGGCAAATGAATGCCTGAATGTATGGGGACTTACCTTTTTTCTTATTCCCGCTTTTGCAGCAAGATCCTTTATAATGGTGAAGATCATGGCTCTTGTAAGCCTCCTTCCCCTGCGGTTAAGGAAAAGAATGTTCTGATCGTGAATCACGGGCAGCCTGTTCCTGCCTGGCATGTAGTTATCGATTTCCTTAAGCGCTTTGCCGCTAACAGGTACAAGACGCTGCTTGTTCCCTTTACCCGTGACCGTAATAAATCCTTCGCCGTAATGTATGTCTGTGATGCGCAGATTTACCAGTTCCGATACCCGCAGGCCGCAACCGTAAAGTGTTTCAATGATCGCTTTATTCCTGTGTCCCTCCGGCTTGCTGAGATCTATGGATTCTATCATACTATCGATCTCGGTAACCGACAGCACCTCAGGTAATTTCAGTCCCGTTTTAGGTGATTCAATGAGCGTTGATGGGTTCTCGCTGATTTCACCTTCTATCAGCAGAAACCTGAAGAAGGCCCTTATTCCTGAAAGCACCCTCGATTGTGTCCTGGCATTCCGGTTATCTCCACCGAACCACTTGATGAAATCCTTCAGATCCTGATAGTCAACATCACACGGTTGTTTTAGAGATTTATTTTCACTGAAATATCTCTCAAGCTTCTGAACATCGTCGGCATAGGCTTCGATACTGTTTTCCGACAGCGATTTCTCGAGCCTGAGGTAGGTCTCAAAATCCTTTTTCGCCTGCTTCCAGGTAAGACTCATAATGCAGAAATATATTCCTTGGACAAAGTAACACAAAGGATTGCTTCTTCATAATGGAACTGCTATAAATATTTTAGCTATTTTTACCGCTTCACGAATATTTGCTGAACAATGAAAATAGCACTCATAAACGGCCCCAACCTGAACCTGCTGGGGAAAAGGGAGCCTGAAAAATACGGTGCGGTCTCATTTGAAAATTATCTCAGCGATCTGAAATCCCGTTACACGGATATATCGTTCGATTATTTTCAGTCCAATGTTGAGGGAGAAATCATAAATGAGATCCAGAGGAAAGGATTCTCAGTTGACGGGATTATCCTGAATGCAGGAGGCTATACGCATACTTCAGTTGCCATTGCCGATGCAATTTCATCCGTCAAAGCTCCTGTGATAGAGGTACATATCACAAACATCGCGGCACGTGAGGATTTTCGTCACACCAGCCTGATCGGCCGTGCGTGCACCGGAACAATCTCGGGTTTTGGTCTCGACAGCTACAGGCTTGCCGTTGAAGCATTGAAAACCATTTCTTCAGCAAGAAAGAAATAAGGAATGAAAAGGAAAAGAACAAAGATTGTAGCGACCATCTCCGATAAGAATTGTGAGACGTCGTTTATCCGTGAGCTTTATGAAGCCGGCATGGATGTGGTAAGAATAAATTCCGCACATCTTTCAGTTGAAGGGGCTCTGAAGATCATCAGGAACGTAAGGGATGTTTCCGATAAGATAGCATTATTGCTCGACACAAAAGGCCCTGAGATACGTACTACAGCATGTGATGTTCCGATCGCAGTAAAGAAAGAATCCAATATAAATATCACAGGAGACCCGGAAAAAAAATCATCCGATGCCAATATATATGTCAACCTTCCGTCATTTGCCGAAGAAGTGCCGCTGAGGTCCATTATAATGATAGATGATGGTGAGCTTGAACTCAAAGTGATCAAAAAACAGGGGAATACACTTATCTGCAAAGCACTTAATGAGGGAACCCTTGGATCAAGAAAAAGCGTTAATGTGCCGGGAGTCAGGATCGATCTTCCTTCAGTGACCGAGAAAGACAGGACATTTATTAAGATGGCTGCTGAAAATGATGTTGATTTCATTGCACATTCATTTGTAAGGTCAAGGCAGGATATCCTTGATGTCCGGAAAGTTATTGATCAATATGACAGCAAGATCAAAATAATAGCGAAAATCGAGAACCAGGAAGGAGTGGAGAACTTCAACGATATACTTGAAGAGGCTTACGGCATAATGGTTGCCAGGGGAGATCTGGCAATTGAGATACCCTACGAAAAGATACCTTCAATCCAAAGGATGATGATATCGAGGTGCATTTACAGCAGGAAGCCTGTGATCGTAGCCACGCAGATGCTCCATTCCATGATAAATAATCCAAGGCCGACACGCGCTGAGGTCAGCGATATTGCCAGCGCTATCTACTCGCAGACCGATGCAATAATGCTGAGCGGCGAGACTGCAGGCGGAAGGTACCCTGTCGAAGCAGTTAAGACGATGACCAAGGTTGCCCTGGAAGTTGAAAACAACAAAGAGAAATTCCTTGATACCCCATACCTTAACATTACAGGTGAAATTTCCGGTTACCTGTCCAGGGTCGCTGTTGAAACTTCTCTCAGGATAGCCGCGAAAGGAATCATTGCTGATACAATGCAGGGAAGAACTATAAGGAATATGGCATCCTTCAGAGGATATAACCTGATACTTGCCCAGTGTTATTCTGCCAGAACCATGAGAGAATTAGCACTTTCCTACGGAGTCTATTCAAATCTCCAGGAGAAGAGAAAATCAGTCGATGAATTTATCCATATAGCCCTGAGAAACCTTACAAAGACTCACGATCTGAGGGAAAGCGATATAGTAGTGGTGCTTGCCGGAAACTTTTCAGGACGTTCGGGATTCTCATTTATTGAGGTAGGATCTGTCCAGTATCTTAAAGATCGGATCAGCATCAAGGAAGAGAAATAATTGGTCTGATTTTTGCTGCTTTTCCAGGGCCTGAAGATGAAAAACAAATGCTTAAAATCCTGTCACTTGCATTCTGGATGGCTTTTCATCCTGTACATGTTACGATGACCAGCATAGACCTGGTGCCAAATACTGATTCGTTGAAGGTATTTTTAAAACTTTATTATGACGACTTCCTACTTGATTACAGTCTTTACAACCAGGATGGCAACCTTCGCGACATAGATATAAGCACGGCTTTTCCTGCCGAATTGATGAACAAATATATCAATGATAAAGTTATTATAATAATTAACAATAAACAGCTGGAAGGAAAGTTATTAAACCAGATAATTGCCGATAATGAGATGAATGCTGATTTTCTGTACAGACCGGAAAAGAAGCCCAGATCAATTACTGTTAAGAACCTGATCATGACAGAGTTATATGAAGATCAGGCAAATTTGATGATAATAAGAATTAAAGGTTTCGAGGAAGGCATCAAGCTGACCTCGTTCGAGACTGAACGCACATTCAGACTGAAGTAAAACGGCAGGGGAGATCCGGAAATGAAGAAACTGGCATTTTTACTTGTATTTATCCTGAACTTCTCAATAGTATCCGCCACTCATAACAGGGCAGGTGAAATAACCTATGTCCAGCTGTCAGATCTCACTTATGAAATTACTATAACAACATATACCTATACCCTGAGCCTTGCAGACAGGAAACAGCTGAATGTCGACTGGGGCGACAATTCCCCTGTTACGGTTGCCCCGCGGATTAACGGAAACGGAACTATACTTCCGAATTATTACAAGAAGAATATCTACAAAGCCAATCATACATATCCTGGCCCGGGCGTTTATAAGATTGTTGTCCAGGATCCGAACAGAAATTTCGGGGTAAGGAATATACCAAATTCAGTGAATGTGGTCTTTTCAATCTCAACAATACTGACTGTTAATCCTGCCATGGGAAAGAACAGCACGCCGATTCTGCTAAATCCTCCTTATGACAAGGCTGCTCTCGGATATGTTTTCATACACAATCCGGCCGCGTATGATCCGGACGGTGACAGCCTTTCATACGCGCTTACAGTATGTACACGCGATGACGGGAAACCTATTGAGAATTACACTCTCCCTCCTGCAACACGCTATCTGAAGGTCGATTCAGTTTCCGGGGATCTTATCTGGAATACTCCTGCAGATACGGGTATCTATAACGTTGCTATGGAAATACAGGAATGGAGGAATGGCAGGAAGATAGGAGCAGTGCGCAGGGATATGCAAATCGAGGTTTTTGAAACAAATAATAAACCGCCGGTAAACAGTCAACTGAAAGATCTTTGTGTTGAGGCAGGTGATACTGTCGACTTCATAGTTTCCTCAACTGATCCGAATAAGGATCACATTTCGCTGAAGGCAACTTCGGGAATATTCAGCAATATTACCTGCCCGGCCTCTTTTACAATGATTGATTCTGTAAGCGGATTTATATCTTCAAGACTCAGATGGATACCA
>Ga0172362_10003619_pt1 | contig 13373 bp, 23 predicted proteins | sample LakKivs1_kivu2a2_FD_114534 | JGI IMG/M metagenome (GOLD analysis project Ga0172362, IMG submission 114534) | Sediment microbial communities from Lake Kivu, Rwanda - Sediment s1_kivu2a2 | ecosystem: Environmental > Aquatic > Freshwater > Lake > Sediment | place: Rwanda: Western Province, Lake...
TGATAGATCTTATTATTTCGTGTTTACCTTGTGCTTTAGCAACCTCAAAAACGTGATTGATTAATTCTCTGCGGGTTGGATGACAGTCAAACCGAATCCCTAATTTTTCATGATAGAACTCATCATAACAATCCTGGTGCTTCTCTAATTTGAATCCAAATCTTCGAAGTTCTTTCGTTGTCATACTATTCGCCATAATTTACCTCCTGTTTTGATTCTAGAAAATCTCGATGATCTTGAGGCATGTCTTCAACTACAGCTTCACAGGCGGATTTGAAAAACGGATCTTTTACATGTCGTATAAAGTCATTACTAAAGAATATTTCTGGTAGATCTAGTATATCCTGTTCAGGAAACAACGGATGCTCCGCACCATCATGGCCCATGCATTCAAGAATGCTTCCTTCAGGTCGGATAATGACTGAAATCACATCGTCTGCGCATCGCATATTATGATCACGACATGTATCATCACCATACACCAGAACAGGACCCTCTGCTGTAGGAAGATGTTCTACAATACCTTTACTGTCCGGTGGGGTGAATCTAAATGTCCATATGTCAGTTCAATTAAAACATTCTCATTTTCATTGAGGATTCCCTGTTTCGGTTCCGAAAAGTCTCTGAGTTTTTTCTGAAGAAATTTGATACGGCATACTAGGTCGTCCGTTAGAACAATTTTGGCGGGATTAAGATTCATGATGCAATACACAGTTTTCATTTTAGCCCCCTATCGGCACAACAGGTGAGGGCTCTAACTCTTCTTCCTCTTCTTCTTCCGGTTCAGAGTCGGATGGTTCAATGTTATTGAACTGACTGGCGTTAACAATGGCATCATCGAGATTTGTGCCACCCCGTAATTGGTCAACAATGTTGAGTACGACATCGAGAGATTTGTTGGTTACTCTTGAAACAAATTCTTCTTCATTGATCTGTAGTTGATACCTGGAATAAATTTCATGCAAGACTTCAAGTGATGGATTTTCTATGTGTTTTACGATTCTAAATCTTGAAGGTCTGCAGCGTAATGCTGGATCGATCTTGTTCAAGTAGTTAGCAGTCATGAAAGTGATAATCCCATCCATCGATGAATACAATCCATCTAGAACATTCAAGATAGCATCAAAAGAATAGCTGCTGTTTTTACGGGTCTTACGCAGGTTGAAATGGTTGTCAAAATCTTCCAGCAGCACTATTGCAGGGCTCTTGATTTTACTGAACATCCGTATGATGGCATGGTTTGTCATTTTCGGATCGAAAGTAGTAATGTACACAGGAAGCTTGTAATATTCAGCAAAATATCGGACGAGAAAACTCTTGCCATTGCCAGCAGGTCCATAGAGAAGAACACCGAGTTTGTTCCGGCGTTTATCTATAACGTTCTTGATTTCTGTGTCAATCTCAACAAAATCTGTATGTGGTAATAGCGGTTTCTGCGGCGGTTCATTCTTAATTGTAATTTCACCAACTGCCTCCGCATCCCATTCCTGCATGATAAAAATGCTTGTTTTTTCTTCTACAGGAGTGCCCAGGAATGACAAAAAGCGTTTCGTAAAACCTCTGGGGAACGTAATCCAGGAAATGCGATCTGTTGCTGCAAATCCCGCCTGCAGGACTCGTTCTTCAATATGAAAAAGGAATGGTATCCATCGCAGGACTCCAACAGCGCGATAGACTGAAGGCAAAGACTTTCGTGAAAATTCTTCTTCCAGAACAAGATGGCAGGATTCTTTCCGTATGAGATCAAGCATGGTTGTACTGTCTTGACCATTCAATCGTATCTTTCTCAGAAGTATTATCTGAATAAAAAAGAGGACTGATCCCAGTATGGCCGTCAGCTGTACCCAAACGTTTTGTAGGATGCTTTTTAGATTCATCATAACCTCTTATTCTATTGAATATGTCAGAGTAAAAAATTTACTTTCGAGTCCTAGAATTTCTTTACATAATTGTATGGTCCTGGGATCTCCCGTGTTCTTTCCTTCGTGGTCAGAAAGCTTCACCGTCTGAACCCATTCACCATTCATCTTTACTGCCGTCATCTTGATAACAATATTGAGCGGAGCTGGGCCCACATCATTCGTAAGCCATGTACCGATTCCAAAGGAATCTCTCGCCCTGTCATAATGTCCATTACAGACGGTGTTGACATAATGTTGATGGATCGTCGCGACGGTGTCGAGGCTCTTAATGCCGTCTGAATAGATGTATGATTTCGTCGATGGGTCTATTCGCAGTTTCCTGTAATGCTCCGTCCATTTGTTCGTCCATGCAATCGGGTCACCACTGTCTTGTCTGCCACCGTCAAACAGTTTTGCGTACTTGGTGTCGAAAGTACGAAGGAATACATCCGTGGTGAAGGTATCGGGGAGGACAATTCCCAGGTTACCGTTGTATACCCTCACCCAGTTTTCCATGGCTATTTGATTGGCCATTCGATAACCATACTTTGCGGCATGGAACTGAAACCATTCATGCGCCTGAGTTCCAATGGGTGTCCAACCATAGACCATAGCGAAATGAACATTACTGGTTCCTACAAAAACGTCACGGTAATCGTTCATTGCGTTTAATAATTCATTTTGAACGTCGTATGAGAAACGACGCCGTGTGCCGAATTCAGCAATCTTAACTCTGAGGTTTCGAAATCCTGTAAGTTTTATTGTGTTGATATTTTCCTGGGCCACGTGCGCTTCGGGAGACTCATATCGATTGGGCATCCTTTTCCCAGTCATACTGTAATAGAGCTCAGAAATCGTAGCCATCAAAGGTACTTCCCACAGAATAGTCCTGTACCAAGGACCTGTAATGGTAATTTTCAGGTCTTCTCCCTGCTGCTCAATAAACACTTCATTGGGGTTAAAACGGTAACCTGACAAAAAATCAAAGTATACAGGATCGAAAAAGTAGACTCTGTCTCTCAGAAATAGACACTCGTCTTCAGACAAATGTATGCTGTTAAATTTTTCGATTTCAGCTCGTAGTGCCAAACCGAATCCAACAGGAAACTTATGATGCCCACGGTTAAAGAACTGATACCGGACTTCATCACGAGGAAACAGCTTACACACGGCGAGCTGCTGTGACAGTTTGTACAGATCAGTATCAAGAATACTTGTGACCATAATATTCCTTTATTTTGTAATTTCGCGCCTATTATTGAGCCCGTAAACGGCAAACGATCGAATCTTATAGAATGCCAACTCTCTTGTTTTTCCTGTTGGTGTAAAGTTATCATTTACCAGATCAAAAACCAAAGTCAATTTCTCTGAGTCAAATTCTGCTGTTGGATCATCACCGGTGTACGTTATGCTCTTGATAGTTGCATTGAAGCTATGTCCATTCTCTAATCCTACTGCTACAGTGGCACCAACAAAACTGTGCTCCAGTAGATACAAGAGTGTTGGTTCGCAACCACTGAAAAAATGAATCGAAAAGTCGATACCACGAAAGCTCATTATTAGCCTTTCTGTATCAGGTCACCGTGTTTGTCATCAACCATTTCGTACAGATGGAAACAGTTCGGATGCAGATTCACATAATCGCTACGGGGAGGAAGAGGCATTGCGACCATACAATCATCGGGGAAGAAAGAATATCTGACTTCCTTAATTTCATCCCAGGTAGGATATCTGCTCGTATGGGCAATGGATGCATGTCTCCTGCCGGAGTCTACAGAATAAATGACCGATAGAATACCATCTGCCACTCGGGCTGCCCAACATTCACCACCAATAGCTGCCAATATCCCCGGTTGGTTGGGCACTTTCACGTATTGTATACCAGTGAAGCAGCCTAACTTAAGATTGTCCGCCACAGTTAGCCTTTTCTTAGGGCCATGTGTGAAGAGGCCCGGAACTTAATCGTTGTATACTCAGATGTCTTCGTACACTGACCCGTCGATGGTATGACGAAAGGTCTGCTCTTCATCAGGAATGGATAAAAGTGCCCGAACTTTCTAATCTCTATGTTCTTGCCATCTTGATACTGACTCTTGATTTCATCAAACAACATCTCAATTATCTTTTTGACAAGGTTCTTTTTCAGGCCTGATTTTGAAGCTATCGATCTAATTAGATCCTTTTTTGTTGTCGTTTCCATTGTGGTCCCTATGCTCGAAAAAAGTAGTCGTTTGTGAGACTTCCATTCCTCGATCCACCATATCAACAACAAATTTCTCACCCAATGATTCACACCCAACTACATTCGAACAAGCATCTTCGAGTAACACCACATTCCTGGCATCACCACTGAATTCCATAACAAGATCCCTGACTGTACTAGCGACACAGTGGGAGAGGGCTTCCCCGGCAATCAGAATGGTGTTGTAAGATTTTAGTGCGTTGACAAGAGACTTGTTGATTCCTGTCTCAGGATCATCGGGGCGTTCAACGTCTGCTTTGATGGCTGAGAAATGCTCTGTGTGGGAATTACTGCCCTTGAGTACCCTTCTGGCATAGACAACATGACTTTTTTCCCAATCACTAATCGATGCCAAAAGAGGCGGATAGATTTGATGCCCCCAACTACCGATGATACAATGATCCGGCCATATTCTTAATTGATATCGGTTATTAATCTGTAGTTGCTTGGTATAATACAAAGCCCAATCCCTCAAAGATGGATAGTGCGGAGTCCACGTGCCTTTGTCGACGTCCTCCGCACTGATAACTGTATAAGGTATGGGGTTTTCTTTCCACCAGCATGAATGGGCAATGTGAAAATGATAATGGCTGTCCATCGTTATTTGGATGCTGTCAATATTGTCTCTATGCTTTGAAATCATCTTCGCGAGTCGGCCCAGATCTGCTGTTGCTCCCTTTACAGGAAGGGCCCCTCCCTCGCAGAAGTCTACCTGTGGATCAATGATAAGAAGACACGTGGTCATACCCGTCTCCTTGCTCCACTGGGGTCATCAAGATCAAATGGATTCAGGACAGAAAAAATACTGATACCGATCGTGATGAGTATGGTTACGATGAAAGTAATGACAACCGCTTTTCCTGTGGGTTGAATCTTTATGTAGCTGAAGTCAGAAAACTTCTTGCGGATAAACTGGCTTTTGACCATTGTGGCCATAGTATCAACAATCATAGTTAGTTCGAAAGGCATTCCCATTATCTTGGAAGCCAGTTCATTCTTGAGCCGTTCCTGTTCTGTCCATGATATTACTCTGGACCATTGAACCTCTTTCTGGTTATTGATACCGATACATAGAATGAACTCGTTCTTGTTCCCGCCTTTCCAAAACCGTTCCTGATAAGAGACAGATTCAACAGGTTTGTTGATGTAAACCAGCACCAGCATGTGTACTTGTTTCGAAGACCCTAATAGGGCATTCCATTTCCTAAGGCGATTGCTTGCAGGCCCGTCATAGGTTCCGACTATTGGGGTATAATGAAACATATCCACGTAATCTGGGTACTTGTACAGTCCGTAGAGCCTGATTTCGGAACTGTCCACCGGTTCAAAATTGAAAACTGACCTGGAACACTGGACTCGGTTTTCGTACGTTCTTTTCAAGACCAAGGGTTGAAGCAGGTCAAAATCTCCGTTAAACTTCGTGTTATATGCGTTGCCATCTTTACCGCATAATCCATGGTAATGTATGTCTCGATGCAGGTTTTGATACACGCGATTTCCCCAGATTTTACACAGTTCCTCGAACTGTGTCCTGCTTATGTGATACGCACCACCAATATTGTCGTAGGCCTCCCAGTATTCAGGATTTCTGTCACAGTATGAACAGTCGTAGAATTCAGTCTTTGTACAGTCCTTGCCACAACTTACTCTTCGACTGCAGGTCTTCTTAACATAACTTTCCCAATATTCGAAATATGTTGCATGAGTTATGTAAGTGTTCCAGTATTCTGTATCCATTGTTTGTGCGGACACGGATACGAAATACGATATAACAATTCCGATTAGTGGGACCACGAATAAGGCAACGTATTCCCACCACGCCATCTGCTTCTTAAAATAGAAGAGAAGAAACAGGATGGCTATTAACGGGATGATTAGGTTGAACCAGATCATGATCTACGGTATTTTTTCTGTTGAATACTTATCTGTTGAACATCAAGGGTTTTTGAATTCATAGAATTTTCCTATTTGTTGAATAATTCGATGTCATCCTCTTTCTGAGAGGCAAAAGTTTTCTCAGTCTTGCTCGATGTCACGACTTTGATGTCCAGCTCAGGACGACCCCCGACGAAGAAACAACTTGGAATCTTCTGCCGGAGGTTATCATGCTCACGCTTAATGTCAATAAGGCGCTTCTGGACCGTTGTGAATTTTGCCCTTTGAGCAGAGATCTCTATCGAAAGGTCCTTGTATAATGCTGGATCAAGATTCGGATTGTGCTCATGAATCCAGTTCATCATGGGGTCTTTACCCTCGTACCTGGCATTCATGAGATTCACATAGACCTCTTTGAAATCCTGAGCGTATTTGTCCAGGACCCCAGCCCTTTGCGACAAAACCTTCCAGACTTCGTCATAGACGGCCTCGTTGGCCTTTTGCTGAGCTTTGCATTGGTTACGAAGGTCAACTTCCGTGTTGTTGTAGTTTACAAGCATAAACAACGGAATGGCTCCCAGGACGACAACAACCCCGATGATGACAAGAGGCTTTACCCAGTTCATAACTCTTACTCCTTTCCCATTAAGATGTCGGATTCGTTTGTTTCAACAAGAACATCATGCAGTAGAGTGCATAGAGCACCGTTGATTTTGACTTTAGAATCCTTTTTTATTCGCACTCTCGTGCCTCGTGGTTTCTTCGTCCGAAACATTTCTTCCAATTCTTTACCCAAAGTTTCCAGAGTTTGGTCAAGGAGCTTGAAGGTTTTATCCAACACGGGTCAGTCCCCCTTATCAAAGAGACTGTCAGTAGTGATAAGGTACTGGAGTCGCTTCTCGGCCTTTTTACAGTAATCTTCAGACTGTTCAATCATGATAAACCGCCTGCCGAGTTTCTTGCACACTACTGCCGTCGTCGCATATCCAGCAAATGGATCTAGAACCAGGGCATCTTTCCACGAGAACATTTTGATACACCTTATAGGTATCTCCTCAGGAAAGGGTGCCGGATGGACCCCACTGTTAATTATACGTACGCAATCATCAAAACTTCTAGCCGGTAGAAACCACATCGAAGACGACCATTCAATGAACTCCTCTTTAGTGAGGTCCGTCTCACCCTTTTCTTGAAGCTTCTTGGTCTCCTTGGCGAATACCAACAAATATTCAAAAGGTGTGGGGAATGACGGGCATGAGGGACTCTTGAAGGACCCCCAGCTCTGTCGGTTCGAGGCGTTTCTCTTGTCGAGAATGATCGTGGTCATGGGTATGTATCCGATAACCTTCATGAACGCGATGATGTCTGCATGCGTGGTAATAGCCCCATTTTGACCGTCGCCAATGTTAATACAGACCCTTCCTCCGGGTTTCAGCGTTTGGAAAACAGTTTGAAAAACAGTCTGGAGCCATTTGATGTATTCGGTATAAGGTCTATCGTCGACATAGACATCGTAGGAACCTCGTTGGAATTCTTTGACATTGTACGGTGGACTGGTAACAACAAGGTCTATGATTCCTTGAGGAATGTTCGGTAATATTTCCAGACAATCACCATTAATGATTCTGTTGATGCATGATTCCATAAAAGTCTAAAAGTCAGACTGCCGGTCCGCTCCAAAAATGTTCTGGATCAATAGAAACCGGGGCATTTTCGATATCTGGTTTGTTCTCACCCCCGATTGACCCACGCTCGATCGCTTTCATTACACGTAGACGATCGAATCGAAGCATCCGACACCCGGCAACCTGGACTCGTACATCATTAAATTTTCCAGACTTCGCCATTCGATACAGGGCCTTCGGATGAATTTGCAGAGTAGCTGCCAGTTCTCCAACACTCATGAGACGCGATTCATTTGTCGTTTCCATGTCCGTTTTTCCCCTGATTTATACTGAATTATGCGACGGGGCGGGATCGGTATTGAACAATATTTGCGGGGTCGCTTTGCAGATGGTCAAGAGACCTCCCTTTATGGATTTTGGCGGTCTGTATAAAAGCCCGTTTTGTGAAATTACTGTTCCAGCAATGCACTCAAGAAGGTATCAAAACTGTCGTCCCCCTTAGGTAGATTCGCATAAGACCGGCATGCTTCCTGGAGTGCTTTCAGTACCATCTTGTATTTCTGTTCCTCAGAGATGAGATCCTTCTCACGTTCGAATGCGATGATTTTGAGGAATTCGAAAAGAACGCTTTCTCCAACCGCATTTGCCAGGGATTTTTGTTTCTTGAGGAACTGAATATCATCGTGAAGTTCGGAATAAGTCTTTGCCAAGAGCACGATGATGTCAGTTAAGTTCATCTTTTTGGGCTTCGGTTCTTTGGGCTCACTTGGAAACGGGAACTCCTTCAGCAATTCCGACATCTGAGCTTTCGTTGTCTTTTTGGATTTCATTTTTGCAGCCTTGGTCATAAAGTACTCCCGTTCTTAATGATTTCTTTGGTATCATTGTTGTCAAGCATGACTATTTGTCTGACTACTTCCTTCAGGATCATCTTGAGAGCAAGGAAATCATCCGTCCTGGCAACATTCCCATAACCGGAAAGATTTGTCACTGTTGGATCAGTCATGGGCTCTAACAGGCCCATTGCGAATGACGTGGCCTGCCCTATTGTTTGAAAAGACGGAATTTTGTCTGTGATCGAAATGGATGTTACTTTCCGACCAGAGACCTGTTGTTCCTTTCTCTGAACATATCCCTCGAAAAGTTCTTCTGTTTTCGAGTCAGACTGTGGAGCAGCTTGCGCCTTTATGATTTTCTGAAGTTCCTCCTCTCGTTTATTCAGCAGTTCCTGATAATCATGCAGTTTGGTCCTGCACTTCATATTATCAAAGAAAAAGATAACCATTAATGAGGTTGCAACAACACCCCACACAGTTAACACAATGCACGTAATCATTTATAGCCCCCCTCAGTATATTCCTGTACTTTCTTGTTTCGTGCTTTTGACTTGAGGCAATTCCAAGGCCTTATCTAATCCTTGCAAGTAATACTGCCTCTCAGAAACCCTGCAGAACCTGGTCCATTTGTTACTGTCGTCCATGTTGTTAGGATCAGACATGAAACCCTTAGCCAGATTAACCGAAGCATCCAAAGAATCAAGTTCCGAGACTATCTGCGCCTCCGGAAACATCGGTTTACGGTGGCCCTCATTTGCATGGTGTGACACGATAACATGCAACAGCCTGATAAGAGTGTCACCTTCTTTTTGATCTATCTTAGTGGCCCGTGCGATATCATTCAGTAGGCCGAATCCGATGGGTATGTGATGAAGGAGTCTCCCTACGTCATTCATTTCAATCACCATGTCCCAGGAATATCCTTCAGTTTTTCCTATGTCATGAACGAGACATCCAGTCAACGTAACATCCCTGTCCAAATGATGCAGATCAACGGCTGTCTCAGCAAGGGATATCATGAAAGTGACATGTTCAACCAATCCACCGAGATATGCATGATGAACATCTCCAACACCGCCAGGACACATGAAGAATTTTTCATGCAACTGATTCTTCGGTCTATTGTTTACGATGTAGTCCCAAATAGGCCCACACACGGGGTTCTTAATAGATTCTGCGATTGATATGAGCGTGTCCCTGTTTGACTTCTGCTTTTCAATATCCAGCGCGGGTACAAAATCTTCGGGATTAAACTCGCTTTGTTCGTTGACTGAACGAATAACCACCTGTGGAACGTCGTTATATCTGGTCAGTTCTCCACTGATTGACACGACCATTTTATTGTGAAGCCATTCATGGAGTTTATCGGCACCCTCCCACACAACTCCCTTAATGGCCCCTGTTTTATCAGACAGCTCACACTGAAGGTAATTCCCATCCTTGTTCTTGAAGGGCTTCAACTCGCACCTGGAGATAACAAAGGTACCCTTTATATCTCGGATATTGACAGCAGACTCTTTAAGATTTTCGACCCTCATTATTTCAACAAGTCCTCTACTGTTTTCGCGTTACTGATAAGTTCTATGTCTTTATCCGTTATGCCATCATTCTTTGACAATCTGGTTGCTGCATTGATAAGAACAGATCGAAGAACTGCATCTTCTGGTTTGTTTGATTTTTCTATCTGATTGAGACAAAGTCCTATTTCCTCGGCTGAAAACATCAGTTCATCCTTCTCCAGACTATTTTTTATGACCTCTAGGAGGAACCTTATGTATTCTTTGTAATCGCATATCTTGTACATTAGAACTGTTCTCTCAGACGATCCAATAGCCTTCATAGAAATTATTCTTACATCCCTGGGGTCGCATAATTTTAGACCTTCAAGATCGGTCATTGCTACAAGGCCATTTTTTACTGCCTCTGCTATCAACTCTTCCGGACCGTTAAACAGGGCGTCGCTCATGTGGGATTCTCCCTCATTCGGTAACCACAAAAACCCCTAACTGCTCATCTCAACGGTATATAATATTCGCCTGGAACAGAAAAGTAAAGTTAATCTTGCTGGACCTTTAGTGTACTGTCACGATCCAAAAACAGATGGTTACCAACAATCCTAATCTTTTTTTCTTTCTCAAATCGATCCACACAATCATCACAAACTGCTACTTGAAAAATATCACCATCATACCTGCTGCCGAATGGGGCTGATATGTGCCCAATACTTCCACCACTAATCATATCGTAATTGCTATCTTCCGGCATGAGGTTTTTCAATTCCTTGCCACAGCCTATACAATAAACAGGACCAACGAATTCGGGATCATTCATATGGTTCTTACTCCATCAGGTTGTTCAGTTGTCTGCGGAGTTTGTTTTTGTTCGACCTGGGATTATGATCATTGATAACCATGAAGTCCTGATTATCAATGAAGTTCCAGATGGCAGTCCGATGGAGCATTCTGATCAACGAGATTAGAAGGCTCTTGTTACGGCAGAGCCTGATTTCATCGGTGGCTGGACTGAAGTGACTGATGGTACTTTGAAAGATGTAGGACGGAAATTCCAGGGAGTATTTCTGTGACCCCGGAATATTCCTCAATAGAACAACAGTAGGCCGACCATAAATGGTTCGCACGAGTTCGATATCGGAGCCGATATTTCTAACCAGCCAGTAGTGCTCCGACTTCAGTGACCTAAGGGCATCAGCTCTAGTCATTTTGACTCCATTTTAATGGTTTAGCGAATTTCCCGAACTTCAAGTTCAGGGGGATTAACGTATTCGACGAGTTCCATGTGCGTCCGTTTCGTGGAGTTCAGACACTCGATGAAATTCTTCAACAGGTCCTTGGCAGATTGTGGAACATCTTTTGCCGGATGAGTAAAGACCTTCATGTAAATTCCATGCTTCTTGCTGGTTGTTGTTTTTGGCACACCCGTTTGTGGGGACGACGGTATGTTGATACCTTCTTTCTTGAGTGCATCTCGAATACGATAAAAGGTCCACGGTTTGGTGTTGATCTTCAAATCGTTCATGCATTGAGTAAAAGAACTTCTAGTGTGTTCTCGTATGTACCTAGAAATTTTTTCATACAACTCAACATCAGACCCGGTTTTTGGAGCAAAACCCTTCGGAAGATACGATTTGGATCCCATAAATCCCCCCTTCGATTTGACGTGAAGTTCTCCCCGAGTTGGAATCCTGCCAACAAAGCGAGGAGGCCCTACATTAGTCCTCCAATGTGAAATGGCCCTTCCAGATAAGATCGCCATACTGCCACCGAAGACGCCGTGTATCATCGTCTTCAGTAAGTGCACAAGTGAATGCCATAGCCGAGGCTAGTCTAATAGCCCATTGTAAGGCCTCATCACTCCACACATTGTTCTTAACTGCGACCGTTATCGAGTTATCACTCATACTACCTGGGACACCGACCGGCAGAATGACCTGCTCGTCGTCCTCCTGCACTTTCATACGGCACCGATCAAATGTGTTCTTTACCGCCACAACCAATTCTGTTCGTTTCATACCTCCTTCTTTGTTATGTTATTCCACTGGTCTTGATACTTGGTGTGAATAACGTGATCATAATCACCAGATAGGACCCGTTTGATCTGAGGCATCCATTCTCTGTGATATGGCGTAAGACCCCAGCGCCTGATCGCCATCAGATGATCCGGAGACCTGTATCCTTTGTTACTCGTTATATGATACTTGGGGTATTTGTGACCATATCGAGTGACGACCATATGGTCACGATAATCCTTCGCGATGATTGAAGCGACAGCAATACCGAATACTTTGGCATCACCTTTGATCACGGTATATACTGGAGCCGTCAGGCCTCCGATTGGAAATATCCCATCGATGAACAGTGCGTCTGGAACAACAGGAAGAGCTTCGACGGCCCTTTTCATGGCAAGACGATCAGCTTTCATCATGTTTCTTATTGTTTTCAATTCAGGACAGGTAACAACTCCAAAGGCATAAACGACTTTCTTTCGTAGCTTCGGAGCCAATTCGTAGATGAGGTCGTGTTTCAGCTTCTTGGAATCATCGACTTCGGGGGCTTCGAATGGTTTCGGTATCATGACAGCGCATGCGACGAGTTCTGCGAATAAGGCCCCCATACCTACCTCGTCTATAAAGGCAGGGCATCGGTATTGCTTGAGTAAATGTTCTATGAAGGAGTCGGGTCTCACGTGATCTTTCTTGCTATGGACGAGTGTGAATTTGGCTCCTGCGGTAACAAATCAAAATTCCTCAGAAGATGACTCGCGTCGGTATACCTGCATCGGTTACAGTGACCACAGTACCTTTGTTGAGAGAATAGTTACCAACCACAACACCAGTATGGGCCTCCACTGCCCCGCTGTCTTGATCATACAGCTCCAAAAATGTACGATGCCTTTGAGTGACTTTGGTATACAACAAGGCTTGAAGCCCCCAATCTTGTTCCTACCAGGACGCGGGAACGGGCCTTTCCACTTGTACCACCATTCGTTGTTTTTACCTAACAGCCTACCTGTTTCCAGTCCAGGTTCTTGGGCTGCCTCGATAACTGCTATGTCGTAGTACCCAGCTTCGCACATGTCAAGAGCGTTACGCCGTACGTATTTTTGAGCATCTTTCAGGGAAAAACTGAATCCCCACGTTTCCCGCCTGATAATACCATGACTTTCTTTCTGGTCCTTTGCTGTACGTATCCTATCATGATGATGAAAGATACCACACTTGCATCGCTTGGCATCCAAATACGAATATCCGAGTTTCATCACAGTGATCATGTAAATGATTCTATTACGAGACATATGAGCCCCCAATGTTTTTACGCATGATTAAGAAGTATAATGGCAATGGCTGCTAAGATTATACCAACACAATGTTGCACAA
>Ga0172362_10003620_pt1 | contig 13373 bp, 12 predicted proteins | sample LakKivs1_kivu2a2_FD_114534 | JGI IMG/M metagenome (GOLD analysis project Ga0172362, IMG submission 114534) | Sediment microbial communities from Lake Kivu, Rwanda - Sediment s1_kivu2a2 | ecosystem: Environmental > Aquatic > Freshwater > Lake > Sediment | place: Rwanda: Western Province, Lake...
CAGAAGTATGACTCATGGTGTGGGTCATGCTGTTGCGAGTGCAAAGATTATAAAGGAAATGGGTTTTCCTGAGCCTATTATAAGATTGGTTGAAAGACATATCGGAGCTGGAATAACTGCTAAAGAGGCTGAAAAACTTGGTTTGCCAAAAAAAGATTATATTCCTGTAACTTTGGAAGAAAAGATTCTTTCTTACGCTGATAAGTTTCTCGAGAGTGAACTCGTATTCAGAACGATTAACGAAGAACAAATAGTAGAGAGAAGAGATATTGAGTTTGATTCAATAGAACCAACTTTGAATAGGTTTAGAAAAAAATTTGGACCAAAAAGTCCAGTTGTTTTAAGGTTAGAAAATTTAAGGGATGAAATGGAGACCCTTCTAAACTGACAAATTTTTATGGATATTATTTATGTTTAACTTTTTTAGGAATTCAACGTCACGATGTCTAATCAACTTTTCATTCCTGAAATTTTCTTCCAATAATTCATCGATAGTTGAGTTGCTCGGTGGAACTATGCCGATTTGAGATAGAACCATTCTAGAACTGTTAACCAAAATGTTAAAGAGATTAGTAGTGATATTTTCTACCATAATTTTTCTGGCGTTGAACAATGAATATTCAGCACGAGTCAGCAATACTTCTGTTTCAGTTATTTTTTTATCTGACTCATTTCTTACCATGCCTCTTACAGTCTCAAGAAAATTAGATGGATCATAAATTGAAACTGCATCCTTTAAAGAAGTCATCACCCAAGGCTCCCCAGAAACTAATGATTCTAAAAAATCTGTGGATGTTATAGGTCTTTGTGGGTGAATATTAAGAGCTTTAAACTTCTCACTTAGTTCATAAGCAAACTGTCTTATCTCTAGTATAGTATTAGGTTCTACATCCAGTAAAGCATCATCAAGAATTATCATAAGATCAATATCAGAAGTCGTTTTACCTTCACCTTGAACTACAGAACCGTATATCCACATCGCTTTAATTGTTTTTCCATAATGAGCTAGAATTTCTTTAAAATACGAACCTAAAATCACATCTGATTTTATTTTCATAATCTAATATTATTTTTTTAATTAAAGAAGTGTTTGTAGATAAGGTAAAAAAGACTAAAACTTTAAATCCTTAATCCAAAATATCTAAATACCTTGGTGGATATCTATGGTAAGAAAAATTTTTCCAGAAGCTCAACAGAGACTTTATCATAGAGTATTCGTCTGCAGAAAATGCAAGAGCAAGATTAGGGCAGACTATACCAAAGTAAAGGAAGGAAAGGTTAAATGCAGGAAGTGCGGATCGCGTGCTCTGCGTCCTAAACGCAAAGAAAAGAAAGTATAATATTCAATTCTTTATTTTTTATTCATTTTGAAATCATGTATCTAATTTTCTATGTATATAGAACGAAAAATATTTATAATAGTATATACAATAATTATTATATGAAAATTAAATTATTAGACATAAAACATGAGTCAGCAGCTCTCCATCTGACGTCAAAACAGAAAAAAGAACTTTTAGAATTGTTTAATTGTGAAAACATTAAAATGGTAATATCGAGGTCTTCCATACAAATAAAACGATTGAAACAAGCTTATGATGTAATGTCAGAGAATAGAAAACATAAATTCGAGATGATGTTGAAAAATGTTAAATTTAGAGCTGGTCGTTCTAAATGTATCAATTTAAAGTATTGGATTGAAATAACGCCTGATCTTTGTTGGCTTTATGGTTTTCTTGTTGGGGATGGAAGTATGTTAAGAGTGTGTAGATTTTATAATACAAATTATTTTCTTGTAAGAAGAGTGAAAAAAATTATTAAATCACATTTTGGGATTAACATAAAGAAAGAACCTAACAGAACCATTGATTTCTACGTATCAAAACCAGTGCAAATTATCCTGGAACAAATTTTTGGTAAAAAAGGCAAATCTGTAGAAGCAAAAGTTCCTAAAATATTCTTTGATCTTCCAAAAGAGCACGTTTCATCATTTATTACAGGTATTTTTGATACTGATGGAACTTGTAGCGATATTCACGTGCCTTCAATAATGACTCCTAATTTAGATTTATTACTTGGGTTAAAATCTTTATTAAAACAAAAATTTGATATTTCAACCCGAATATCGAAGACAGGACACAACCATATTATAACTTTAGGATTATTTGATAAAGTAAAAACATTTTTTAATGTTCTGAAATTTTATGAAAAGATAGGGTTTTCTCATCCGAGAAAAGCTAATTTACTCAAAATGAAAGTTGAAAAAAGGACTATATATAAAATCTTTCAACTTGTAAAATCTGGAATTAAGCAATCTAGAAGGATTCACAACATCTTAAAAATAGATCGATCTACTGTGGTTGATCATCTTAACAAGTTAGAGAAGTTTGGCTTAATAGAAAAGAAAACCAAACTCTTTGGCGTGAATAATAATTTAAGAATATATGAGTGGCATCCTACTAACTAATAAATTCTAAGAAATTAATATCAATAAAGATTACAAAAATCTTAAGACCAAAAAGAAAAGAGAAGAAGGTCTAAGAATGGAGAGTAAACTAGTCAAAAAATGGGTTGAAGAAGGACTAAAACCCTCGAAAGATTTTGAATACTTCACTAGAAGGGATAACATAGTTATCGGTAAAAAATGGGATCAACCGGCAGAAGTAGAATACAATTGTCCTTTTTGTGATTTTTATGAAGTAAAAACGATTGAAATGGAAAAAGGAAAGAAGAAGTTTAAGAGACCAAAGTTCAATTGTTCAAAGTGTGGAAAGACTATATCAATTCCTGATTTGAGAAAACAATAATCTTTATATTTTATTTACATATTCTTTAACGATGATAATTCCTATCTGCGAAATTTGCAAGGGTGGAAAATTACTCTGCGGAAAAAAATTCTGTCCTATAGTTCAAAGACTTAATTTCTGGAAATCCACGATAGAAAATGTAAAAGATTCTTTTTTTGGAACTAGTCCACCTTCTGTCTTTGTTGGCCGATACAGCTATCCAAGAGTTAATGTTGGTATTCTTTCGCCACCAATTGAAATTGACAATGCAGAAAAATTAGATTCACCAGAAGTTTGGTATCAAGAACAATCGACGATAAGACAAATTCTAGATTACCGCTCAGAAATGATCAACTCAAGGACGAATTATGACGTAAAAGGGCCGAAAGGAAACCTTCTAGAAACTATGCAAGAATTATCCATGGCAAAGAAATCTACTGACATTGAGGTTTGGTTAAAATCGAAGCCTAAGTTTAAATTTTCTGTGAACAATTTCTCTCCACCTATTGGTAACCCTGCAACTATTAAAGAAGCAAAAATAACAGAGAATGTAAAAGTTCCTAGAAGAATCGATGAAGTAGTTTCTGATACTGATCTAAAAGCTGAGAATGCCACGAACTTACTATACAAACATGGAATACAAGTTTCTAAGATAGAAAAAATATTTTCTGTTGGTTTGCTTGGATTACCATTTCAAAGAAAATTGGTTCCAACAAGATGGAGTATAACTGGAGTGGATGACATAATTGGAAAAGCATTAAGAAGTAAAGTAAAAACTTATCCAGAGTTGTCAGAATTTCAAGTCTTTCACAACGAATATATAGGAAATCATTATGAGATTATTCTGATCCCTAGCCAATATGAATATGAATTGGTCGAAGTAAAACAACCCAAAAGTGTATGGAATCCTCACGGAAAACAAGCAGCGATTTATTCGGACTACGAATCATACTGGGGAAGAAAAGAATATGCTTCAGCAACTGGGGGAGCATTTTATGCAGGAAGATTATCTGTTTTAGAGTATTTAGAGAAAATTAAAAGACAGGCCGCTGTTTTAATCGTCCGAGAAGTTACACCTGCATTCTATGTGCCTATCGGTATTTGGCAACTAAGAGAGACTGTTAGAGGAGCTTTCACTATTAAACCAGAAAAGTTTGATGATATAGAATTAGCATTAAAAAAAATAAGTGGAAGATTAAATATACCAATAAAAAATGTTGTCAAGATTAGTAAACTTTTAAGAAAAATTAAAGAACAGAAGAGAGTTATACGTTTCTTAAATTATTCGAAACAAATAAGTAAGGTTTAGGGGCATTATTTTTTATTTCAGTAACCTCGTTTTTCTCAATCAATTTTTTTAATATCTGTCTCGTTCTTTCTCTCCGTTTATCTATATTTTGTGCAATTTGATAAATGGTCAATGGTTTATCAATTTCTTGTAACGCTTTAAGACAGATATTTTCTAATTCATACGACGAATATTTTTGGTAAGATTCCATCATAGTACATAATTTTTCCTGTTTTTCAGGTTGAATAAATCTGAAATTTTTAAGGAACGATTGTAAGTTCTTTTTCCCAGAAATAGTTAAAATCTCATGATTTTTAGAAATTCTACATTTTATACTAAATTTTGATAAAATATCTGCTATGTCTTGAATGTATTGTATACTTCTCATTTCTAAGCTTATCGTTCTTATACCTTTTCTTCCTGGTAGGAATGCTAACCAACCCTCGCATGAAAATACAGCCGAAATAACTTCTTTTAGTATATTTTTAGATGAATTCTTGATTACTTTAGGTATATAAATTATGTAACTTTTTCTACCTTCAGGGATCATGAGTATGTTTTTTAGATATTCTTTAATAGATTTAGCAACAATGTTCAACTGAATAACGGCAGAGACTTTAAGAATAGATTTCACTTTTATTCGTGAGTCTGGAAAAATGTTGATTTCAACATCAAAAAGTTTATTATCGAGAAAAATTTTGTAGATTTTAATATCTGGATAAGATGTTACTTTATCTATGAAATTGAGTTCTTTTACAGTCTTTCCAAATCTATTTCTTGTTCTTAAATTAAACTTTTCTATTTTTCTATTCCTTGAAACAATTTTTATTGAATCCTTTTTGGCATTTAATGGAATGTCAATATGAACATGTAAATACTCGTACAATTTACAATCTTGCATTATTTTTCCCAATCTATTTTTGAATTCTTGGATTAAACGAACATGTGAATTTCCGAAAGAGAAAAAACTAGCATTTTTATTGATACTTCCTTCTGTTCTGATGCATTCTGATACGAACGCTAAATTTCTATCTACTTTAATTTTCGATAGCATAATAAACAGTTGATTGTTATTTATACCAGTATTTCGCAAGGGTATAGTTGCGATGAACGTTGTTAGTCAAAAAACAAACAAACTCAATGACTAAACATACCTAAGAACATGTTAAGTTTCTAATGAAATAACTTTTAATTAAGAGCAAACTATTCCAAAATATTAAAAAACAAAAAAAAATAAAAGAATATTTTTAACTAATTACTTTTATTTCACCCTTTCTCGGAACGTTGAGTTGCAACTCCCCCCTGAACTCTGTCAAATAACCATTTTTTATCTCTACTGTATCCCCTTCTGTAATCTCATCAATCTGTCTTCCCCAAAGAGTTAATGGTATCTGGCCAGTATCATCCTCAATTGTAGCTGTCGCAACTCTAGTTTGGTAGCCGAGTTTAGTCCTTACATTCCTAGGTTCGGAAATACTCACGACTTTAGCAGTCAAATTAACTTCATTCGCTCCTAGTTTCAGTTCATTAATCTTCAACTTCTTCCCCCTCTAGTTCTTCTGTTTTCTCTTTTTCTTCAGGTTCTTCTTCAATTTCTTCTGTCTCTTCTTTAGATTCTGATTCACCGACTTTTTCTCCTATTGCAAACCTTCTGGCAACTTGTGTTATCTTTATCTTACACTTGTCTCCTTTTTTCGCGTTTGCAACGAAGACGACAAAATTCTTAACTCGTGCTATTCCATCTCCTTTTGAGCCAGTCTCTTTTATCTCGACATCGTATTCTTCTCCGACTTTTACAGGTTTTTCAAACCCTTCAAAGCCTCGGTCTCTGAACCTCGGTCTTGAAAACTCTCTTTCCATAATAAAACCTCCAGTATATCCATATTAATTGAGCAAAATTTCAAGGATTAGTTACACTTGAATATTAACCCTCCGTCCAATGAAAAAGTTATTCAAAATTATATTTAAATAATTTTCCTAACCAACATACCCAAGTTCTTTTTCCTCAGTTTTCTTTTCTGTTATGACTTTCTTCTTAAACCTTTCATCGAACTGTTTATAAAAATCAACAATCTTCTTACTCAAGCTGGGCTTAACTTCTTTTAAAGCTTTGTCGAAGTGTTTCATCGTAACTTCCTTCGCTTTTTTATTTTCTCTCAATGCGTACATCGCTGCTTCTCTGGCCAAATTCTCTAAATCCGCTCCAGAGAAATCTTCAGTTATCTTAGCAATCTTCTTCAAATCCACACCCTTCAAAGGCATGCTTTTCGTCTTTATCTCCAAGATTTTCAATCTGGCTTTTTCATCTGGTTCTGGTACTAATATTTGTCTGTCAAACCTTCCTGGTCTCAAAATAGCAGCATCGAGCATGTCAGGTCTGTTTGTCGCAGCGATGACTACAACATCATGCAGTTCTTCTAAGCCTGATAACTCAGTCAACATCTGCGAAACGATTTTCTCTGTTACTTGCTCACCAAACCCTAACCCCCTTCTCGGAACCATCGCATCTATCTCATCAAAGAATATTATAGATGGAGCAACTTGTTTAGCTCTTCTGAATAACTCCCTGACTTTCTTTTCACTCTCACCTACCCATTTGCTGAACAGTTCAGGTCCTTTAACTGCTATAAAGTTTGCATTCGATTCAGTTGCCACAGCTCTTGCCATCAGTGTCTTTCCACATCCCGGAGGCCCATACAACAAAATTCCTTTTGGTGGAGTTATTCCCATCCTTTTGAATGAATCTGGCATAGTCAAAGGCCATTCTATAGATTCTTTCAAATCTTCTTTTACTCTTTCCAGACCACCAATATTATCCCAATGGACGTTCGGTGTTTCTATTAGAACTTCTCTCATCGCAGATGGTTCAACTATCCTCATAGCGTAATCAAAATCTTCCTTAATCACAGAGAGTTTTTCTAAAACTTCAGTCGGGACTGTTTCTTCCTCCTTCCATTTTATTTTTGGTAGGAGTCTTCTCAATGCATGCATAGCCGCTTCTTTCGTTAAAGCGGTGATATCAGCGCCTGTGTAACCATAAGTAATATCTGCTATTTCATCCAAGTTCACATCTTTTGCTAAAGGCATGTTTCTAATATGAATTTGTAGGATTTCTTTCCTTCCTTTTCTGTCTGGTATGCCGATTTCAATTTCTCTATCAAACCTTCCTGGTCTCCTCAATGCAGGGTCGATAATATTCGGAACGTTAGTAGCAGCTATGACTATTATTTTGCCTCTTGCTTTTAATCCATCCATCAATGTCAATAATTGTGACACTACCCGTCTTTCAACTTCCCCATGAACTTCTTCTCTTTTTGGCGCGATGGAATCTATCTCGTCTATGAACACGATGGATGGTGAATTCTTTTCTGCTTCTTCAAATATCTTTCTTAAGTTCTCTTCACTCTTACCATACCACATACTCATTACTTCTGGCCCAGCAATAGAATAGAAGTTAGCTCCAGATTCATTCGCAACAGCTCTTGCCAATAGTGTCTTTCCGCATCCTGGTGGCCCATACAATAAAATCCCTTTTGGTGGTTCTATCCCAAGTCTAGTGAATAATTCTGGATGTCTTAAAGGAAGCTCTATCATTTCCCTGACTTTACGAATTTCTTCATGCATTCCACCTACATCCTCATAAGTAACAGAAGGTACAGCCCTTTGTTCGAGTTCAAAACCTTTTGGTAATTGTGATAGTATTTCAACATGCGTCATATCAGTTATTCTAACAATCCCGCCAGGATCAGTATTAGTTACAACAAACCTAGTTTCGCCAGTAGGAGTAAAGAAGAAATCTTCGAAATCAAAACCAAAGAAATCTTGAAACATGCTTGGGACTCTATCTTCTTTACCCTTAACAACAGGAGAAGGTACTATAATATCTCCTTTAGCGACAGGACGATAATAAATGTTTTGTTTTACGATGTTAGGACTAATTTGGACGATAATGCCTTCTTGAGCAGGAGCTAGAGTAATTTTCTTTGCTTCTTTTACATCGGCCTTTCTTAATTTTACGATATCACCGACCCCAGCACCAACGTTTCTTCTGACTAACCCATCCATTCTTGCAACATTTATACCAGCATCAGATGGATAAGATCTTACAGCTATTGCACCAGTCTTTCTTGCTCCTTCCAATTCAACTATGTCACCTTCTCTCATACCAAGATTTTGCATAGTATTAGAATCTATTCTTACTATACCTCTACCGAATTCTTCTCTCTGGGTTAACTCTCCAATCTTCAATTCAAACTCTTTTTTCTCTTTCATCAATCCACCCTCTCAACATTTTTTCCCTTTCTTTATCCAATAGGACATCGAACATATCCCATTTAATTTTATCCTCCCATTCATCTAAAAATCTTCTCATCCTTTCCATATGTCTTTTCATGATTATGAATATTGAACTATCCACTTTGACATGGGGTATCTCATCCAGTAATCCGTCCCTTCTGTAAGTGTACCTCTTTTCCTCTTTTTTAACTACTTGTTTCCAACCGTAAAGCTCTTTATAGAATTTGTTCCTCTCCGAGTTACTGTCAAATCTATTAGTTCTTACTGTGAATGTTATTAAAACTGCTGTCTTTTTTTCAATCGTGTTCATCATTTAGTGTTTATTTACACTATAACTATTATTCTCAAGAAAGTTTTTAAATCTATCGTTTGTAGGTTCTGTTAATTTAAGGTTGGTTAACGATAAAATTATATCTAAAGAGTCTTATTATCTTCTGCATGTTACAGATTTTGAATCTTTCTGTATGTTATTGATGCATAGAAATCTGACTTGATAATTTCGATAAAGTCATAGTTATAATCATCATTAAGTTTTGTATACTTCCACATCATCTATCGTAGTATTTCCTATATTTGCATTCCATGTACTTTGTAGGAAAAGAATGTATGAAGTGTCAGTATTGGCTGTAAATTGACAAGAATAAAGAGTCCACGTGTTAGGGGTATTTGAAAAATCGCATTCAGCGATTTTTATCCATCCAGAGTTTTGAATTATAAGCTTAAGTCTTGTTAAATTATCTGATTTTGCCCATAATTTATAGTTATAAGTTGAACCAGATTCAGTAGATATACTCTGTCTACCATTCCAAACTTCTTGATCACTTCCATTAACCCATATTTTTATTGCTCTACTGCCAGAATGAGAGTTTGAAGTAGAAGCATAACCAGAATTAGAAATACAAGCAAAATTCGACCAGCCGTTTGGTTGAATGTTCGGACAGCCAAAATCATTATCTTCAAACCCAGGGTTGATTACAAGGTTTGTTGTTACTGTTGTGGTTGTAGCAGGACCAGTTGTTGTAGAAGTGGTTGTTGACGTTGTTGTCGTAGTTGAAGTTGTAGTAGTTGTTCCAGGTATGGTTGTAGTTGATGAGGTCGTGGTAGTAGTTGTCACAACAGGACTGACTTTCATGTAAACTTTTTGCTCAGTTGAGTTGTAGAACCATTGGCTCACTGAAACAGGTAATGAAGAAACTTTTGTTAATTGTGCACCGTTAGCTTTTACTATTACTGGTTCCTGTTCAGAACGGACTTGAACTTCTTGTTCTGTTGTAATGTTGACGGTGAAAGTAATGTTCTTGGGAGGATATCCATTCACATAATTAACCACATTCTGTAGGTTGGAAACTATATTTAATGACATCAACTTAATGAAGAAGTTCTGTATGACGAATTCCAAGATATTGTATTGTATATCATAAATGCCAGACCAGACTGATAAGCCATAATTACCGCTTGAAGTTATCTGAGATATGTTTATTCGATTCGTTCCCTGATTGAATATGCTAATATTGGCTTGAATCGTACCAGTTGAATTTCCCAATTGCCCTGATATTGAAACTTGACTTGGAGGTGTTGTAGTTGTCGTAGTTGTAGTAGTGGTCGTAGTTGGTTGTTCTTCTAGCGTCAGAGGATGAGGGTAAGTATAAGACACATAATCAATTTCACCTTGAGCAGCAGACGGAGCACGTTGGTAGTAAACTGGATCTATTCGCCCATTATTGCTGATGTACCAAACACCTCCTGGTGCTCGGATAACAGTGTTGTTCCAAATGTAGAGGTCTTTGACAGCACATCGTGGATAGATATTTGGGTCGCTTGTTTCGCCTTGTGATAAGAAATAAGCGTGTGCTCTTGAGTCTATTGTGTTGTTGAACCATAACCCCCCACCACTACCAATCCATAGCCCTTCGTCTGCTAACTCATTATCATAAACTTCACCCCATCTACAGCCATCTCCATAACTCCTGTAAGGATGGTGGTCGACTGAGGCTGATGTAAGGTAATCAACTATCTCAGTTACTTTATTGTGTCTGAAGACGAATATTCCTCCATGCTCAGTAACTATTGCGTGTCTAACTCCGCTGAAGGTGCTATCTTCGACGTAGACGACGAACGGGATTTCTTCATACTTCCCAGCAACATTCCAGATATTTGAAACCCAAAGAGAAGGATTATAGTCTGCATACCAACCTACATAAACACCATAATTCCATCCAGTGCCTCTATCAAAGCATTTTTGTACGAAAATATCCGAAAATTCACAATGGTCAATGACACCTTTACATCCATATGCTTCATTTCCATCCATCCAACCAATGGCAACTGCAGAAACACCAGCATCACCAAGTTTCCCATCAAAACTGCAATGATGAATCCTAAAATCTTTACAGCTTATTAATCTGATTCCAATGTCTCCTGCTCCGATGTCAACATTACTATCACCTCTTCCTCTGAATGTTATATCATGGATTTCTAACTTTCCGCCTGAAGTCCCAGTTATTTCAAACATGATTGTAGTGGAAGCACTCGCTCCTGTAGCTTCGCCTAAGTGGAGAATGGTTTGATTTATTCCTGCACCAAAAATTCTTAAGCCAGAAGATGGAACGCTAAAAGATACATGAGTATTTCCATTTGCATCGAAAAGCCAGTCTCCAGAAGGAATTCCTACTCCACTCGCTCCAGTGGATATTACCAAGTCTATTGCTTCTTGAATAGCAACAACAGAACCATTGGCTGCCCATATATCAAAAGCATGGGCTGAAGAACTTAACAAACTCATCAAACTTGGAATGAAAATTAAAACAGAAATTAACAGCAGTTTTCTCATTAATAATTATTACTTGTAGTGGTTAAAAAATCTAACAATCCTCCTCAACCAAGATAATAACCAACCACTCAAACTCCACACAAACCTAGAGCAGCAGCTTTGATTGTCCATACTTGCATATCTATGTTACTACCGAACCCCACTGATGAGAAGCTATTTGGAAGGTTTTGAAGAGAAAGACTATGATTTACTGCTGTGTATGCTTTTACCGGGTTAGCTTGAAATGAAATAATAATTACAATAAAAACTAAAAACCAAACTTTCATCTTGTTCATTTTAAAACCCTTCAAGCTCACTTCTATTAAAATTATATATGTAATTCTGAGGAAAAAGATATCGATACCATAAACATGAAAAACTTGAGTTCAACATGAGACTTATTCAAATTTCTGAAAAACACTCGAAAACCAGAGCTCGATCAAAAAAAATTGAATTCTAAATATCTTTCCATCTATTCTTAAGTTTATCCTTAATCTTCGGCATACTCGTATACTCCATGTCACTCTCTGGTAACCTATGCGGCTGGAATGGTCCATGCATTCTCATATAATCTGCAATCTCATTAGCTCTTTCTCTAGCTCTATCGAAAGATACGTCTTTGAATAAATCAACAGGACCAATCAGTTTACCATTACTAATTATGAAACCTAAAGCAACGACTCTTGGTGGACCATCGAACCTTGTTGGCATTGCATCGTCTAAACCTACAGGCATGAAAGGACCTACATGACTTCCCCTGTTCCAACCTTCAACCAAGTACGGCTGTGCGAAAGGTTCTGTGATTTCACCCACATCAGGCAATCCATGCTGTGATCTTATTATGCAAACAGGATCATCCTTTCCAACATACTGCCCAGCTATCAAAGAAAGTCTTGTAGTGCTAGTGGAAGCACATTCCAAGTTATCAGCATTCCTAGTTATACTTTTTATGACGTATCTTGCAGGAGTTCCTATAAAGGCTAGAAGATCGTACATATCTTCAGGACACTTGAACTTAATTTTTTTATTCTCTATTACATCATGAACTTCAAAAGTAAAACCTTCGTTCATCTTAGGGTCTATCATTAAACCTGGGTCAGTGAAAGGGTCTGCAAAAGTTTTGAACAAAGAATAGTTCCATGCACCTGGTTCTGTCTTATCTCCAGCTAGAATAACGACAGGCTCACTAGGTCTCTCTTCGAAGCTTATTTCTGCAACACCAGGGCCCATGCCTTTAACATTACCAGAGAAAGTATCTTTCAGCATATCCTGTCCAGCGCCGTACAATTTCAACTCTTTTGCTTTGTTTGTACATGTTTTAAAGATGTTCCAAGCCAATTCATGAATCTTAGGATCCTCAACAGGTTTTTCATGCGTCATTACAAGCTCTAAATCATCACCGCAATTGAAGACAAATAAATCGATTATGTCTTTTCTACTCTTTGCCTTTGCCAACTCTTCTTTAGCGAGTTTTATTAACTCAGGATGAACCAAATTATGACCAACATAGCTACCGACATCAGCTTTTATCACACTCAAAGTTATTTTCATACAAATCACGTAGTTGTAAATTGAGTCTTCAAAATATTAATTTTTATCTTTCTCAGTCCATATTACACTTAATATGAATTCGAAGAAACTTCTCTTCATAGTACTAGACGGAATCGGCGATAGACCTTGTAAAGAATTGAATGGCTTAACTCCTCTTGAAGCAGCTTATACACCGAACTTAGATACTCTAGCAAAACAAGGCAAGGCTGGTTTAATGACCTTAATAGACGATGAAATACCTCCTGAAACTGAAGGGGCAGTTCTGGCGATGTTTGGGTTTGATCCTATTATATATAATAGAGGAAGAGGACCATTAGAAGCGTATAGTTCAGGTTTGTATTTTCAAGAAGGAGATTTGGTTACTAGATGTAATTTCGCAACTCTTGAGGGAGATGAAATCTTAGATGTACAAGCTGGAAAAATAACAGGCGAACATGCAAAACAATTGATTGATTTTTTACAGAATAATCTTGAATTAAATTCTTATCCAGTTAAAATGAAACTCTTTCACACATTAAACTATAGAGCACTTTTAGTATTGCATCCAAAAGAAGGGAGTTTGTCAGATCAGATAACAAATACACATCCTGGTTACCAAAGAGTTAAGAGTGGCGGTTATAAAGAAATTCCTGTATCTGTAGCA
>Ga0172362_10003621_pt1 | contig 13372 bp, 10 predicted proteins | sample LakKivs1_kivu2a2_FD_114534 | JGI IMG/M metagenome (GOLD analysis project Ga0172362, IMG submission 114534) | Sediment microbial communities from Lake Kivu, Rwanda - Sediment s1_kivu2a2 | ecosystem: Environmental > Aquatic > Freshwater > Lake > Sediment | place: Rwanda: Western Province, Lake...
ATCAAAAGAGGTATCCGCCAAAAACTTCGGCGGGGTGAATGGCTGACAAAAGCGCCATTTGGCTATGTGAACAATCCAAAAACAAGGAAAATTGAGCCAGACCCTGTAAAATCAAAAATTATTGTTAGAGCATTTGAAGAATTTAGCACTGGCAAACATACTTTTGAAAGTTTAGCTGAGTTTTTGGCAGAACTCGGCATTACTACAAAATACGGAACGCCGCTTGCTAAAGCCTCAATTCAAAGAATACTTACTAATCAAGCATATTTAGGATTAGTGAAACACAAAGGAGAATATTTTGAAGGAAGTTTTGAACCAATTCTTTCCCCGCAACTTTTTGAAGCCGTGCAAAAAATCTTAAAACAAAAATCGCGACCAAGAAAAACCAAAACCGGCCACAATTTTCCTTTTACCGGATTGCTCACTTGTGGAGAGTGCGGTTGTTCTATCACCGCCCAATGGGCAACTGGTAAATGTGGTGGCAGGTATCGTTATTACCGTTGCACAAAGAAAAAAGGAAATTGTTCGCAAAAATATCTGCAAGAAAAAGACCTTGTCGCCCAACTTAAAGAACATCTTCAAAAAGTTGCTATTTGCAATGAGTGGACGAGTAAGTTTTTGAGAAAAGTTGACGAATGGGAGAAAGAAGAAAATTACTCATCACAAAATTTTATCCAAAATCTTGAAGGGAAAATCAATAAAAACCAAGAAAGATTAGATAAATTAATCTCTGCTTACCTTGATGGCGATATTCCAAAAGAAAGTTATCTTAAAATCAAAGAAGAATTATTGAGAGAAAAATTACATCTTAACCAACAAAAAGAAAATTTTGGACAAAAAAGAAAGAATTGGATTGAACCCCTGCGGAATTGGGTTTTAGATACGAAAAAAGCCAATGAATTGGCTTCTTCCGATAATTTCTACGAAATTAAGGAATTTGTCCGAAAAGTTGGAACGAACCCCAAACTTTTCAACAAATCTGTTTCCCTTTCCTTTTCCCCGCCTTTTGATTTTTTGGCGAAAATGAATTCAAAAATTCTTGCCGAGCCCCGAGCGGAGCGAGGGGCGAGGCAGAAATTCACCTCCCAAAATTTGACAAGTTGCGAATTGTGGACCGATGGGGACTCGAACCCCAGACCTCCACATTGCAAATGTGGCGCTCTACCAACTAAGCTATCGGCCCTTGAAATGGTGGGCATGAGAGGACTCGAACCTCTGACCCCGTCATTATCAGTGACGTGCTCTAACCAACTGAGCTACATGCCCAAAATAAATAATTCTTTGTTCACTGGAAAACTTTTTACTCTTTCTTTTAGAATAACATTTAATCCTGTATTGTTAAAAATTCTTTCCCACTCTTCTTCTAATTTGAAAGAGGTGCTAGTTGGATTCTGAAAAAATTTATCAAAAGCAAATCCGTGAATTTTACAAATCAATTTTGACATAAATCCCTTTGGCAAATCTTCGTAAATAATAATTTTATCTCTGGAAATTCTCTTAGCTTCTTTAATCAGGGAAATCGGGTCTCTGCTGTGATGTAAAACATAACTTATCAAAACCACATCAAAAGAATTTTCTGAAAATGGCAGATTTTTCCCGTCAATAATTTGAAAAGGGATTTTGAATATCCTATTGTCTTTGATATCTACTCCAATAATTTCTGCCTGAAAAAAATTTTGAAAATTTTTCGCAACTATTCCTGAACCACAACCTAAATCTAAAATTTTAGAGCCCTTTTTAATAAAATCTTGACAATCCAGACACATTTTCTTAGCATTCTGTTCATAAATTTTGGAAAAAATTCGGTAATACACCCCGTTAGAAGTTCGCTTTATCATAGTAATTAACTCATTTAGGACAAAGTTTTGTTTTTAAATTATACCCGTCGTCAACAAACAGAAAAAATTTAATCTAAATTTTTTCTGGCTAGGACTTCTAACGGGGTACACTCCTCAATTTTAACAAATTTAAACAAAAAAGCAAGATTTCAGCTTGCTTTTCTTCAGTTTATTAAAGTTGCCCCGAAGATCTTTCTTTTCGGTACAAAGATCAACGCCGTAAAATTAAAGAGAGAATTCTCACTCTTCAATTCTAGTCGACAAAAAAAATTAAATTAAATGATCCACGACCAGGTTCCCCTAGCCGTGCCTTGTTACGACTTCATTCTTGTCACCGACCTTAGCTTAGCCGAGCACTCAGCACATTAATACAAAGTCAACCTCTGATTACCGAGCTGAGTGCTCGGTTTTGGCTACTGCCGGCTCCCTTAATGTGACGGGCGGTGAGTACAAGCTTCAGGAATATATTCATCGCCACATAGCTGATTGGCGATTACTAGCGATTCCGGCTTCATGAGGTCAGATTGCAGACCTCAATCCGAACTAAGAGACCGTTTAAGGGATTAGCTCCCCGTTGCCGGTTGGCAACCCATTGTCGGTCCCATTGTACCATGTGTGCAGCCCAGGGCATCAAAGGGCCATGCTGATTTGGCGTCATCCTCACCTTCCTCCAGATTATCTCTGGCAGTTCTTTATGACAGATAAAACATAAAGTAAGGGTTGCGCATGTTACCGCATTTAAGCGTGCGTCTCAAGATACATGCTGACGACAACCATGCAGCACCTGCCCGCCTGTCCTTGTGAGAACGCTTTCCTTTCAGAAAGCTTTCAGGCGGATGTCAAGCCCTGGTAAGGTTCTTCGTTTGTTGTCGAATTGAGCCACATGGTCCACCGCTTGTGTGAAGCCCCGTCTATTCCTTTGAGTTTTAGCCTTGCGGCCGTACTTCCTAGGCGGGACACTTAACGCGTTAGCTTCGCCACCTGAAGGGTCGACACTTCAGATAGCCAGTGTCCATTGTTTAGGGCGTGGTATACAAGGGTATCTAATCCTTTTTTATGCCCACGCTTTCGTCCCTCAGCGTCAGGGTTATCCCAGAGGATTGCCTTCGCCTTTGGTGTTCCGCTCGATATCAACGGATTTCACCCCTACACCGAGCGTTCCATCCTCCCCTAACACCCTCTATCCCGCTGGTTTTTCCCACAGTTCTAAGGTTAAGCCCTAGAAATTTAATAGAAAACCTGACGGGACGCCTACGGACCTTTTACGCCCAATAAATCCGGATAACGCTTGGGGGTTCTGTATTACCGCTGCTGCTGGCACAGAGTTAGCACCCCCTTATTCCTCTATTACTGTCACCCGAAGGTTCATCATAGAGAAAAGCTCTTTACACCCCGAAGGGCTTCTTCGAGCACGCGGCGTCGCTGGTTCAGGGTTTCCCCCATTGACCAATATTCTCGGCTGCTGCCTCCCGTAGGAGTATGGCCCGTATCGCAGTGCCATTGTTGGGGAACATGCTCTCACATCCCCTACCCGTCATCGCCTTGGTGAGCCATTACCTCACCAACTAGCTGATAGGCCACGGGCCGATCCTATTCCAGCTTTCGCTTTTACCGAGCACATAATTTATATACTCGGATTATTGGGAATTAGCTAATCTTTCAATTAGTTATGCCCATGAATAGGGTTCGTTACCCGCGTGTTACTAACCAATTCGCCACTGAACGTAATATTTTGCTTGCGCAAAATCTTACGTCCCGTATGACTTGCATGCCTTATCCACGCCGCCAGCGTTCATCCTGAGCTAGGATCAAACTCTCAAAAAAATTTTTTACCGAAGCACATAAAGATTTATGTGCTCGGTGAATTTCGGAGCAACTTTAATAAACTGATGTGTTTAATTTTCAAGGTTCTTTCCCTAAACAGAAATTTCTCTGAAATTTCTGTCGGGTCGTCCCGTTCTATAAAGCGGGACTAGACCTCGCCCGACAAAAAATCAGGAAGAGACTCCTGATTTTTCAAAAATTTCTTATTTAAAGTCAATTTTACCCACAACTGCACTTAGATTTTTTCTTTTTCTTTTTTGCCATAGTCTCTTCAGTTTCCATTTTACTCTTTCAAAAACCTTTGTCAAGAGCCAGGAGAGGGATTTGAACCCACGACCTACGGTTTACAAAACCGTTGCTCTACCGCTGAGCTATCCTGGCACTATACCCGTACGGGTCGTGCCCGACCATTAAAGGTTTAGGGTAAATTTTCATTATCTTTTGTAGCTTTTTTGATTTCTTGCCAATAATTATCCTCCTTGAATTTATTTTTTTTAGATTTTTCTCTTAATCTTTGAAGCCAGTTAGCAGTTTTATTATCGGTTTTCAAGGTTAAAATTCTAATCTTGGAAAGTATTTTTTGCAAAACTATTTCAAGAGAAGGCAGCTGAAAATATTTAGAGATTTTAATCTTTTCTTTTATTTCTATCAGTTTCGCTTTCAAATTAAATTCAATTGGTATTTCTGGCAATTCAACCAAAACTGGAATTTTCCGAAGCAAAATCACCAACATCCCTAAAAGGCTAACCAGCAAACTAATCTCCACAATTAATGTCATCATAATTGAAAATTAAAATTTAAATTTCGTATCTTATGAATTTCTCTACTATAATATTTTCTCCTAACTTGGCAATGTATTCATTAATTAAATCTTTTACTGTCTTTGTTTCATCTCTTATCCAGGGTTGATTCACCAGAGAGGTTTTTGAGGAATCCATAGCGGCAATCTGCAAACATAATTCATGAGCCAGTTTTTTGAATTCTTCTGAACGGGCTACAAAATCGGTTTCACAACGAATGTTTAATAAAACTCCAATTTTTTTATTGGGGTGAATATAACTTTCAATGATTCCCTGCCGAACTTCTTTTTCTTTTTTTTCTTCAACCAATTCTTGGCCTTGTTTTCTTAAATTTTCTTTCGCCACCGCCATAATGCCCTTTGCTTTCTCTAAAGCTTTCTTACATTCAATAATTGAAACTCCAGTTTCTTTCCGAAGTTGTTTAATTTGATTAATGGTAACCATATAAACATTTAAACGTTTTTTGATTTTGTTTTAAGTATCACCTCTTTCACTTTCTCAATAATATATTTCACGGCAGAACGGGCATCATCACTAGCTGGAATGGAATAATCAGCCAAGGTTGGATCAACATTAGTATCAGCAATCCCAATCACTTTTATTCCTTTCTCTTTGGCTTCTTTTACTACCGAGGCATCTTTTTTCATATCTAGAACGAGAATGGCATCTGGAAGTTGGGTTAAATTTTTTATTCCTCCGAATTTGATTGCTAAATCTTTTAATTCTTGGTCAAATTTAGCTCTTTCTTTTTTGGTATATTTTTGTAATTCTCCTCCAGCTTTTTTCTTTTCTAAATCTTTAAAATATTCTATTCTCTTTTTAATTACTTCGAAATTGGTAAAAGTTCCTCCCAGCCATCTTTCAGTAACATAGGGTAAATCTAATTCTTTAGCCATCTCTTTCACTATATCTTTTACTTGGATTTTTGTTCCGACGATTAATAAAGTTTTATTTTCAGAAATTAATTCTTGAATAAATTTTAAGACCTCTTCAAGTTTTTCTTTAGTCTTTTCCAAATCAATAATATGAACCATATTTTTTACTCCTTGAAGATAGGGCTTCATTTTGGGATCAATCTTTGAAATGCGGTGACCAAAATGTAAGCCGGCCTGAGTCATTTCCTCAATATCAATATTAAATTCCGTTTTCTTTGTTTTTACCATATAACATAATCTTACAACACCTATCTTGATTTTTCAATATCTTTTATGTTATGATGTTGAATATATGAAAAAAGATATTCACCCTAAATACTATCCAAACGCTCAAGTTCGATGCGCCTGCGGGAACACATTTACTATTGGTTCAACTAAAGAATTTATTGAAGTTGAGATTTGTTCAAAATGTCATCCTTTTTATACTGGTAAAGAGAAAATTGTGGATGCCATGGGAAGAGTAGAAAGGTTTAGAAAGAGATTGGCGAAGAAAGAAGGACTGAAGAAAAGACTACAACCCACCCATCACCCGAGGGGCCCAAACGAAAGTTTGGGAGGTAGGAGGGGGGGTCGGAGTCCCGCCCCAAAGTAATATGTCCGAGATTGAAAAAATCCATAAAGAATATGAACTCTTGTTAAAACAACTCAGTGATCCTGAGTTAATTTCTGATTGGGAAAAATTTGAAGTATTGAATAAGAGAAAAAATTTTCTTGAGAAAATTATTGAAAAAGAGAGAGAAGAAAAAGAAATTAAAGATAAAATTGAAGAAAGCAAATCAATTTTATCTGCCGGCGTAGATGAGGAGCTTTTAACTTTGGCTGAAGAAGAATTAAAATCTCTTCAAGAAAGAAAAAAGATATTAAAGAAACAATTAGAAAATTTATTAAATGGTGAAGGTCAGTTTAAATCCGAATCCCCACTTGGCAGCAACATTGCTACAGATGGCGCAGCAGTAATTGTGGAAATTCGGGCCGGCACTGGCGGAGAAGAAGCATCCTTATTCGCTGCTGGCTTATTTAAGATGTATTCAAAATTTGGGTCTTCTCGGGGCTGGAAACAAAAAGTTTTAGATTCTCGACCGACCGAATTGGGCGGATTTAAAGAAATAATTTTTGAGCTTAAAAATGGAAATGTTTATTCTTTACTCCAACATGAAGGCGGTGTTCATCGGGTTCAAAGAATCCCGACAACTGAAAAATCAGGGAGAATCCACACCTCCACTGTCTCAGTTGCTATACTTCCCAAACCAAAAAAAGCTGAAATTAAGATAAACCCAAATGATTTAAAAACAGAATTTTATGGTTCTTCCGGCCCCGGTGGTCAATATCTCCAAAAAAGACATACAGCCGTCAGAATCACCCACTTACCGACCGGTCTTGTAGTTACTTCACAAACCGAAAGAAACCAACTACAGAATAAAGAAAATGCTATGGCTATTTTGAAAGCTCGGCTTTTAGAGAGGAAAGAAAGAGAAGAGGCGGAAAAAATTGGCGGAAAAAGAAAAGCCCAGATTGGCTGGGCAAAAAGGGCGGAAAAAATCAGAACTTATAATTTCCCCCAAGACCGAGTGACTGACCACCGGATTAAAAAGAGTTTTCACAACATTGAGGAAATAATGGCTGGCAAGTTAGACTCAATACTTAAATCCCTTCAATCTGTTTAATATCATCTTCATATTGAGCAGCAATGGATAAGACCGACCTTCCGTAAAATTCTTCCCACTTGTACCAGCCAGCTCCAGAAAAGTACTGCATCACTGCTTTAAACTCATTCTGGGTTCCTCCTAAATTTTTCAAATAGATGCCGGTAGCCAAAAAGGCATCTTTTATGTTCCAGGGATCAGCTGCCTTGCCGGTAATCGCTGAGACTTTATCTTTATATAATGCCCAGGTAGAAGGAATAAACTGAGAAGGACCCATCGCTCCTCCCCAACCAATACTCATCGGGCAGGAAACTAAAGTATTATATGGATCCCTGCCTAATTCTTCACAAATCTTGAAAAATTGAGGAACATCGCGCGTTGGATTCATGGTTTTGGGTTCTTTTTTTCCGCTCGTGGCCCGAACACCTTCTCCGGTCTTAGAATTGACTAAATAACATTGGCCAACATTTTTTCCAATATTTGATTCTTGAGTTAAAACAGCAAGTAAGAGAGCGGGCCGAATTCCTGTTTGATCTGAAACAAATTTGGCAATCTCATAGGCCTCACCAAAAGTAGGGGCTTCGGGCACCCCGATTAATTCAAAAATTCTGGTTTTAATTTCAGCTGCTCTTTTTTCAGTTTCTTTTTTTTCTTGAAGATGTTTTTGGTATTCTGCCTCGGTTAATTTTAAAAAGTATTCTTGCTCCTTTTTGGTAGCCTGGCTTTCTTGTTGTTGAAGGGTTTTAACCTTGACTAAATTCTCCAGCTCGTCTTTTTCTTCATCTAAAGATTCTTTTTGATCCTCAAGATAAGATTTTAAATTCTTGGTATTTTCTAAAAGCTCTTGATTCTTAGCGTTGAGAGCTTCAAACTGCATCAAATCGTCAAAAAAACCAGAAAGTTCTTTTTCAGAAAGTAAAATTTCAATCATAGATTTTTGGTCTCCTTCATAAATAAGTTGAAGAATATCAGCCAGTTGTTGATGGGAATCTTTGATTTTTAAAGAGGTTTCTTCAATGGAGCTCTCGGTATCTTGAATTTGATAACCCAAATCTTTTATCATCAGGTTTGACTGGGAAATTTGATAGTTTAAGTTGTTTATTTCATTTTTCAGAATATTAATTTTATTTTGAAGTGTTTCTTTTTCTTTTTGAGTTTTGGAAATGTCTTTTTCAATTTGAGCGCTTTTTTCTTCGTAATATTGTCCGCATTTCTCTAATAGCTGGCGACAGGCGGTAGCCGAGAGGGTTTGACACTCTCCCTCAATTTTCTCCATTGATTGACAAGTTTCCTCGAGATTTTCCTCGGCAAAAATAAAATTTGGCAAAATTAAAGCCAAAACAATAAATAATATTAAAATCTGGTATCTAAAACTTGTCATTTAGATTTCTTTTCATCAATTTTTTCCTCTTTCTCCCCTTCTTTCTTTTCTTCCACTTTTTCCTCTCCTACCTTCTTGACTTCTTCTACCTTTTCCTCAACTGGTTTCTTTAACTCTTCTTCTACTTTTTCCGGTGGTGAAACCAAAGCGACGATTTCTTTCGGGTCTTTTAGTATTTTTATTCCTGCTGGTATTTTTATATCTTGAATTAAAACATTGTCTTCAAAAGTTTTTAAACCTTCCACATTAACTTTAATTTCCTTAGGAAGATTTTGAGGCAAAGCTTTTATTACTACTTCAGAAATGTTTTTAACAAGGGTTCCGCCCAAATCTTTGATGGCCGGCGCTTCTCCTTCAAAAACTATTGGTACAGTTGCCTCAATTTCTTCTTCTAATCTGGGCTGATAAAAATCAACATGAGTTGGTTTTTCACTTACAGGGTCTAATTTAACTTGGTGGATTAAAACTAAAAACTTTTTTTGCTCAACTATTAGGGAAATTAAAGAACTCTCCCCAGCTTCCTGGTAGATTTTTTCAAATTCTTTCAAATCAATTTCTAGGGGCAGGTTTTTTACCTTCGGTCCATATAAAACCCCAGGTAAAATATTCTTTTTTCTTAAAAGTTTTACCTTCTTACCAAGGTCTTTTCGGATTTTAGCTGATAAGCTTAACATTTTTTACTTAATATATGTTTTTCCTTAGAGGGTGGCGGGTGGGTGTCGTCTAATTTTAAATCTCTTTTCCAAATTTTTTAAAGTCTCCATCACTCCGGTATATTCTAATTCTGACATTGGCAACATAGCTGCTCCTGAAAATCCCTGTTTTCTTATTTCTTCGGCTTTTTGGGAAACTTTATCCCTAACGTAATCCCAATAGGGATGGTCAAAAGCATCGGCCGGCTCTGTCAACTTACCATTTTTAACAGAAAAGGCAAGAGAGCTTACAATCGGCGGCCCGTCAAAAAAAGAAATAGGACTATTTTTTTTAACCGGCATCATTGGTCCATTATGAGAACCTCGCATAAAACCGGCAACATAATGTCCGATTGTATAAGGAGAAAGCACTTCACCTGTGGCTGGGAAATCTTTCTGGGTTCTTATCAACATTACGGGATCATCTTTACCGACGTATTTCCCGGCAATATTATGCAATCTCGTTGTTGAAGCCGCCACCACCTGCTCTCCCGAAGCCCGTGACCAAACCGATTCAACTATATAACGGCCATTATCTCTTAAAAGGGCGGCTAAATCATAGGTTTCTTCCGGTGTAACCAGTTCAATTACTTTATCAGCTTCGGTATAATTGACATCCATTACAATCCATTTAAATCCTTTTTTAACTGTTGGCGCTAAAATTAATCCTGCGCAATGCATTGGGTCACTAAAAGACAAATACAAAGGTAGATTAAAAGCGCCTGGCTCTGTTTTGTCAGCCGCGAACATTAAAAATGGCTCGGCCTGCCTTTCTTCAATTTCCATTTCTGCCACCTGAGGTCCCATTCCCTTAATATTTCCTGAAAATGCTTCTACTAACAAATCCTGACCAGCTCCATAAAGGCCTTGATCTTTTGCCGTCCTTGTCCCGGCTAAAAAAGCGTCCCAGCAAAGTTTGTGAATTTTTTCATTTAAAACTCCTTTTTGATGAGTGGTTAAAATAGCAACATCATCTCCGGTATGACCAACATAAGAGTCAATTACCAATCCTTTACCTTTTTCTTTAATATAATTTTCTACTGTCTGAAGAAGTTTCTGAGAAGGTTTAATATGCCCTCCGATGCTTCCAATATCAGCTTTTATTATACTTAAAGTAATTTTCGCCATAATTTTTATTATAATTAATTTGTTTCGACCTTTTTTAAATTTAGAATAGTTTTAATCACGGTGTCTGGGTTTAAAGACATACTTTCAATTTTTTCTTTCAGTAAAAATTCGGCAAATTCTGGATAATCACTGGGCGCTTGACCGCAAATTCCGCAATATTTTTTCTTTAAATTACAAATTTTTATTACTTTACTAATCATTTCTTTAACCGCTTTATTTCTTTCGTCGCCGATATAAGCTATTTGAGCACTATCTCTGTCTATTCCCAAAGAAAGTTGGGTTAAATCATTTGAACCAATACTCATTCCGTCAAAAATCTCCAAAAATTTATCAGCCAAAATGACATTGGAAGGAATTTCGCACATAACAATTACTTTTAAATTGTCTTTTCCCTTTTTGAGACCGTTTTTTGCCATTAAATCCAGAACTTTTTTTCCTTCTTCAACTGTCCTGCAAAATGGAACCATAATCCAGACATTTTTCAGACCGAAAAGTTCTCTTACTCTTTTTAAAGCTCGACATTCCATTTCAAAAGCTGGCTGAAAACTTTTATCAATATATCGACAAGCTCCTCTAAAACCCATCATCGGATTTGCCTCTTCTCCTTCAAAAAGCTCTCCCCCGATTAAGCCTCGGTATTCATTGGTTTTAAAATCAGAGAGTCTAACAATTACTGGTTTTGGCCAAAAGGCAGCAGCAATCTGAGAAATTCCCTCGGCTAATTCTTTTATAAAATATTCTTTTTTATTTTTATAGCCGGTAGTGATGTCTTCAATCTCCTTTTTTATTTTTTGGTCTTTTAATTTGTTAAAATGATAAAGGGCTAATGGATGAATTCTAATTTTTTCAGCCAAAATGAATTCAATTCTAGCTAATCCCACTCCATCATTGGGCAGAAAAGAGGTTTTAAAAGCAATTTCAGGAGCGCCAATGTTCACCATTATTTTTGTTTTCAGTTTCGGTATCTTTTTTAAGTCGTATTTTTTAATTTCAAAAGGAATCTTTCCTAAGAAAATCCTGCCGTTTAATCCTTGGGTGCAATCCACTGTAACCATAGTACCTGTTTTTATTTTTTTAGTGGCATCTTTTGCGCCGACAATACAGGGAATTCCCAACTCTCTGGAAACAATTGCCGCATGACAAGTTTTTCCTCCTTGTTCAGTAATAATTCCCAAAGCAATTCTCATAACTGGGACCCAATCAGGATCAGTCATTCTGGTTGTTAAAACTTCTCCTTTTTGGAACTTTCCGATTTCTGAAACACTGGGAATAATCTTTACCCTTCCCTGACCAATTTTATTTCCAATAGCTGTTCCGGTTAAGAGTGGTTTCTTGTTTGTCTTTATTTCATATCCTTCATAAAATTTTTCAGTTTTTGGGGTATAAATAGTTTCTGGTCTGGATTGAACTATGAATAATTGGCCGGTTTTCCCATCTTTTGCCCATTCAATATCTTGGGGCAATTTGTAATGGTCTTCAATAAGACCAGCCCATTTGGCTAATTTTATTATTTCTTCTTCATTTAAAGAAAATTTAATTTGTTTTTTAGGTAAAACTTCAATCTCTCTTATTCCTCCCTTTTTGTTATAAATATATTTTTTAATTTTTCTTCCTAATTTTTTAACAATTATCGGTTTAAGGCCCTGATTTAAGGTAGGTTTGAAAACATAAAACTCATCAGGGGTAATTCTTCCCTTAACTATCATTTCTCCTAATCCCCAGATAGAATTGATTAAAAATACATTTTGAAAACCGGTTTCGGTATCCAAAGTAAACATTACACCAGAAGAAGCTAAATCTGACCTGACCATTTTTTGAACTCCGACTGAAAGAGCAATTTTTAAATGGTCAAAACCCTTTTCTTCTCGATAAGAAATGGCCCTGTCGGTAAATAAAGAGGAAAGACATTTTTTTATTGCTTCTAATAAATCTTCTGAACCTCGGATGTTTAAATAGGTTTCGTGCTGACCGGCAAAAGAAGCTGAGGGCAAATCTTCGGCTGTGGCTGACGACCTCACAGCAACATCAGGATTCTCTCCATACTCCTTGCCCAATTTTTGATAAGATTTAATTATTTCTTTTTTTAAATCTTTAGGGAAATCAGCCTCCAAGATTAAGTTTCTGGCTGCTTTTCCGGTTTGTTGCAAACTTTTAATGCTTTTGGGGTCAAATTTTTCAAAAATTTCTTTTAATTGCTTGTCTATTTTGTTTTTTCTTAAATAATACCAATAAGCCTTAGCAGTTAAAACAAAACCATTAGGAATATTAATTCCCTTTTTGGTCAATTTGCTATACATCTCACCAAGAGAGGCGTTCTTTCCTCCAACCAAAGGAACATCTTTTATACTAATATTTTTAAACCAGAGGATAAATTTTTTTGATTTTGGCTTCATTTTTTAATAATTATATGTTTAATTTTCTCCACACTTTCGGGGTTAGCCAAAGTTGATAAATCGCCCAGTTCCTCGCCAGTAAATAATCTCTTTAAAATCCTTCTCATTATTTTACCTGAACGGGTTTTTGGCAAGTCGTCAACTAAATAAATCTCTTTAGGCAGGGCAATAGGTCCGATTTCTTTTTTAACTTGGCCTATGATTTCTTTTTTGATTTCTTCTATATTATTTTTTTCATTATAAACTACAAAGGCTACAGGTACTTCTCCCTTTATTTCATCGGGTATTCCCATCACTGCGCATTCATTGATTTTTGGATGGGCATTTATAGCTGCCTCTAATTCTCCAGTGGCGATTCTATGGCCAGCTACTTTAATTACATCATCTACCCTACCAACAATTCTAATTAAATCATCTTTATCTTTCAATGCTCCATCTGAACTAAAATAAATTTCCTTCCCGTATTGACTCCAATAAGTATCAAGGTATTTTTTGGGGTCTTTATAAATTCCCCGTAAAAGGCCGGGGGCAAAAGGAGGCAGTAGCACCAAATTCCCCTCTTTATCTACCGGGCAGGAGTTTCCCTTTTCGTCAAAAATATCAAATTTTGTGCCGGGAAAAGGTAATCCGGTAAAAGCAGGTTTAAAAGGACCTATTCCTGGTAAAGAGGTAATTAAAATTCCGCCAGATTCTGTCTGCCACCAGGTATCAACAATCGGACATCTGCCCTTGCCAACC
>Ga0172362_10003624_pt1 | contig 13364 bp, 10 predicted proteins | sample LakKivs1_kivu2a2_FD_114534 | JGI IMG/M metagenome (GOLD analysis project Ga0172362, IMG submission 114534) | Sediment microbial communities from Lake Kivu, Rwanda - Sediment s1_kivu2a2 | ecosystem: Environmental > Aquatic > Freshwater > Lake > Sediment | place: Rwanda: Western Province, Lake...
ATTTCCGAGATTCATGCCAAGACCGTTGAACATCGTTTGTTCCTCCTTCAGCCTGCCCGTGGATGAATCCCATTTTGCGCCGGCTGCGCCCCGACGCAAGATGGGGCAAGCCTTTTTATCCGGCCATGGGGCAAAAGCAACAGGAAAAACGCACTGCGCTGTCGTAAAATAGACGAGGCAGGTGCGGGGAAACGATTATGGAACCGGTCATCCGGGAGATAGTCGCGAAGACGGTCCTCAACCGTTCGAAACTGGGGGACTACTCGCTCAATTGCTACGTCGGATGCGGCCACGCGTGCGTCTATTGCTACGCGCGATTCATGCAGCGCTTTCACCCGCACAGGGAGCCGTGGGGCGGCTTTGTCGACGTGAAGGCGAACGCGACGGAAGCGCTCGTGAAGCAACTCAGGCGCGCCGAGCCCGGAGGGGTCTTCGTGTCGTCCGCGTGCGACGCATACCAGCCGCTCGAACGCGAACGGCGCCTCACGAGGGCCTGCACGGAAATGCTCATGCGGTACGGCTTCGAGGTGCACGTACTCACGAAGGGCAGCCTTGTCCTCGAGGACATCCCAATGTACGCAGCGGGAAAACACGCTCGCATAGGCGTCACCGTAACCACGCCCGACGGGGCGCTTGCGCGGGTGTGGGAGCCGCACGCGTCGAGCGTCGCGAAGCGCTTGGAGGTGCTTCGCGCTGCGAAAGAGGCGGGGCTCGAGACGTCTGTCATGTTCGGCCCGCTCTTGCCGGGGCTTTCGGACGACGACGAATCGCTCGACCGCCTGATGAAGGCCGCCGCCGACCTCGACGTCGACGTCATCTGGACAGACGCGTTAAATCGGCATCCGAAGGTGTGGGAGTCCGTAAGCGCACTTCTGTCGAAGCGCTACAGGGGTCTTCTCGGGTTGTACAGGGGCGTGCTCTTCAACGAGGCTAGCCGCGAGACGTACCTCGAGGCATTGAGGAGGCGCATACAGGCCGCGGCGGCGCGACACAGGGTCACGAAACGCCTATCAGGATGTCCATAAAAACTCGCACGCCGTAAGAGACGCCGACCATCTACTGGCGGCAAGTCGAGTTGTAAGCGGTTGCCACATAATGACTTGCGGACACACGGTTTGCGCCCCTGTTTGCGGCGGAACGCCGGAAAAACTTGGGGACAGGCACGAATTTCCTACAAATCTCGGAAATTGCGAGCCAGTCCGTTTTTCCTCGTCCGGCTGCGAAATGTTTTCGACAGAGCGCCTGCATCGCAATTCAAGGGGAACGGTGCGGCGGGGTATCAGGCCTTCTCCATCGCATCGAATTCCTTCTCGCGCGGCAGGTCCTTGAGGCCCTTGAGTCCGAAGTGGTCGAGGAATTTCTTGGTGGTGCCGTAGAGCATCGGGCGTCCGGGGGCTTCGGCCTGGCCGGTGATCCTTATGAGGCCGAGGTCGGTGAGGCTGGTGACGATGTGGTCGGAGGCGACGCCGCGGATGGATTCGATGGCCGCGCGCGTCACGGGCTGCTTGTAGGCGACGATGGCCAGCGTCTCGAGGGCGGCGCGCGAGAGTTTGTCCTTTGAACGGCGCGCGAAAAAAGCGGCGAGAGCATCGCCGATGTCCCTTCGAGTCAGCAGCCTGTAGCCGCCGGCGATCTCTTCGATGAGGAACGCGTGGGAGTCGTTTCGGTAGTTATCGTTCAACTCGCCGACGGCGCGCCGCACGTCATCGGCGGTAAGCTCCCCGGCGAGTGCGGCGAGTTTCGCGGCCGACAGCGGGCCGGGCGCCGAAAAGAGCGCCCCTTCTATCAACTGCCTTACGTGCGCGGGATCCATTTCGTTAACGTGCTCCTTCGGGGTTCGAACTCGGGGGGACGGCGTTTTTGATCTGATCCAGGGCCAGTTTGACGGCATCGTTAACGGCCTTCGACGTAATCGTGGCCGCGGTGATCGCCTGGATGTTCGTGTCGGTTTTCTCCTTGACGACGACGAGTTGGTCGAGCGTCTTTCCGGCGAACTGCGCCTGGAACCACGGCTCGACCGACCCGGGCTCATTGCTCTTACTAGCGAGTCCGAGCGCCTGCCATATGGTGCGGTCGGATTTCACCTCCTTGGCGCGTTCACCGAGGCCGGGCGTTTCGGCGGCGTAGAGGATGCGGACGGCCTTGATCCTAAACCCCGTATCGCACGCGACAAGGACCTTGATCTTGCTCGAGTAGCCCTGCTTTTCGCCTACGGCCAGATACCCGAGAACGCTCGACTGGGAATGGGCGACGCCGACGCCGTCGCGGCCCTCCCACGGCACGGGCGCACCCGAGCCGTCCGTGACGCCGAGTTTGTCGAAGGCGACTGCGTCGGGGAAAATGGCCCCCAGCGCCGTGTCGAATGCCGCCTTCTCCTTTTGGAGCGTCCGGCCGCGCGTGAATTGATAGACTCCGGCGACGCCCAGGGCCGTCACAACGGATATGACGCCGAGGACCAGTGCGAAGCGCATCATGTCCTTTTTCATTTTTTCACCGCCCCGTACTTCGTCGGTCTCGTGTAGCGGTCGATGATGGGGGTGGCGGTATTCATGAGGAGTATCGAGTAGCAGCACCCTTCGGGGAACCCGTGCCCGAGGATTCGTATGACGGCGGTTATAAGGCCGCAGCCGAGGGCGAATATCACCTGGCCGCGGGACGTCATGGGAGCGGTGACCATGTCGGTGGCCATGTAGACGGCGCCGAGCACCACGCCGCCGGCAAGCACCTGGTATAACGGGAAGAATAACCTCCCCGGAGCGTCGAGGCCGACGGCGTATTGCGGCAGGCCGCTGAAGGCCCCGGCGCCCGGGACCTTCCAGGACGGGAAGACGAACGCGAACAGAAAGACCGTGCCGAGGTAGACGGCGGGCACCTTCCAGTTTATGTACCCCTTGTACATAAGGTAGAGGCCGCCGATGATAATGAGGAGCGCCGAAGTCTCCCCGATGCAGCCGGGCACGGTGCCGAGGAAAAGCGCCTTGAGGCTCGGATACATCGCGTGGACGCTGCCGGCGGCGTCGGGGGCGAACGTAGACAGCGCTTCGTTACTCAAAGGAGTGGCTACGGTGACGGCGTCAAAGGCCTGGGGGTTGCCGCCGACGGGGGCGGCGTGCCGGATGTCCTGGAGTATCCGGTGCCAGCCCTGGCCCGTCACTATCGGCCAGGCCGACGGCGTAACGGATGCGGGATAGGCTATCTGGACGAACGCGCGGCCGACAAGCGCGGGGTTCCAGATATTGTAGCCGAGGCCGCCGAAGATCTGCTTGGCGATGATTATCGAAGCGGCGGCCCCGACGACGACGACGAAGACGGGCACGTTAGGCGGAAGCACGAAGGCCAAGAGCAAACCCGTGATGACGGCGCTCCCGTCGGACACAGTGATCTTCTTGCCGGCGAGCTTCTGCCAGAGGGCCTCGAAAAAGACGCACGAGAGGACGGAAACCGCGACGAGAACGCCGGCATACCAACCGAAGAGGAAAAGGGAGGCCGCAGCAACGGGAACGAGCGTGACGCTGACCGTCCACATTATGCGTTCGACGTTTTCGCCCTCGCGGACGTGGGGCGAAGCGGCGATACTCAGCCTGTTGACGGGGACTTCGGGCGTTTGGTCGGTCATGTCGCGGCCTTTCTTTCCCTGGCGCGGCGGGCGGTGATCTCCGCTTTGCCGACCTTGATCCAATTGACGATCGGGCGGTTGGACGGACACACGAACACGCAGCAGCCGCATTCGATGCAGTCGAAGAGATCCCGGGCGTCCGCATCCGCGAAGCGCTCGGCCTCAAGCAGCACGCTCAGTTCGCTCGGCACAATCGACACGGGACACGCCCTCACGCAACTGCCGCAGCGGATGCACGCGCGCCAGGCGTCGGCGGGGACCTCATCGAAGAGGAGCAGGCCCGACGTGCCCTTTGTGACCGGGATATCGACGCCTTTCTGGGCGATGCCCATCATAGGGCCGCCCATTATTATGCGCGTGGGGATGCGCGAGAGACCCACGACCTTGAGGATATCGGCGTAGGGAGTGCCGACGCGGACCCGGAAGTTGCCGGGCGACGCCGCGCAGGGGCCTGCGACTGTGAGGATACGCTCGACAAGCGGGCGGTTGAAGGCGACCGCATAGTGGACGGCCGCGCACGTGGCGACGTTCTGCACGAGGACGCCGGCATCCATCGGCAGGCCTCCCGACGGGACCTCGCGGCCGGTGACGGCCTGTATCAACTGCTTCTCCGCGCCCTGGGGATAGCGCGTCGGGAGAAGAACCGCGCGGGCGTTCTCTGCGCCGGCGGCGGCGTCTTTGAGGACTTCAAAGGCGTCGGGCTTGTTCGCCTCGACGGCGAAGACGACTCTCTTGGCTCCCGCGGCGCGGGCGGCGAGTCGGGCGCCGAGGACTATCGCCCGCGGGTCCTCAAGCATCAACCGGTGGTCGGCGGTGAGGAAGGGCTCGCATTCGGCGCCGTTTACGATGAGCGTGTCGATGGGCTTGTTCTCGGGGGGCGATAGTTTGACGTCGGTCGGGAACGCCGCACCTCCCATGCCGACGATGCCCGCGGCGCGGACGCGCGCGCGGATGCTCTTGGAGTCGAGGTTTGAGGTGTCGGCCTCGACGTTTGCGCCGTCGGCCCAACGCTCCTCGCGGTCGTTTCTTATGACGGCGGCGAGGCCGCTGCGGCCGAGGGCGAGGGGCCGGCGTTCGACGGCGACGACCTCGCCCGAGACGCTCGAATGAACGGCGGCGGAGATGAAGCCCGCCGGTTCGCCCAAGAGAGCGCCCTTTGCGACCCTGTCGCCCGCCTTGACGACGGGGTTTGCGGGGGCGCCGATGTGCTGCTGGAAAGGAATTACGAGGATTTCGGGGGCAGGAAGGTCCCGTGTGGCAAGGCCTTCGGTGCCTTCCTTATATTCCTGCGGATGCACACCACCTCTGAAAGCGCGTGGCACTGAGTAACCCTTCGTTGCGGGCGGACTACTGCGGGACTTTCTCCGGGCTGGGCTTGTCCTGCGCCTGTGACCCCGAGAGGTACTTCCTTGTCGCCCTGTCTATCTGCCGCACTGCCTGCTTGAGGCGCTGCTCGTTCTCGACGAGCGCCAGCCGCAGGTATCCCTCCCCATAGTCGCCGAATCCCCTTCCGGGCGAAACGGCGACCTCGGCGTTTTCCATCAGCCACAAAGCGAAGTCGATCGACCCCATGTGCTCGAAGGCTTTGGGCATCTTCGCCCAGACGAACATGGAGGCCTTCGGCTTTTCCATCTCCCAGCCGATCCGGCCGAGCCCGTCGCAGAGGACGTCGCGGCGGTTCTGGTAAACAAGCGCCTGCCTGGGCGCGGTCTCGGCGTAGGTGCGCATCGCGACGATGGCGGCGATCTGCGCGGCCTGGAAAATGCCGTAGTCGTAGTAGCCCTTGATCTTCGCGAGGGCCTTGCACATATCGGCGTTTCCGGCGCAGAAGCCGACGCGCCAACCGGCCATGTTGAAGGGCTTCGACATGGTGGTGAACTCCACGCCGACGTCCTTGGCGCCGGGCACTTCGAGGAAACTCGGAGCCCTGTAACCGTCGAAGGTCGTGAGTCCGTACGCAAGATCCTGGATGACCATCACGTCGTATTTCTTCGCGAAGGCGACCAGTTCCCTGAAGAAGTCGAGGTCGGCCGTCATCGTCGTCGGGTTGTGGGGAAAGTTGACGATAACGACCTTGGGCTTGGGCTGGAGGTGGTTGGTGACGTCGACGAGGCTCCTGATGAGTTGCGGGCCTGGGGCCAGGCGCACGTTGATCACGTTGGCGCCGGCGAGTATTACGGCGTACACGTGTATCGGAAATGCGGGCGACGGCACAAGCGCGGTATCCCCCGGCCCCATCAGCGCCAGGCAGAGGTGGCTGAAGCCCTCTTTCGAGCCGATAGTGGCCACGACTTCCGACGCGGGGTCGAGTTGGACGCCCCAGTGGGCGGCGTAGAGCCGCGAGAGTTCCCTGCGGAGGTTATACAGCCCGATGGAGACGCTGTAGCGGTGGTTGCGCGGGTCGAGAACCGCCTCTCGAAGCTTCTCGACGATCTCCGCGGGCGGAGGGTCGATGGGGTTGCCCATGCCGAGGTCGATGATATCGACGCCGTCATGTCGTTTCTGGTAAAGCAGTGCGTTGAGCTTCCCGAAGAGGTAAGGCGGCAGGCGCTTGAGCCTATCGGCGACGGGGATGCCGTACTCTTCGGGAGCGGTCATTGTATCACTCCCATCCTGACGTCGATCTGAGAGGACTTGAGGAGTTGATCGAGGTACTCGCCGGCGATACGGTTCATCTTGATTCCCTCGGCGTCGCGCCTCACCTCGTCCTTGACGGTGTCGAAGGATACGTCTTTGGCCGGCTGGAAGGCAGTCAGTTTGAAAACGTAGAAGCCCGCGTCACCGGCCGGCACGACGTTGGAGACCTCGCCGACCTTGAGGGCGAAGACCGTCTCCGCCACGTTCTCGGTGACGACCACCTTACCGAACTGCTTGGGAAAAAAGCCCTCGCTGAGCATGGCCGGAAGGTAGGAGTGGTTCTCCCTGGTGTATTCGTCGGTGGAATACTCCATCCCGAGTTGGGCGAAATCCTTGCCCTCGCGGGCCTGGTTTACAACGGTCTGGGCGTCGGGCTGCGTCTGGGTAACAATGACCTGGACTTCGGCCTTTCGTCCGTACTGCTCGAGGTAGAGTTTCCTGACGTCCTCGTCGGAGACCTGAACGTTTTTCTCGACGAGTTTTCGCAGGAGCGCCTCCGTGCGCAAGCGGTTCTTAAAGTCAGCGACGGCCACGCCCATGTCCTTGAGGCGCGCGGCGAGTTCATCGGGGCCGCCGGCTTCGGTCACGGCCTTGTCGTATTCGATCTGCGCCTCGGCATCGGTGACCTGGATGCCGGTTTTCTGCGCGGCCTGGCGCACGACCATGTGCCGGACCATGACACTGAGGATGCTTTCCCCGGCCACCCGAACGCAGTTGTCGACCCACTCCTTCGCGTAAATAGGCTCACCGTTGACCATGGCGATTACGCCCGCCGGGAGTTGCGCGCGCGGTTGTTCTCCGGCCGGGGGAAGCGGCGCGGGGCCGAGTTCGGGCCCGATGGCGCCCTGCTCGGCGGGAGGGGGTTCTTCCTGGCAGAACGCCGCGGGAGCCGCCAGCAAGACGCAGACGAGCAGGGTCGCGGCCGGATAGGGCTTCAGAAGCATTGGGCTGATCCTTTCGCGCAAGAGAGCCCTTGGGAGCAAAGAGACTATGGTACGGCCCGCGCGCCGGCGTGTCAATAAGTTTCGCCGGGCGCGGGCGGCGCTCGCTTGACGCCTTTAGCCTTGACTTATAACGGTTTACGCATAGTATACCGTTCGCGGAAACTGCTTCCAACAGCGGGGAATGCGTTGGCACCTTCGAAAGAAACCCGGGAAGTCTCCCCCGCCGCAAGGGCTGCGCTCGAGAAGGGGCGCCGCCTCACGTCGAAACGAGAGTACGCAAAGGCGGCGGAGGAGTTCCAAGAGGCACAGAGGTTGGGCGGCGGCGGCGAGGCGCTCTCGGGCGAGGCCTTGTGCCTGTACAAGATGGGGCGGCTTCGAGAGGCGCTCCAGGCGGCGGCGTCAGCGGTGGCGGCGGCGCCGGGGGCAGGGGAGCCACACTTCATATCGGGGCTGGTATTCAAGGAGGCCGGTTCCTACGACGAGGCGGTGGACGCCCTCAACCTCGCCGAGCAGTTCGGCTACCGCCGGGCGGCGGTCCTCTATCACAGGGCGGCGGCGCACTTTCTGGCGGGGCGTCTGGCACAGGCCGAGGGGGATCTCGCCGAGGCGTCGAGGCTCGAGCCCAAGAGCGCGGCCATTTTCCACAACCTCGCCGTCGTGCGCATACACCGCACGAGGTGGAGGGAGGCCGCGCAGGCGTTCATGAGGTGCGCGCAACTCGACCCGGCGGGCCTGCCGCGCTACCAGGAGCTGGTATTCGAAATCGGCCGCGCGCAGGCCAACGAGGAATTCCACTTCCGCGGGCACCGCATAAAGAACATGTTGGCGCTTTTGACCGACACGTGCAGGCGGACGCTCGAGGGGGGCGCTCCGGCGCTCGCGGCTGCCACGCTGGCGCCCGTGGCCGACAGGCTGGAGAAGATCTTCGCCGAGATGTCGGAACTGCTGATGTTCGTGAAACGCGAACCTTTGGAGCTGGACGTCTGGGGAGTGTCGGACGTGATCGAGTCGGCGCTTGTTTCGGCGGGAGACGCCCTTGCGGCGGTGAGAGTCGAGAGGGCGTATGCGCCGGACCTGCCCGACATAGTCTGCGACGCGCACGCGCTGGGGGAAGTGTTCCTAAATATCATACTCAACGCGGCCGAGGCGATGCCGCAGGGCGGGGCGCTTTTCGTGCGCACGGGCGGAGACGCACAGGGCCGCGTTCGGATCGAGTTCGAGGACACGGGGGGCGGCATCAAGGTCGATCCCCCGTCGAAGATATTCCGGTTCGCCTTCACCACGAAACCGAACGGCACGGGCCTGGGCCTGTGCCAGGCCACCAGGACTGTCCACGAGCACGACGGGACGATCGCGGTCGAGGACGGCGCGCGCGGCGCCCGTTTCGTAATAACCCTGCCGTTCTCGCCGCGCGTCGGGGAATCGATGCAGGACATCGGACTCAGAGCGGACCTGTCGGAGGACAGCTCGGGACTCGGCGTGTCGGCGGATTCGGGCGACACGGCGCGTTCGGGAATGGGAAGCAGGTAAATGCCCTCGGAGCAGATACTCGTCGTCGACGACCAGTTGGAGGTGCTGGAGTACCTCTGCGACCTGCTCGGACAGAGCGGTTACAAGGTGACCGCGTGCGGCGACGCGGCGACGGCCCTCGCGACGATCGAGCAGCAGGGCGACTCCATCGGGCTTGCGATAGTGGACCTGGACCTCGGCTGCGGCAGCGACGACGGCCTGCGGCTTTTGAGCGAGATCAAGAAGAGGCAGCACGACCTGCCGGTGATAATCCTCACGGCGCAGGGCGGCACGCGGACCGCCGTTCAGGCGATGAAATTGGGTGCGGTCGATTTCCTCGAGAAGGACACCTACCTTCTGACCAACCTCACCGCCCGGATGAAAAAGGCGAGCGAGTTTCTGAAGATCGTCCGGGAAAACCGCCGGCTGCGCGAGGAGACGGAGAACCTCCGGCAGGAGGCGCAGTACTACAAGGAATTGGTCGGGCAGAAGCGCCGCCTCGTGGGGAAGTCGCCGGCGCTCGTTAGGTGCCTGGCCGAAGCCCAGGCGGTGGCGCCGGCCCCGCGGCCGGTCCTTATCAGGGGCGAACGCGGCACGGGCAAGGAACTCGTCGCGGCCTACATCCACGAGCGTTCGCAGAGGGCCGACGGCCCGTTCATCGCGGTCAACTGCGCGGCGTTCAGCGGGAACCTGCTCGAGAGCGAGATGTTCGGCCACGAGAAGGGTGCGTTCACGGGCGCGGTCGCGCGCAAGCCCGGCCGGTTCGAACTCGCCGACGGCGGGACGCTTTTCCTGGACGAGATAGGCAACATGTCGGACGACTTCCAGGAGATGATACTCAGGGTGGTGGAGTACCAGAGGTTCGAGCGGGTGCAGGGGACGCAGACCATCGAAGTGGACGTGCGGGTCCTCGCCGCCACCAACGCCGACATCGAGGCGATGATGGAGAAGGGGGCGTTTCGAAGGGACCTCTACGACCGCCTGGCGTTCAAGGAAGTCATGGTCCCGCCGCTTCGAGAGAGGATGGAGGACATACCGGCGCTCGTGCAGTACTTTCTGGAGGAACTGTGCAAGGAGGTGCCGAGCATCGGACCGAAACGGCTGACGCCGCCGGCCCTGGAGAAATTGCGGGAGTGCCCCTGGCCCGGCAACATAAGGCAACTCAAAAACACTGTCGAACGCCTGGCGCTGGAGGTCTCTCGGGAGGAGATCGGGGCCGACAGCGTTCGGGTGGACGATTCGGCGGCGGCGGTGCGCGGCACGACGTTTCTCGAACGCGTGGAGAGCTTTCAGAAAAGGATGATCGCACAGGCGCTCGGCGACGCCAGGGGCAACCAGCGCGCGGCGGCCAAGGCCATCGGGCTCACGTATGATCAGCTGCGCCACTATTACAAGAAGTTCGGGCTCAAGGCGGACAGGTAATCCCGAGGTGAATAATGGCAGTCAAACGTGCAAGGCAAACCGCGTCCAGGCTGCGCCGCAAGAACCTCGGCGGCCGGTGGAGGCTCGAGGGGTCCGGACCCTCGGGCGAGCCGATCGACATCGAGGCGCGGGTGCCAGGCGTGGTGCACTGGGATCTCGAGCGCGCAGGGATCATACCGAACCCGTTTGACGGCGCGGCCGAGGACGAAGTCCAATGGGTCGCGCAGCAGAAATGGACGTACAGGACGACCTTCCGCGCGTCGGGGAGGATGCTCGAGTCGCGGCACGCCGAACTGGTTTTCGAGGGGCTCGACACGTTCGCCGAGATAGCGCTCAACGGCGCGGTCCTGGGCAGGACGGACAACATGTTCGCGCCGCACCGGTTCGACGTAAAGGACGTCCTCGCGACGGGCGAGAACGAGCTCGTCGTGACCTTCTCGTCGGCGATCCAGGAAGGGCTCAGGCTCCACCGCGAGTACGAATCCGTCCGGCTCTACGATGCCGACGGGAACCCGCGTCCCTACGTGCGCAAGGCCCAGTACTCGTTCGGATGGGACTGGGGGCCGAAAATCACGACCTCGGGCATCTGGCGAGACGTCTACATCGAGGCCTGGGACGCGGCGCGAATCGACTCGGTATACTGGCGGGTGGTCAAGGCCGGTGCGGACGGCGCGCGCGTACGCGTCACGGTTGAATGCGTGGGATCGACGCGGGCGACCGCCGGGGCGAGGCTGTCGCTGGAGGACGCTGTTCACGAAGTGAAACTCGAGCGCCGCAAGTCCGCGGAAGGCGCGCGCTTCAGCGGCGTGATCGAAATCGAGTCGCCGCGGCTCTGGTGGCCGGCGGGCCAGGGCGAGCAGAACCTCTACGACGCCGAGGTCGTCGTCAAGAGCGAAGGCGCGGTCGTGGACACCCACCGGTGCGAGGTGGGCCTCAGGACCGTGGCCCTGAAGCGCGAGAAGGACGAGGAGGGTGAGAGTTTCATCGTGGAGGTTAACGGGCGCGAGGTTTTCTGCAAGGGCGCCAACTGGATACCGGCGGACATTTACCTGCCGCGCGTGAGCGCGCGCGATTACGAGGCGTGGGTGAGGATGGCCGCAGAGGCGAACATGAACATGCTCCGCGTGTGGGGCGGCGGCATCTACGAGTCGGCCGATTTCTACAGGGCCTCTGACCGTCACGGGATCATGGTCTGGCAGGACTTCCCGTTCGCGTGCGCGATGTATCCGGACGACGACTGGTTCGTCGAGAACGTAATGCGGGAGGCCTCGCTCGCGGTGAAGGCGCTCCGCAGCCATCCGTCGATAGTCCTCTGGTGCGGCAACAACGAGAACCACTGGGCGGCCCATTCGTGGTGCCCGATGACCCGTTCGGCGGCAGGAAGATATACGACAAGTTGCTGCCGACCCTGGTGAAGCGGTTGGACCCATCGAGGCCGTATTGGCCCGGCAGCCCTTACGGCGGAAGGGATCCCAACAGCCCCGCGAAGGGCGACAGGCACAGTTGGGAGGTCTGGTCGGGCTGGAGGGACTGGACGCTGTACCTCAAGGACACGGGGCGCTTCGTGAGCGAATTCGGCTACCAGGGCGCGCCGGCGATGGAGACGGTGGCGCGGTTCGGCCCCGTCGACCAACTCCACCCGCAGCATCCGCTCTTCGAACGGCACAACAAGCAGGTCGAGGGCGGGGAAAGGCTGGCGAGGTTTCTCGCGGGCAGTTTCAGAACGCCGAGGGACCTCTCGGAGTACGTGCACCTTACACAGGTGCTTCAGGCGGAGGCGATAAAGGCGGGGAGCCTGCACTGGCGAACGAGGATGATGCGGACGTCGGGGGCGCTCTACTGGCAGTTGAACGACTGCTGGCCGGTGGTGTCGTGGGCGGCGGTCGACTACGCGCAGAGGCCCAAGGCGCTCTACTACTACACGCGCAGGTTCTTCGCGCCGGTGGCCGTTCGCGCGGCGGCGCTGGGCGACGGGATCCGCGCGTGGGTCGTCAACGATTCGCCCGAGCCGGTCTCGGGCGAGCTGGCGCTGCAGGCGCTGACGTTCGAAGGGGCGGAGACCGGGTGCGTCCGCGAATACGTGGAGGCGGCGCCCAACGGCGTCTACGCGATGGGGCCTTTCAAGCCGGAGTTGCTGCAGGTGGAGGACACGAGCCGCCAGTTCATCGCGGCCACCTTCAAGATGGGCAACGGGCGGCCAATCGTCGATACGGCGTTTCTCGTCCGGCCCAAGCACCTGGCGCTTCCGGATCCCGAACTCGAATGGGAAGTCCACGGCACGGACGGGACGCTTGCGGTCAGCATTTCCGCGAAGCGTTTCGCGTACGCGGTGTACATGACCCTGCCGGGGACGAGGGCGTGTTTCTCGGACAATTTCCTAACGCTTTTGCCGGGCGAGACGGCCGAGGTGGAGATCCGCGGCTCGCGCCTGTCGGCCGCCACTGCGGCGAAAAAACTCAAGGTTTCCTGGGTGCGCGGCGGGTTGTGATGCCCCGCTGAAAGGCCGGGCAGGTCCGAGGGCCCGCAGCGTCGCCTAACCGGGCAGGGCCTCGATCTTCTGTTCGATGCCGAAGAGCCGTGCGGCGTTTCGCCACCAGACGAGTTCCCGGACGTCGGCCGGCACATCGAGCGCGGCCATCAGGTCCCGCATGAAATCCATCATGTAGACCGGCGCGGGATTATCCGTGCCGAAACAGAACTTCCTGAAGAGCGCGAGGTTCACGCTTTCGTTGAAAAGTTGGTGCTCGAGGACCCCGTCCCCCACGTCATCGAGCGTCCTGAACGAGAAAACGTGCCTGAGGAACGACAAAGGCGTCGCGCGGACGGTGCCGCCCGAGAGGTCCCAGAAGACGTTCGGGAAATTGAGCGCCATGGCACATGCATCGGCGTACCAGGGGTTGCCGATGTGGTAGCCGATGATCTTCAGGTCCTTGAAGTTCCGCGCGATGCGGTCGAGCGTCATCGGGTGCATCCAGAGAATGGACGTGTCGCGGCCGAAATCGGACACGTAGCCGGTGTGAAACGCCGCGACCATGTCGCGCTGGGCGAGTTTTTCGTAGTAGGGGAAATACTCCTTCGAATCGTACGGCGCGCGGGGCGAGATGAACTTCGCCCCGGAGAATCCCTCGCCGGCGTACCAGTCGATGATGTCCGGAGGGTCCTCGCCCGGGAAAACGATGCCGAGGCCGATGATGAGTTGGTTGTACTTCTGGAGCGCCAGCCGCGCCTTCTGGCGG
>Ga0172362_10003626_pt1 | contig 13359 bp, 15 predicted proteins | sample LakKivs1_kivu2a2_FD_114534 | JGI IMG/M metagenome (GOLD analysis project Ga0172362, IMG submission 114534) | Sediment microbial communities from Lake Kivu, Rwanda - Sediment s1_kivu2a2 | ecosystem: Environmental > Aquatic > Freshwater > Lake > Sediment | place: Rwanda: Western Province, Lake...
CCCGGTATATTTCGAGAAATTATATTCATCAATTAATTTAACAAGTGTCTTGTCTGAATGAACAACATAGTCTTCAACCTTATCCGCAACATTTTTTATAATTCTACAAAATGAAAAATATTTATGTTCAGGATTCTTATAATAATTATACCTATAAGCTCTTGCTATCCTATTGTCCCAAATAGGAAAGAAATCAGGAGCTAAAAGATGCAAGGCTTTGGATACTGCTACTGGACTCGTTCTCCCTTGCATTTTTCCTGAATCAATTTGTAGGGCTTTTAGAAATTCCCTGAATAGGCTGTTTATATCTTTCTCATCGGATTCTAATAAACTGGTTATGCGTCTTTTTCTAAAATTTTCCAATTTTTTAAGATTAATATTTATACACCTTTCCAGTTTATCAAAGTCGAAATTCCCATATCGATAAAATGCTTGATTCTAGGTTAATAACAATACTCCTAATCCATTGGCCATATCAAACGGTTTTCTCCAATAATGAGAAATAACGAATGTTGCAACTTTATACATAGCATCTCGCTTTTCTCGCTTTTCAAATTCTTCTATTCCTTTACAAAATTCTTCTCGGGTTGGAATATTTACATTGTCTATACTTTTATTCATCGATTGATTTCCTAAATTATTGTTAGAGCTTTTTTATACAATAATCATTTAAATAACATTTATCACAAATAGGTTTATGAGGTCTACACCAGTCTCTCCCAATTTCCCAACAAGACAAATCAAAAATTCCGGGATACATTGGGTTTAATTCTCTGGCACAATAAATCAATTCATCATTACTTGCGTCTTTAGATATAAACCCTAATCTTTTAAAAACTCTCTTTACGTGAATATCTGGGGAAATATCAATATTAATATAATCTTTCATCGGTATTTTAAAATCTCTTACTAAAACATTAACCGCCATAGTAGCAATCTTAATCCCTACTCCATTAAATTCTAAAAATCTTCTCACTACAGTTGCACTTCTTGGATTATTCTGCCAGATATTGGAAGCATTATCTTGGTAATCATTGTGGATTTTTTGTATAGCTAAATAAAAACTCTTACTCATTATGTCATTGAATCTATGAAGACGGTTATTTCGGAAGATTTCTTTCATTTCTGCTTGGCTAATTCTAAGTAGTTGAGGGAGCTTAAAACCCCCTATTGCTTGGGATATTTTATAGGGGATTAACCAGGCTTTTTCTGCTTTCATCTGTCTATCCATTACACAGGCGAGAACAAAGGCATGAGGAAAATCTTTTAGATTATTTAATAGCTCATCTGCCTCTTTATTTTTGGTGAATTCAATATTATTGTAGGGTTGTTTGAATAATTCATTCCCTTTTTCTATTAAAATATTGACTATCTTCTCTTTTGAACTACTCATATTTGTGTATTCTATGTCAATCCGAACATAAAAAAGTTTTTGCGAAGCAAATATTTGGGTTAGTACGATAAGATACGAATCTTCCGCATTATGGACATTTGTGATTTCAATATCTCTCATAAAAATATAAAGATAGTTACCAAATGATGAAGATATCACAGTGATCTATCATTATATTACTAGAAAGATTAAAGAAATATAAATATATTATACGTGAATCATAAATTTCAATAATGATTTAAAATTAATGATAAAAATCAGTCAGGTTTTATTTATAAATCATATCAAATAATTGGTCTGCGGTTTTCTGATCTAAATCCTTAAGAATTTTATATTCGTCCAGGGCTGCACTTCTATCCCCCTGAACCAGATAAATCATTCCCAGGCTATAATGGGCAAAAGTATAATCCGGCTGGATACTGATAGCCTGTTTAAAGGATTCAATAGCTTTTTCATAATCTTTTAATTGGCTATACGTCCACCCTAAGCTATAATGAGCATCTGCATCTTCTGGATTTTGTTTAACCGCCTCCTCAAAAGCGCTAATCGCTTCCTGATATTTTTCCAGTTCTCCATAAGCCCAGCCCAAGTTATAATAAATATAAGTGTAATTAGGATTGATGCGAATAACTTCCTGGTAAGCCTCTACGGTTTTCTCATAATCCCCTTTTGTATGATAGAGCCAGCCTAAATAGAAAAAAGCATCGGCATGTTGGGGATCTTTTTGAGTTACTTTTCGGAAGCTTTCGATAGCAGAATCCTCATCATCTTTTTTTATAAAATCTACAAAATAGCTTTCTTTTTCTTTTCCTTTCTGAACTTCTAAAGAAACAGGCTTCTGGGCAAGTTTTATTATCTTTCTTACTTTCTCTAAAGGAATTTTCATGTTTTCGGCTACTTCTTTATAAGTTGGTTCTCGTCTCAATTCCTGCAAGAGATGGCGTGATACCTTTACTAATTTTTTAATAGTCTCTACCGCATAAAGACCACGACAATAATAAGCAAGGCCTAAACAAAAAAGTGCATCTATATGCTCACTGTCATTCTGCAAAGCTTTCTCATAATATGATATTGCCTCATTATATTCTCCTTTTATTCTATGCTCTTCGCCTTTGAAAAAATAAAAGTCAGCGTCTCTAACTTCCGTTAACGCATTGAGTCCCCTAATAACAAGTTCTTTTCGCACTTTAGGGTTGAATCGTAGCAAATCATACGAATTTTTAATAATTAATTTTTTATTTTCATTCATATTAGTACATTATACTCCTGATTATCTCTTTATATTGAGAAACAAGTTTATCGAGTATTCTTTGATTCTCGGATATCTCTAACTTTATATTGGTAGCAAGCTCTTGGAGTAGATCTCTTCCCATTTCCTTGGCTTGATCAACTTTCTCTTTTAATTTATATATCTCGCTTACTTTTAAATCCTCTAGTTCTTTATGTATTTTCAAGATAATATCTAAAATAACTTTATATTCCTTCTTTAATCTCGTAAGTTTTTCTTTAGTAGTTTCTTTAGCTATCTGCTCCTCTCGTTCTAATTGTTTTATATATTTTTCAAGAGTATCTAAATCGCCATTTTTATATGCTTCATTTATTAATGAAAAGATATTGTGGAATTCTTCTCGCTGTTTTTCATTCTTAGCTCTATCAGGATGAAACTTTAAGGCAAGTTTACGGTAAAGTTTTTTAAGTTTTTCTCGAGATTCACGGTCTGGATATTTCCCCTTTTCTTTTTCTAAATATTCGTTGTATTCTTTAGAAGAATCAGATGTCTCACTTTCTAAATTATCAATCTTACTTCTTTCTTGGAAAAAATTATCATTTATTTCTTCTTCAATATTATTTAAATTATCTTGAGATAGCTTCTTGCCTTTAGCAAGATTAATTCTATGTTGATATTCCTTTATCCTCAATTTGATTTTATCTAAACTTACATAAAGTACACCAACCTTTGAATTATACTCACCCAGAAATAGATTTAGTGCAATTTTTAAATTTTGGATTTGAATTGACAAATCAGAAACTTCCTTTTCCTTTTCTGACAGTCGTGCTTCCCAAATAAAAATCTCTTTCTGGATATTATTTAAACTAGAAGCTATTTCAGATCCAACTATTTTCTTCATATAATTTATAAAATTCATCTCCCAATTAATTATCAATTTCGCAAAACTTTCTCGTCTTGTAAAATGCCATAAGCATCTGGGTAAATAATGTGATCTTTAAAGTCAATGTTTGTGTTATATATAATTATCTCTTTTCTCAGCCATTTTATTTATATCCCTCTACTAATTTACTTATTTAGAAAAGCTTATTAAAGATTATATTTTTATTTTTTATACAATCTTTTTTATTTATCTATTTGACAATATTTATCATGTTTATCATCGAATTTATTTAGAGCTTCTCTTTAACTAAAAGTTTTAAATTATTGATAGGAATTGCAAAATTCAAATTTTGGGCTCCCCACTGTGAGCCTATAGTAATTATACCAATTACCTCCCCCTTCATATTAAAAAGTGCTCCCCCACTACTTCCAGGAGAAACTGGAGCGGTTATCTGTAAAAGTTCAAAATCACCTATCTCACGCTTACCGCTAATTAATCCATCTGAAATTGTATTTTCCCAACCATATGGACTCCCTATTGCTAAAATCTGTTCACCAACTTGCATATTATCCGAATCGCCCAGAAATACAGATAGAAACGATTCATCTTCCTCAATTTCCTCAATGTGCAATATTGCAATATCATAAGAAGGGTATCCTGCAATTAAAGAAACTTTCTGGTAAGACTTTCCACTAACAAATCTAATTAAGACATTATAAGCTGATTTTACAACATGATAATTTGTTGCAATTGCGCCATCTCTACTGATGACAAAGCCACTCCCTTGTCCTAATATATTATCTTTCTTATCCCTCGATATAATTACCACAATAGATTCATTCCATTTATCAAAAATTTGAGGTATGGTAAGGGGTGTAGTTAAAGAAGAAATTTTATTACTTAAAATGACCTCTCGAAGATTATCTTTTACTGAGTGACTTGCTGGTCTTAAGTATATCCCTTCTTTCTGAGTAGAAAATAATCTTACCATCTCCTCTCTTGGTGAATAAAAAAATTCTCCAGGTTGATAGCTCAGGACATTAAAAACAAACCAGGAACCAAAGAGTAGTGTAAGGATAACTTTCCAGGGTTTTTTAAATTTCGAGCCAGCCCAGAGTAAAGTAATTCCCAGGGGAGGAAAAATTAAAAGGATTAGAAATACAAACCATTTCTGGTAATACCACCTGGTATCTGTCTCCTTAAATCTATCCATTACCCAAGTTCCAATAAACCATAAAACAAAACAAATACCGATTATTAAAAAAATACTATTTAAATCCAATACTCCTATTAAATACCTACTTGCTACCAGTAAAAAACACAAAGTTATAATTAAGCCAAAAAATATGGGGTGATTCTTTATCCTATTAAAAGTCTTTTTCTTATATATCTTTGGCGTGGGATATAAAAATGAGGTTCCACATCTGGGACAATTGACTCGTAATGTATCTGTTGTCTTAGGTATCCCCAATTTTTGTCTACAGTCTTTGTTCGGGCAATCAATAATAATCTTTTCTTTAGGACCTTCTTCGGGCATGGTAATACCCCTATAAATTTTTTATACATCAATTATGCTTATTTTTGCTTAATTCTATTTTCGTTTTAACTATAACATTAATCTAAATAAAGTTCAAAAAGCTTTAAATCTCTTCCCCTTCTACTTCTGTTATTTTCTCTTCCTTATTTTTTTTCTCTATTGAAGTAATCTGTTGCATCATTTTCATTTGAGCTAAAATCTTATCTATTTTTCCTTCCAAAATTGTACTTGAAGCTCCAACCAAGTAAAGTAATGAATAAACATTTATGCCAGGAATAAGGCCGAGAATAGTCCATAAAGTAACATTTTTGCCTTTCTCTTTTGCTAAGCTACGGCAAATAAACATAATTAGAATTGATATTATAATCAATGGTAGAAATTGTTGAATAACTCCCTCCATTTGTATCACCTCCTTATATGAAAGCCAAATATTATCTTTAAAGTTCCTTTTATTCTCGTTGCAGAGCTTCTTCCAAAGCTTTGCTTCGTATATAAAGATATCTGTCTTTGTCCTTTTGATTGAGAAGACTAAAGCCACGCTCCACATAGGTAGAGACAAGTCCATTCTCATCGAGTGTTAGTTTTTGCCCTAAACGCATCTTTGTAGCTACACTTCGAATAAAATCTTGCTGCTCTACTGGAAGTTTCTCAACAGCTTCCCACCACAAAGAAGCCATTTCTTCTTTTTGACTATCAGACAGAAGCGCCTCACCTTTAGCAGCTAATTCATCTGCCCATATTAAAAATTCTTTATCGGTAAGTTTTAGATCGTTTTCTTTCCTTTTAAGTTTTTCAGCAGATTCTTGAGATAAAGCAGGAAACATATTTCGAATCTTTTGAACCATTGTTGTTCTTTCTGTATATTTGATATACGTTATTGCCATTGCACCAATTAATATAAACACTATAGCAATTAGAAATTTTTTAAAAGTCCACCCATCTCCATTATTCCTATTTAAATTAGGTTCATAAGTTTTTATCAACTTGATTACCTCCTAAAATTTTATAAAGCTCTCTTCAAATTAACAGATATTTCGTCTTAGAACTTATTTAAAATAGTGGCGCATATTGGAGTGTACCCCTTAGAATGGCTACCTGACTTTCAACCTTGTTACCTACCAAGAACATATAAAACACCAATATCGCTAATACCGAATAAAGAAAAATTCTTTCCAATGCTTTTATTGATATTTACTTCCTTTTTATCGATTTTATTAAGCAAATGGGATGTGTCCCTCTTTATTAAATTCTTCTTTTCTAAAGAAAAAATATTATTTAGAACTAAATATATTATGCAATTTGCTGATTTGATCTGCAAAAGTATTAATAATAATATTAAAAGTAAATTGATAATCTTTTATAGGATAATCTAGTTCGAATCCATTGAGTGCTTCAATAATATATTTGGTTTCTTTATGGAAAAGATTAGCTCGAATTGCTAAAATTCTCCTAAAACAGTTGATTATGCTCTCTGAGTCTTTATCTGGAAAATTATCTTTGAGTAATTTTTCCAAATAGGATATAGATCTCGGATCCTGACTATCCTTACCTTTTATTTTCCCAATAATCATTACTATTTGATCCTTCTTTATACCATTAATAAGATTTGAAAGATATCCAATGCTGTGCGTTGTCCAGGACATACTATACAATTTTTAAATTATAGTTATACTCAGTATATCAGAAAAGTATTAGAATTAGTAGAAATAAATCCTGATAAGATAGAATGGAGGTTATATGAAGAATGGACACCGTACCACTCTTAAGGGCAGGAAAGATAAATTACCATGTTTTAAGAAGGATCAATCCTGAAGCAGCCAGATTAGCGGTAATGGAATATCTTTCCACCAATAAAGGTAATATCTCTGAGGCCGCTAGAACCTTTGGGATACAAAGAACTGTGGTCTATGATATCCTCAAAAAGAAGAAAGAGGGGGATCTAAAAGACCGCTCTCGTGCCCCTTTACACTCTCCCTATAAAACCCCTGCTGCAATAGAGGATAAAGTAGTAGAGGTTAAAAACCAGACCCGCTTAGGGGCTAAGAGATTATCGGTCTATCTACAAAAATACGAAGAGATTAAGGTCCCTTATGGCACTATCCGGCACATCTTAAGGAGAAATAGATCTCGACTCACCTCTTCTTTGAAGGGACGTAAAAAGGTCGAAAAGAGAGAGTTTGTAAACTGGTATACGGCTAAACCTTTTGAGATAGTTCAGGTCGATTTAAAGTTTATTAGAGACCGTAAGGCCTTAACCAAAGAACAGATCATCCACCTGGATTATTATGGGATCCCCAATTATCAATGGGGGGCTATTGAGGTTAACTCCCGATTCAAACTGATCGCCTACTCCCGGGAGAAGACCTGGACTAACGGATTAATGTTCTACCTGTGGGTCATCTCCTGGCTGAGGAGTCATGGGGTGAGAGAAAAGATCGTCTTTACCGTGGATCATGGGGAAGAATGGGGAGGTAAATCCTGGATGAAGGTAAAGGAGCTAAAGAAGCTGATCAGTGGTTTTGGTTGTAAACTCATCCAGAACCATAAGGGACACCCGGAAGAAAATGCCCATCTGGAGAGATCCCATAGAACCGATGATGAGGAGTTTTATATCCCCAGAGTATTGCAGATTAAATCGGAAAAAGAGCTGTTAGATGAAGCCTTAGGCTATATTTACTATTACAATAATGTAAGAGAACATTCCTCTCTTAATTACCAGACCCCTTATCAACATCTTAAAAAACAGTTACCAGAGGTTGACAGCAATATCAGATTTGTGATACCAATAATGTTAGATAAGGCATCAGTTCAGATTGGCAGGTGGAGTGGATACAATGTCCTGGCGCAGAACCATGCAATTATTAAACTCATCTTTAGTAACACATTGTTCATTGACCTTAAACCAAAATTTATATTCCCAATAAGTAAATAAACCTTTTTTAGCACCATATCTTTTATTAAAAAATATATTAATCTCATCTAATTCATTTGCAATTTTTTTTAGTAAATTATAATTATCTTTTTCAAACGACTTATTAAATTTTTCTCTTTCTTTATCCTTTCTTATCTCTCTTTTGACAATGCTATCAAGATAACTCATTTTCGCTTGAATGCTCTTTTCAGTACTATCCAAAAAACTTTGTTTTACCTTATTCCTTTTCATCTGATTAATTATATCTCGAGTCCCGAAAGGATATCCTCCTTTCAGTCCTCTGGTAGCTCTCTCATATATTTTTTCATATACTATTTCAGTTTTTGGTATCGGAAAGTTTTTTAAATCAGATTCTACCCTAAATCGTATAAATTTTTCAAAAGCATTTAGGTTAACTTCAATTCGTTTTGAGTACCATAATCCAGAATTTACGATGTTTCGCTTTTCCATATCACCTTCAACCTTTTTTATTTCGCTTGCCAAGTCTTTGTCAATTTTTTCCCTTTCTTCTTGGATCAAGTCATTGGAATATTTAAATAATTTCTCAATGATATGATTCATTATTTTACTCCTCCTCATATGCAATATTTTTATCAATATGTTAAAAACATTAAAAAATATTTTGGGGTCAAATCCTTATTGTTGACAAATTATATTTTTATATTATCTATAATTAGGGGTCTTTTCTTTGAAAATAACCATTCAATGGGAAACAAAATGAAATATCTAGTCCCTTACGAAAAGTTAGAAAAAATTATCAAATTATTGAGCTCTTAAAACCGTCTCTATGACATTTTATTCCACATTTGAAATTAAATAGTAAACTCATTATTTTTTTCATACTTATCATTAATGGATATTAAAATATCTTTATCATCTTTTTCTAATGGCATCTTTTCATGAAAACAAATGAAGAATCCTTGAAATGCAGTCCAAATACTTGATTTAAAAAATTCCACAAGTTTATAAAGTCTTCTGGCATAAGAACATCTTTTGTAATCAAAACTATTAGGTAATGATATTCCTTCTTTTTCAGAGTAAATAAGACCTTTAAGAATTATGCTTCGAGTAGGATGAATCATCTTAGATTTTAGTTGATATAATGTATTCATTATCTCTGGCAAGTTTTTTCTCTACGATGGGATATACTCCACCATTTTGGTTTTTGTTTTCTTTTTAGCATAAGCCTCTCTGAAAAATTAAGCACCTCTCGTTTCGCTCGAAACTTTCCAGAGAGGTCAATCCTCCTTACTTTGAACTCTCCTATTCAGAAAGGTCTAGAATTAGAGAACTTGTGAAGCCTGATCCCATTATTTGCTTCCTCAGAAAGCCTGGTTACTAGGTGTTCTCTTAGAACGGGAATTCCTAGCTTGGCCTTGATTTTCCGGTCTATATGGCGGTATAGAGTAAGCTTTACGGGGATAAGCCTACAGTCTTTAATCGGCTTTCCCGCCGGTTCATCTGCCGAGACAGCATAGAATATGATCTGTTTGTCAAATCTACAAGCAAGATAATGTTCTTTTACAAAATTATTCACGTAGTCCCAGAGCACATCGGCTTCAACTCTGGATAGTCCATACCCGTCTATGACATCCCGTTTGAAACAGCCCTCTGGTGACTTAACCAAACTATTAACCATACTATTGGTCATATAACTATTACCTCCTTAGTCTATATGTTATTATATTAGCATAGACCTGGGGGCATATGACCTAATAGTTATATATTACTTTTTCTTTACAAACTCATTTCCTTCTTCCCATTTGTCTGTTTCCGGATCATAAAAAAATGGCTTCAGTTTTAACTCGTTTTTTGCTAAATTAAGGATCACACGCCAATAGTGATGTGCTGATTCTGCCTCTTCCAGCCACCAGAAATCTTTTGGTTCCCTGCTACTCGATCCAAGCGTAGCTCCCAGTCCTCCAGCACCAAAGTATACAACACCATTTTCTTCATCGACCAGCTCTTCATAACTATCTGCTGTAAGAATTGGCGCCCAAAAAGCATCGTGCAATTTTGTACCGCTCACCTGATCAAATACCTGCTCTTTAGTGGCATCGCCAGTTTGAATAACAAACAAGGATAACATATAGGTCATTTCTTTGAGACCTTCTGATAATGAGGTAAATCCGGCTTGTTCCCAATTGCCTCGAGATAATTGTAATAGGTTTGGCTGAAGAGGTGGAGCATAGTTTTTCCCGGGCTCAAAGTCTTCCTTGGCTCTTGCCAAACCCTCTTTAATTATGTTATCAATCTCTGCGGCAAAAGTTTTCAATCCAAAAATAGGAAAAGTCTTTATATACGTATGAGTATGTCCATTATGTACTAAATCAACTCCATATTCTTCAAATAATGGTATCCATTTGGCTCTCAATTTAACATGCATACGATCTGTCTCCCACCATGCTCCATCATGATAATGAACAATAATCCATTTGCTATCTTGGTATTCTTCTAGCGTACTTTCAAGCCAAGAAAGCTGTTCTCCATCTATTGGGGATGTGTGATTCGAATCTAAAGATATGATAGTCAAATCTGGTCCATATTGAAGTACATAATACTTTTTGGGTTCCGGTAACTTAAAGCGATTGTAGTAAAAAACAGCAAGTTCTTCTCTTCCACCATAGCCAGCAACCACTTCGTGGTTACCTATAGCAGGAATAAGTGGTATTCTTCTTCCTTCATCTGTAATCATTAATTCATGCCAGACGTCAAAGAACAGATCCCACTCAAAATCGCTAAGTTCAGCATTAATAAAATCCCCAGAATAGATAAAAAAATCCGGATCTTCTTGAGCAGCTTTTCTAAATACCTTTCTTATTACATCCATCTGTGTACGTACATGTTGAGCGTCTGCTCCAACCACGAAAACCAAGTCTTCAGATTCAGCAGGAGCTGTTCTAAAACTGAAACTCTCACTTCTATGCTCGTCAGTCTGCACTACCACCCAGTAGGTCTCACCTGGCTGAAGTCCGGTCAATTCTACCGAATGTATCCAAGCAGCTGTCTCTTCAAAAGTAAATGTTTCCGCCTCCTTCTGCTTATAACCCGGAATTTCCAAATTTTCATCAGAAGAATAATAAGCAAGTGATTTTTCCCCTTGTTGGTCAGTTCTCCAGGTAACAGTCATTGTAGTCTGGGGACTATGCTGCCAAGTTAAAACAATTTGTCTTGGTTCGTATGGCTTGAATTCTTGGGCTGATGCAGACAACGCAAGAATCAAGGTGAATACCGAAATGATTACTATTAATCCGATACGTGTTAATTTTCTCATTTCAATCTCCCTCCTTTTCTTTCTTTTATGATAACACTCGTTCTAAATGGGGGGGAGTGCTATCAATACAATGATTTTTGTCAATTAAACAAATCATTCTTTTTCAAACTCAATCTTCAGGGGTTTTTACATCCTTTAGGTTAATTGTGAATAACCCCCAAACATCCTCTGTTCCTACATATTCTATATGTCCTACAGGTTCAATATTTTTTTCAGCAGCGATTTCCATATATTCTGTTGCGGGCATACCCCACTCTGCTCCGGTTTTAACAATGACTCGGCCTTTAGTTTCGATTGGTTTGATAGACCAGTTTACAACTAACTCAGGAATGATCCCATTTAATGACTCTAGATAATCGACTACTAATTTCCTGTAATCGATATCCCATTTCAAAACTATATTCTCCGGAACAGCATGAGGTAATCCCCCTCCACCTCCAGCACGATAGTTATCCACTATTAAAATAAATTCCATATCTTCTGAAAGTGGCGTACCATTATATTTTGCCATTACCACTCTTTCTCCTAAGGGTTGTGTTACGTCATACATATATTTAATGCCCCAGAATTGATCAAGATGATGGCTGTCAAATCCGTAATTGATTAAAAATTGATCATCAGTAATATTTGGATCTATTTGATTGAAATTTCCGGCTGATGCCTCCAGCCATTCGATGATTTGTTTACCGTTAAGCTTTAAAGCTTGAACCGTATTATTGTATGGATAGATTTTTTTTGAACCTTCTTCGCTTAACTCTCCCGCCGGAATATCAACAAAATCCTCTGCTCCTTTAAATCCACCTTTAGTCACAGACGCACGCGAAATAACTGGCAAACCTTCAAACTCCGTTCCTTTAATGTTCGTCTCTCCAAACGCCACCGAGGCCATATTAATCAGCTGGTACACTGGGTTTACCTGAACACGAGCAAAATAGGTACTCAAAGGTATATTCACCACGACATTAGCACTGGCTTCCGCCATTGAAAATACAAAAATCCCTACCATCATTACCATTACCAAAACAATAATTGTAATTGATTTCGAACATCTTTTTAACATTATTATAAAACCTCCTTAATTTTTTATTTTTCATTAACAACTTTTCATTAAAATACATATCTCTGTATAAAATTTTAGTTAATACATTTCTACATTGAATCAACTCCTTTATCGAAGTAGTTTTTTTAAAATCTTATTTTCAGAATGTCACTCCCCCCTAAAAAAGCTTGGAGCTTGGCTCTTAAATATATTAGATCCTTAATTTCCTTTTTGTTTATTATTCAGTTTTTTTACCTAAAAGTTTCAATGCTTTTTAATATCTTACCTCTTTTACTCCTTTCCTCTTTTTTTGAAAAGAAAAAGACTCTCCTGTTACCTTCGTACAGGATACTATATTAGGTTTATCAAAATCATATATACAAAAATAAACCTCTTAATTTAGGTGGGAAAATTATAAAAACTTTGTTAATCTTAAGATTATTTGTATTATACTACATTAATAACCAAAAATCCTTCTTATTAGATAGCTCTTTAAAATCTATATAAACTGTTCACTAATTTTAGACATAATTTATCGAAATAATGTTTCAATTATCGAGCACGAACAACTGTCTTTGGCAATGCTATATATCAACCATGAAGACTCAATCTCATATTTGTTTCATCACCGTTTATTCTGAGAGCTTCAGCTCTTTTTATCCCTTGAACGCCATATTTGTTTTATCACCTTACCTACTTCTTTAAACTCCTCATCTGTAAATTTATCACTCTTAGCATTGTTACATATAGAGCAAGATAAAACACAATTCGCTAAAGTATAATTTTTCTGGTTATCTCTACGGTCCACCTCTAATTTTTGGCCTCTAGTCTTTCCACCATAAAATTTCCCCCATATCGGAATAAAATCTTCTTCTTTTATTCCGCAGTAATAACATTCCTTTCCATCTCGTTCATAAAGTCTATTCCGGAGTTTCTCTTTTTCTTTTCTATTTATTTTTATCAATTATTTCCTTCTTTACTTTTTTCAATTATCAATTTTTAAAAATTACCTGTTAATAATTATGTCAAAACCAGTTCTATTTATATTATATTCAATATAGTTAACAATTAGC
>Ga0172362_10003627_pt1 | contig 13357 bp, 10 predicted proteins | sample LakKivs1_kivu2a2_FD_114534 | JGI IMG/M metagenome (GOLD analysis project Ga0172362, IMG submission 114534) | Sediment microbial communities from Lake Kivu, Rwanda - Sediment s1_kivu2a2 | ecosystem: Environmental > Aquatic > Freshwater > Lake > Sediment | place: Rwanda: Western Province, Lake...
AACTATATTGATAGATTGATATGCCTAGAGTTCTGATGTTTTCCGATGTGCACATTTTATTGGATTATTGACTAGTGAAGGACCCTGATGATTGATCAAATAAACAAGTAAGCTTTTATTTAGGATGACAGGTAAGAGACGAATAACAATGCTGAAAGAAAGCGTCATGAAAATTGAAACTTTCCTAAATTCTAGGTATCATAACATCCGTGTAAGCGACTTAACAGTTTATGCTATGGTATTAATCTATTTCGTGATATTTTCTATATTCTCAGTAGCTAGACACTTCACCTTTGGAACGCATGCCTTTGATCTTGGAATCTACAGCCAAGCACTTTACACAACGTTGTTTAATGGCAAATTCCTTTATGAAACACCTGATTTGTACTTTACAAAATCTGGTTCCTTTTTCGGGGTTCATTTTACTCCAATTATTTTTACGTCGCTGCCTTTTTACTATGTTTATCCGCGACCAGAAACTTTGCTAGTTTTTCAATCAGCGGTTTTGGCTTTAGCGGCGGTTCCCCTCTATTTTCTAGCAAGGTTTTTAGTAAGAGATGACAATGTCATTCCAGTAGGATTAGCAGCCTTATACTTATTGAATCCATATATTCACTCCGTAAATACTTTTGATTTCCACATGGAACTCTTCATTCCACTTTTCTCCATGTTGGCTTTATACTTCCTTGAAACAAAAAAATGGAAAAGGTTTATTACTTTTTCAATACTTCTTGCAATAACAATGGATGTTGTTATTATCATTACTTTTTTTATAGGGATTTATGCAGTTCTCAGGTACCGGACGCAGTTCATTAATCTATTAAAAGGAAAAAACATACTTAAAGAAGAAAAGAACGCCATTGCCAGCTCGTTCTTCATTTTAGTATCGTCTGTTCTTTTACTCTTCTTAGCAATACTTACAATTTCTTATTTTGGTCCTCCTCCATTAAGTTCAACAGGGATAGGATTATTCTCTAAACTTGGCCAAAATTATAGTGATATTCTGATAAATATAGTGAAGGAACCGGGAAGAATAATAGATTCCGCTAATTACGATGGTATTTATAAACTAACGTATTTGACATCGTTATTTTTGCCAACATTTTTCCTAGCTTTTTACTCTCCAAGAGAACTAATTCTGTGTGTACCATGGATTTCTATCGTAATTCTCACCACGTGCAATACGTTGTACCAGCCGAATTATCAATTTGGCGCTTTCATAGTTCCATTTATTCTTTATGCGACAATTCATAGCTTAAGGAAACTTGAAGCGAAAAATTTGGGAAAGCTGGTATTTTTCAAGAAAATAGGAACTCCTCTCACAGCCACACTTATAACAATGATCTCTCTTTCACCATTAAGTCCGATACCTTATCTTTTTTCGAATTCAGCGGCATATTCAGGCTATCCAATCCAAACAAGGCACACTGATCTTCTTTCGTATGCGGTTAGTCTAATTCCTGATAACGCCTCAGTTCTGGCTCAAAACCATATTTTCCCACATTTATCTAACAGGGCAAATGTTTACGTTTGGGTTCCTTCTGGTGTTACAGTGGACTATGCCATAGCTGACAAAAAGCAACACGATTATTATACAGCTCATGCCTTCGCAGAAACCTTTAACCAACAATTCGAATCGCTCTTAAACAGTGGCAATTATGAAATCCTACTCGGAAAACGAGATGAATTCGAAGATGAAGGCATAATAGTTTTGAAAAGAAAGGCAGCTTGAACCAAGAGCCAATTATTTATATTATCTCCTAAAACGATAATATCATTGATGGCAAAAAAATGAAGTTAGTGGCAATAACTTTATACCCAAACAAAAAAGCAGGCTCAGCTATATATTCGTACAAACTATACCAAGAAGTTGCAAAGCATTGCGAAGTTGTAATATTTAGTGACGAAGACGCAGATAAGAAAAATGTGATCAGAGCAGTCAAAGTTTGGCGTAGAAATTCGTTTTGGATACCTTTTCGATTATTTAGGCGCATTCTAAAAGAAAAATCCCATGTCTGTCATTTCCAAATCGAATATAGAACATTCAATGATAACGCGGCATTGTCGTCCCTTGAAATTTTGCTTCTTCTTCTGTTTATGATACCATCATCAATAAAGAAGTTTGTAACATTGCATGGGGTCATATCGCTTGCTGTAGCGAAAGAATTATATGGCAAGAGAACTGGTGCAATAATATCTAAGGTTCCACTAAAAATCTTCTACAAAATGTTAGGAATCCTTACAGAAAAAATAATTGTTCATACATATGTGATGAAAGCGATACTTCAAGAGGAGTACAGAGTTGATAAGAATAAAATCATCGTCATTCCTCATGGAGTAGACCGCGCAAGACGTTTATCCAAGAAAGGAGAAAATAGTGGGTTCAATCTTCTTTTTCATGGCTTTATTAGACCCAGCAAAGGACTAGAATGCTTATTGAAGGCAATGCAGGAAGTTGTGAAGGTATCTTCGGAAACTAAGCTCATAATAGCTGGCGGAACGCCACACCAAGAAAAAGAGTATTTTTACATTAATGAATTGAGGAAGAAAATACGAAGTTTACAGTTTGAAAATCAAGTGAAAATCATGAAAGGGTTCTTAACTGAGAATGAACTGGAAGAACTGATCTTGGAAAGCGACATTTTAGTATTTCCTTATACGGATAATTTCGTTGAAGCAAGCGGTGCGTTGGCTAGAGTTATGGATTATGAAAAACCAGTAATATGCACAAGAACACCTCGATTCATGGGGGATTTGAAAGATACTAAGGATTGCTTAATGGTTCCACCATGCAATGATAAAAAACTTGGGGATGCAATCATAAATTTAGTTCAAAATAAAAGTCTTAGAGATGAGTTAAAAATGAATTTAAAGAAAAAGGCTTCAAGCAGATACTGGGATGTTTTAGCAAAGAGATACATACAACTATATGGAGAAGATTCATGAACATCGCATTTTGCCAACACATAAGTTTAGCTTATGGCGGTGGGGGTGAAAAATGGGCGATAACAGTAGCCAATGCTCTTAAGAGAAGAGGGCACGATATTCAGATTTACGCATTACCTTACGCCCCTAATAAAAGAAAAGTATTGAAAACTCAAGAAGTATTGATCGACAATATCCAATATTATGAGGGCTGGAATCACGCAATAGATGCTGATGTGGCTTACATATTTTACAACCCGTTAGCAAACATTTTTTTCAGAACACGGTGCCCAAAAATAGCGGGTATCCATTCAGAGATTTATTTCTTGCCAAAAACTCCGCCAATTACCTACGGTATTCCAGCAGTCTCTGCTCGTGTATTATATAAGATAATAGGGCAAGCAGATATGTCACTCTTTAATGCGGTTCATGTGGTTAATAAATTTATAATCAAGCATAGAAAGGTCTATCATATCCCCGATTTTGTAAATACCAGCATCTATAAGCCTAGATGCGGGAAAAAAGATAAATTTACAGTTCTATTCGTAGGAAGACCAAATTGGCAAAGGGGATGGGATATCTTTCTCAAAACAGCAGCTATCGTCAGAAAAGAAAAAGTAGATGTTGACTTTTTATGGGCAGGTGGATACGACCAGAAAATTCAAGAAATAGTAAACTGCTTGGGCTACATCAGCGATGAACATGAACTTGCGAAAATTTATTCATCTGCGCATGTCACGTTGTTACCTTCAAGGGCAGACATTTTTGGACTTACTTTACTTGAGTCGCTCGCCTGTGGAACACCAGTGATTACGACACCATTAACATCTCACAGAGCGCTAAATTTACCTCTACTTTACGGAAATTCTGCTTATGATTTCATAAAAATCATTAAACAATTAAGAAGTGTCTGGTTAAGTAAGACAGACACATTTTCGAAAATCAGCTGTGAAGCCCGTGAAGCATCAAAGAAGTATGATACACTCAATCTACTTCCGAAAATAGAGACAATGTTTAAAGAAACCGCTAAGACCTGAAATAAGTATGTTTTAATTCACTCGCTTATGTGAGATCAGTCTTGAAAGAAAAAATTGAAAAGGATTTACAGCACAGAAAATCCTTTTCTAAACATCTCATTGAAGTTTTGCGAAAGTTTCATATAAGTAAATAATAGAATATGGGTTAGGAATTATAGGCTGATAAAGACGATGAAACCTAACATAGCAGATAAAGATGATTTCAATGTATTCATTATCCTGCCAACTTATAATGAGGTTGGAAACATTGAAAAATTAATCCAAACAATCGAGACTCTGGATCTTAATTTCATGATATTGGTTATAGATGATTCAAGTCCAGATGGAACAGCAAACGTTGTTAAAGAGTTGCAGCAGAACCATAAAAATATAATGTTAGTAAGCAGACCGTCCAAAATGGGGCTTGGGACAGCGATCAGAGATGGTTTCAATTTTATTCTGTCTTTACAAAAACAGCCTAAATACATAATCACAATGGACGCCGATTTCTCACATAATCCTTATGATATTACCAGACTACTGCAGCGGGCTAGGAAAGGCAATGACCTCGTTGTAGGAAGCAGATACTGTAAAGAAGGAAAAGTTAAGGGATGGTCATTCAGCCGATTATTAATAAGCAAAATAGCCAACAAAATGACTAGCGCATTAATTAAACTACCAATAAATGATTACACAAGTGGTTTCAGATGTTACTCTAGGGAATACATCTCTAAAACGCTTCCAAAACTACACACCCAAACCTACGAGATCCAGATTGAAACTCTCCGACAGGCATACCTTCAAGGCTCAAGAGTGGACGAAATACCCGTAATCTTCGAGAATAGAAAGAAAGGAAAATCGAAGCTAGCTAAAACCGAAATAGCGGCTTTTTCCCAGTACATTCTGAAAGTAACATGGAAACGGTTTTTCAAAAAAGAACATTAGCATGGCAATGGTTACACGATGGGCTCGTGATTATCATGCAATACCCGACCTAGTTGTAGTGGATCTTCCAGCGTGGAGCCGCGCCTAGATCAATTGTTAGTTGTCCGCTTGATTTCATTTAGAATAAGAATTTATGACTTACATAGTCTCCTTTGCTTTAATTCTGTATATGGTTTCCGCGATTCTTTACGCCTTTTTAGGCATAACCACACTGAACCCCTTTAGGTACCATCTTCTCGGGATAGCTGCTATTGCGACTACAATAGCAATTTTCATTTTGTTAGTAAGAAAGTGCCAAAAACCAATTTTTTCCTCCTTTTCTTGCGTCTCTGATATCATCCTTAGCGATCGTAGCCACTAGAGGCTATAGCGATTTAATCATTATGGCTACTGTCGTTAAGGTGGCAGCAATTATTCTGACGGTGAAACCGGAGCTTATAGAAATTGAAATACTAACCGAAGACGAAGAGAAACAACAGCCTAAAAAAATTAACAATAGAAATATGAAGGAACCATACTAATATGTAACAAGGTGACATGACCATTGGAGATAATTGTAACAGGCGGATGCGGCTTTATAGGCAGCAACTTAGTTGAAAGGCTCTTAAAAGAAAGGCATTCTGTGAAGGTTTTTGACAATATGCACACAGGAGACCCCAGCAATCTTAAAGGCTTGACTGTAAAAATTTTCTGCGAACCTTATAGTAAAATAGATTCGCTTGTTCAAAAGCCTGGCATGATTTTCCATCTCGGTATTCCCTCTTCTTCGCCGATGTACAAAAACAACCCCAAACTCGTCGGCGAAGCAATAAACGACGCAATAGGCATCTTTGACTTTGCCAAGAAAAACAGTTGCAAGGTTGTTTACGCAAGCAGCAGCAGCCTATACAACGGGAATAAGCCTCCTTACCGTGAGGACATGCCAATACATGTTACGGACTATTACACTGAATGCCGATACGCGATTGAGAGACTCGCGAAACTCTACAACACTTTGCACGACGTGAAATCTGTTGGCTTGAGATTCTTCAGCGTTTACGGACCTAAAGAAAAGTACAAAGGGAAATACGCAAACATCGTCACGCAATTTCTCTGGGCAATGTTGAAAAACGAGCAGCCATTGATTTTTGGGGATGGGAACCAAACAAGGGACTTCGTTTACGTCGGAGACGTTGTTGAAGCATTGATGCTGGCAATGGAGAAGGACTTTGAATGCGAAATCTTCAACGTCGGGACAGGAGTTGCCCACAGCTTCAACCAAATCGTTGATTTACTTAATGAAAAACTTGGAAAAAACATTAAACCCATCCATAAACCAATGCCTATAACGAACTACGTTTTCGAAACCTTGGCTGACACGGCGAAAGCCAAAAAAATCTTAGGGTTCAAAGCTAAAACAACCTTAGAAGAAGGAATAACAAGCCTCATCAAAGAAGAAAAATAAACAAATCCACAAGCTTCTGTTTGCGTGACAATCGTCATCTTCAATGAGAGCATGAAGAGGGAGGGGTCTATATATAGTCGAGGTCAGTTTTTCTGACCATCCACACTCGCTGTTTCGGAGCGCTAACATTGGTTTATGCTTGTTCCGTGAGAGCTGAGAATTTTTTTCTATATATAGTACTCATCGAAAATCATCGCTTCTTTTCGCTTCCGTGACTGCGCCAATATTTTTTCTTCATATAGGCTGGCGCAATTTTATTAACTCTGTGCACTCGCAGAAAAAAATTTCTATATATAGAATCTGTGGAATCACTGTGGAACTGTGGATTCAAGTGTCTAGTCTGGTCTGTTTTGTTCATCATTGGTTTTTGTTTTTTGAACAACAATTGACGTTTTAAACTTGCTTTTTTGGCACATGAATTCTTTAATTTTTGGAACAGAAAAATGTGTTACATGGTTTCTTTCTGACGTTTTCTATCACGATTATGTAAAATTATTTTGGAAAAACTATTTCGAAGTTTTCACATATTACCAAGTGGTCTTCTTTCATCGCAAACCCCAGTTTCTGACCTTTTCGCGTCCAGTATTTCCAATGTTCTCTTCTCCAAGATTCTAGGGTACGATCATCTTCGCCTTCAGAGTAGGCAAAAGATTCTTCCACCTCAATAAATGGTTTAATTACAACTTTTGTTGTACGGATGATTGCCCTAGGTTTCCCTTTGCCATCTAGGATAATATTGTAGTCTCCAACCTTCGGCATCTTCTCTCCTTCCTTCTCTAATTCAATAACTAGGGTTGCTGTTCCTGTTTTCTTACCTGTTAACACGAGTTCCAACAGTTCATCAGCCAGTTCAGGACAATCCCCAAAAGACCAAGCACCCTCAAAAGATTCCATAATCCCCTTTTCTTTTTGAAAGCGTTCCCAGAAATCCGTGATCTCCTTTGAAAGACTCATTCAGACACCTTGCCATATTAAGCAAATCAAGTTATGTTCTCCTTCCACGAATAGAATTTTTAACGACAGTGGCTTGCTTGTTTTTGTATCGTGGGCGTAGTTGTGTTCCGCGCAACTAACACTCAGCATCATCGTGGAGCGGGAACGCCCTTCTCAGCTAAGCTCTCTCTAACGCGGCTTTTCTGGCGCCCACGCCCACCTTGTCCCGCTTCTGGGTAAACTCTCCTTCACTGAAGGATGAGGATTCATCCATCTCTGTCGAGTCCGTCTAGGCGAGCTCACGATTTCGAGTTAGGTGGGATTAAGTTAGCTCATATCATCGCTGTTTTAGACAGTGACATGGTTTTCAGATAAACGTTTCTATCTTCAATTCGTCGGCAACGAAAGTTCAAGGTTTCGCCTGAAGGCATTGCCTTAGTCTATTAAGGTTAATCTCAAAAGCGGCAGCTGGATTTTCGAGTCCCCAGTTTTGAAGCACTTGAGGATGAATTTCCCCAATGAACCCTAATTCTGTGTTTTCAACGAGTATTCTTCCCATTCTTCCTTCGATGAAGCTCTTGTGGCTTGACTCTTCCAGCGAATACGAAACTCCGAGATTAGTAAACAAAGCGTCCAATGCAGATTTCGCCTCGGTGAAGCTGGCATCTGAATGAATCGTTACGCAGGCAAGTGTCTCGATGTCGCTTGTTTTGTTCTCTTTTTCCTTGTCATGGACAACGCAGTACCCGACCTCAAAAACTTTCTGCGGATACTCAACATGAGTGTTGCGGCTTAGAAACTCCATGAGGCTTGGAATCAGCCAATTTCTCAGGCAAGTCATGGACAAAAGCCTCGGATTCGCAATCTCCACAACCCTTTGAGCATCTACGTTCATCTTCGTGAACAGAACCTCAGGAGCGGTCATCATGTATGTCAGAATTTCCTGAAAGCCAAGTCCAACCATCAATTCTCTGACGAGGTCTCGGAATTCAGCCTCCTGCGACAAGCCTCCGATTGTCAGCAGCTGAGGCCATCTCGGCTGAATTCGGTTATAGTTGTAGGCTATGGCAACGTCCTCAACAACGTCAATCGGGTGAAGCACATCCACCCGGTAACATGGAACCTTCACGGTCACCTCGGATTTGGTTGCCTTAACCACGCCGTAGTGGGCTTTTTCCAACAGTTCTCTGATTTCCTTAGGGCTGAATTGCATTCCGATAACTTTTTGGACGTAGTTAAGGTCTAGTTTAAGGGTTTCACCTTTCAAGTTAGGCGTCGTCGCGTCCGCCATGCCTTTGTATGGATAGTGTATCTTTGCTGAATAAATTCTTCCACCACGGTCGGCTAATGCAAGCGTGACGTTTATCAGTGTATTCTGAACCGTATCGATGGCGGTGCCAGTAACCTCCACAAGCACGTTTTCTGTCTTCGGCGTGATACGACCCAAATCGTTCGAATTTATCACAGGCGGAAAAGAGAGAACCTTGTTTTCCGAATCTATAAAAACTGGCCACATAGGAAACTTTCGAACGATGCGCCCATACTCGATTCCTTTAGGGTGCTTTTCCAGTATTTCTTCGAGAGTTAGCTTCTCGGAAAATTCAAGCGGCACAAAACTTACTTCGCTGGGTTTTGCAACTTCGTAACGTAGCGGAGGATTAATCAAGTCGAAGTCATACAGTCCAATAGATGTTTTCCTGCGGTTTCTGCCATAAGTTTGGTCCATTTTGTCCTGAAAATGCATTATCTGACGGATTGCTGCTTCTGTGAGTTTGGCTCCCTTTATCACGGAACACGCTATGTAAGGGCGAATGTTCTTCAGTTTCAAGTCTACATTGACCTCAACGCCGGAGCTGCCTTGAATATGATAGTCCTTCAGACCTTTTTCGAACCCAAGGTATCCTCGCAGGGCTCTTGCTAGTCCTTCGACGCTCCATACGTCGGCTCGGTTGCTGTCCTTGAGTTCTATTCGGATTTCCTGAGCCTCCAGGTTTTTTGCTTCGCCCTTGACGTAGGATAGTATTTCGTTAAGTTTCTCTTCGTCTCTGGGTAGTTCCATACCAAGCAGGGATTCTAGGTCTTCAAGTTCAACTTCGACAGTCGGCACCTAAATCAACTCCATACGTCTCAACCATTCTAGGTCCTGCGTGAATAGGAAGCGGATGTCGTCGATTCCAGCCTTCATCATAAACAAACGGTCAACACCCAGCCCCCAAGCCAACACCGGCACTTTTATGCCCAAAGGAAGTGTAAGCTCCGGACGGAAGATTCCTGAACCGCCGAACTCCATCCACCCGCACCCTTTTTTGTAGGCGACTAGCTCAACGCTTGGCTCTGTAAATGGAAAATAATCCGGTCGGTACTTGACCTTATCTGCTCCCGCGACGTCCTTTGCGAATTTTTCCAGAACGCCAAGCAAGTCGACGAGCGTAAGGTCTTCGCCTAGAATTATGCCCTCAACCTGGTTGAACTCTGTCAGATGGGTCTTGTCAATCACGTCAGGGCGGAAGCACCTCGCTATTGCGAAATATTTACCTGGAATTTCAAGGTCTTTACTTATCAGCGTTCTCGCGCTGGCTGCGGTTGTTTGGCTCCGCAGCATCAATCGTGCAGCCTCAAGCGTCGAAAAAGTGTAACCCCAGCCTTTTGAACCGGTTTTCCACCCGTTTTCATGTGTTTTTTTGACCTTTTCTAAGAAGCGTTGGTATTGCTCGAGACTGCCGGTTTCTGGTTCTTTGATGAAATACATATCGTGGACTTCTCTAGCCGGGTGGTCTTGAGGCATGAATAATCCGTCGCAGTTGAAGAAGCTTAACTCAACGTTTGGTCCAGTCATCTCTTTGAAGCCGAGAGCCACAAGCTTCATTTTCAAGTCGTCGAGAAACCTTAGGTACGGATGCTTTTTCCCAAGCCACGTGTGTGCCACTGGCGCTTGGATGTTGTAGGTTCGAAGCCTCGTTTCCTTCCATTTGCCTGTGACCAATAGCTCGGGCGTAAGTTGGCTGATTTCTGCTGTAGCCTCAACGCCTTTTTTAACCAGATCCCACCCAGTTGCTGTGAGCTCCAGTTCTCTCTCTGTTTCAACGCGAACATCAATGATTTTTCTTCCCTTTAATGTCTCGACGGCGTCTCTCAACTCTTCGCTGAGGTCTTCAACAACTGCTGCTCCATTTTCTTTTAATAACGCAAGAAGTTTTTCATCTGAACCCTCAACTGGCTCCTTCAACAATTTTAGCTTTTTAGTTCCTTTCTCTATCACTGCCCACCCTTTTCGGCTTAACCAACCAAGAGCGATGACACGAATATTCTCACTTAAGGAGGCTGCTTTAAAGACCGCTTCTATGTCTGCCTTTCCTCCCGTCTTCTGTAATGCCTTTACGATGCGTCTTTCCGGTAAACCTTCATCGGCGTATCTTTTGCCTTCCTCGTTAAGAACGATTTTTGTGCTTTTCCTCTCGTGAACTGCCAAAAGATTCTGCGGCGCAAGGAACAGCGCTGCACGCATAACCGCAGAATGAACCAATCCACTAACGTTGACAATCTGGTCAATAGTTGAGTACCCCCCAGCGTCCCTTAAGGCAATTAATGTTTTACTTTCGTTTTCGCGGATATCCACCATACCTCAGCCTTCCAGTTCTTTGCTTGAAAGAGTTTAACGGATTTGCGTTAGATGAGCCCTAGCTATTAATCTATGTTTTATTAATAAGTCTAAATTCATTCAACAACCAATTAATCCTTTTACCCTAATTTCACCTAATTTGTTTTTTATTATAGAAGGAGAGTAGAATATTTAAATAAATAATAATCCTTTAAACCAACTTAAGTTTATGTTTTATAATGCATAAGAAATTCAGCTTATGAAATCAAAGGAAACACGATTTTTGAGTATACTACTATATGTCAGCTCGAGTTTTAAATAAAGAATGGTCTTTTTCAACTTTTTCACATTAGGCTTGAATAATCCTATTTTCATCTACCTTGTACGGTTTTATATTTATCTAATTCGGGAAATGGATTTCCTCATTCTTGCTAAAAGTATGGCAGCTATGATGATGACTACTATTAAAAAGATTAATTGTAGTCCATACTTTTCTAAAAATGTTTTTTCTTCTACTGTGAAGTTGATTGTTAGGCTTGTGGTTGGGGTTCGTTCTCTATTGCCTGGAAAACTAGCTGTTAAGCTCCATGAGCCTATCATGTCTGGTTTGTAAGTGGATGTGAAATCTCCTACTGTTGGGTATGTTGTGACGTTCTTCGTGAAATGTGAGCCGTCAGGTCTTTCATAAGAAAGTGTGATGTTAACGGGTTCATAGATGGGGAAGGGCTCTAGGGTTCCTGTAACTTTTATGGTGTCGCCTTCTTTGACATTTTTTGGCGAAACTGAAAAATCTGTTATTGAACTCTGAGCCCTTTCTATTACATCTAGTGATATGTCTTGGCTTATGGCGCCCTCTTTATTTTGATCTCCGGTCCAAGATGCTCTAATAGTCCAGTTTCCAAGCTTGTCAGGCGCGTAGACATCTTCATATTGGCCTGTTTCTGTGGTGGTGGTTGTTCTCTTGACAATACTTAGGTCAGGTCTTATGTACCTTAGGACTACTGTGGCTCCGCTGTGAGCTGGAGTTATTGTACCTGAAACTTTCACGCTTCGACCAACGTCGGTGAAGTCTGATGATACGGAACATGAAATTTGGCTTCGTGCCTTGAAAGGCATAGAACTAGTTACCACTGCTCTAATCATGTAATCATTGTGTATATTTCGCTCCCAACTTGTTCCATTCCAGGTCCAGCTCCGACTGTCTTTTGGCTCAGACTCATCGATTCCCAAACACCATTGCGTATGACCGTTCATCCACTCGACAGCGATATAAAAGTCGTTGCCACCAATTGTATTAACATTATAGCCTGCCATGTCGATGTTAAACCAGGACCACCATGTAGATGTTGGTGTGACTACAATAGGGCTGATCAGATCGATACAGTCTGCGTCTAGGACATGGATCCTAAAAGCTTCGGGTTGTTCTGCAATAAAAACTCGTATTGTCTTCAGCTTTCCTGAGAACAGAGGAGTAAATCTGACAGCGGCCAATTTGCCGGCTTCACCATTAAGCCATGAAAACAGTCCGCTCTCTTCTCCAGCATCATAGAAGTATTGAATCGTATCAGCATTTCCTATAGCTCTTAGTATGCCTGCCCCTGTAACCGTTATTTTTGTTGTCGGCGAATATGGGTTTGTAATGCTTATGCCTCCATTTGTTTCCCATCTGACAAATTCATAACCGCCTTCATATGTTGCATTGTAGGTTCCAGCGACAATAGACACATTGATTGGACACGATAACCGATTCCTCGCGATAATTACAGCTCCAAGGTCTGACGTTGCTCCCGTGTCTTGAACAGACTCCACATGAAGACTGAAGAGAGGCTTTGCATAATACTCGACTTCAAGGGCCGGTTTTGACCAGTGACTTTCCCTTGAGCCGAGGCTCATAGTGCCATAATCGTACATTGTCTCGAATTTTACTACTTCAGTTAGTCTTCTAGAACTGAGGGCTTTCTTTACATCTTCAGTTACATCCCATTCTCTAGTGCCTGTAAATGAAAACAATCCAAATCCAACTGTGTCAGTAGGCTTCGTTTCAAAGCTTGGCTTATTGTTCCACGTAATCCCTAGTTCACTCCATGAGTTGTCTTGGCAATAGTGGACGCCTACAGTAGCGTGACCTCCCTCAGTATACCAGCTTCCTGAATTAACATCAAGGATGAGCTTAGCAGATACTATGGTAGCATCAGACGGAATTGACGAGTTCAAATCGTTGAAGCTAAACATGATGTATGATATACTTGAGTTTCCGCCAATATCTATGTTCAAACCATTTTCTTTACCATAATTCATGTCAGGGTTTTCTGGGCGAACCTCAGCGTCAGCTATTGGATTAATGGTTATAAAAGTTGAACCAATGACAGGTGTCGATAAGGCCTTAGATATGATAACAGAATTAAGGAATACGAATATAACCAGAAACAAAAGAAACTTGCGTCTCATTCCTTATCGCTACTAACATTAGAGCCTAGTTTTTTAAGGTTTGTGTTG
>Ga0172362_10003628_pt1 | contig 13353 bp, 10 predicted proteins | sample LakKivs1_kivu2a2_FD_114534 | JGI IMG/M metagenome (GOLD analysis project Ga0172362, IMG submission 114534) | Sediment microbial communities from Lake Kivu, Rwanda - Sediment s1_kivu2a2 | ecosystem: Environmental > Aquatic > Freshwater > Lake > Sediment | place: Rwanda: Western Province, Lake...
GGGATCATGAAGGCGCCGCCGCCGTTGGCCGCGGCCTTGACCGGGAAGCGGAGGAAGTTGCCCAGGCCGATGGCGTTGCCGGCCACGGCCAGGATCAGGCCGATCCGCGAGCCCCACTGCTCGCGCCCGCCGGCCTCGAGGACGACCGCCTGCTTCTTGCCGAGCAGGACGCGGGAAAAACAGTAGATGACCAGGGTCATGATGAAGCCCCAGCCGAACAGAAGGAACGCCCAGCCGCCGGTGGTGACGCCTTGAGTCATGGGTCCTCCTCGAAATCGCGAAAAAACTAGATATCACAGCCCGCGGCCCCTGTCAAAGCCAAGCTCGCGGGGCGGCTTGCGTTTTTCCGGGTGTTCTGTTATCCTTGTGCGTCAAATCGATCACATTTCGCCTAGGAGCCAAGAGACGTTGGACGCATTCGGGAATATCGACAGCAAGTATCGCTTCATTATCCTGGCCGCCAAGCGGGCCAAGCAGCTCCTCAAGGGCGCCAAGCCCAAGATCCAGAGCCGGTCGAAGAGCCTCATCCGCATCGCCCAGGCCGAGGTCCGCCAGGGGCTCGTCGAGTACGAGATCATCCCGACGCGGATGGACGACATCCCGGAGCGCGAGGACCGCGTCTTCGTCGGCGCCGGGCTGGGCGACGAGGCCGCCGACCTGGACGCCCTCTCCGGCAAGGACGTCGCCGAAGAGGAGACCGACGTCGAGCACGATGAGGCGCTCGAAGAGGACGAAGGCGGCAACGAAGAGGCCGAAGAAGAGGAAGAAGAGGGATCCAAGTCCGACAAGGACGAGTGAGCCCGGGCCGCCGGCTCAGTCCGGTCCGGCCGTCCCCCCCGCCTCCCCGAGGATATCCACGTAGCTCGCGGTGATGAAGTCCGCCCGCCCGCGGCCGAGGGCCTTGGCGAAGCGGACGATCTCGTGCCGCTCCCCCTCGAGCTCCAAGAAGTTCCCGGCCGCCGTCTCGTCGAGGGTGACCGTCAGCCTCGACCGGCGGAACACCGTCCGGCGCTTCTCATAGGCGAAGGCCTCCCGCAATCCCAGGGCCGCGAGGACCCGCCGCATTTGGCCCGGGTCCCGGACCTGGGTCTCGTACTCCTCGCGGACCTTGAAGGAGCGGGACTTCCGCGGCTCGCCCTTGAAGGTCAGGGTGGCCCGCTTCCCGGTCGTCCGCAGCCGGAGCGCCCGACGGGCGTCGCGGAGGGCGCCGTTAGGGAAATCATAGAGGACGTTCTTCTCGAGATGGCGCTCCCGGGCGACGACCGCGCCGAGCCCGAGGAGCTTCTCCCGGGCCGCCCGGGCGTCGCCGATCCTGATCTTGACCTCGATCTCGGTCATCGCGCTGCCCTCATCTCCTCACCGCGCCGGTCATTTCTTCCGGTTCAGGCCGTAGACGGCCAGGCGGATCAGTGTCTCCCGGGTCGGGGACTCGGGGAAGGGGTCGAGGGCCCCCAGGGACCTCTCGGCGTATCCGGCGGCCAGGGCCCGCGTGTCCTCGAAGGCGCCCCCGGCGGCCAGGGCCTCGATGAGCTCCTTGCGTTCGGCGCTCGAGATATCCTTGCGGCCGACCAGGGCCTTGATCCGCCCGCGCCCCGCCCGGCCGCCGCTCTGGAGCCCGCGGATGAGGGGCAGGGTGATCCGCCCCTCGGAAAGGTCGGTGAGCACGGGCTTGCCGAGGACGGCCGGGTCGCCGGCCAGGTCGAGAAGGTCGTCGACGATCTGGAAGGTCATCCCGAGATCCAACCCGTACGCGGCGACGGCCTCCTCCTCCTCGGGCGAGGCCAGGCCGAGGATCGCGCCGATGCGGCAGCAGGCGCCGAAGAGGACGGCAGTCTTGTTCTCGACGATCGCCCGGTACTGCTCCTCGGTGATGCGGAGGTCGCCGGCCAGGGCGTACTCGTCGAGCTCGCCCTCGATCATCCGGGCCGAGACGTCGGCCAGCAGCCGGATGACCCGCTCGTGGCGCGACTGCAGGGACAGGCCGATCGACTTGATATAAAGGTAATCGCCGAGGAGGACCGTGATGTTCGGCCCCCACTTGGCGTGGACGGAGGTCTCGCCCCGCCGGACCCCGGCGTTGTCGACGATGTCGTCGTGGATGAGGCTGGCCGTGTGCAGGAGCTCGACCAGAGAGGCCAGGAAGACCGACTCCTCGCTCCCCGGGCTGAAGAGCCGGGAGGTCAGGAGGACGAGCGCCGGCCGGAGGCGCTTGCCCTTCTTGCGGAGGACGTAGCGGCTGATCTCGGCGGTCAGGGGGTTGGCGGACCGGGACCAGGACTCCAGCCGGTCCTCGACCCGGTCGAGGTCGCCGCGGATCTCCTTGGTGAGGGCGGCCAGGTTCCTCCACTTCGAGACGGAGGACCAGCGGTCGAGGAGCGGCGTCGGGGAGGTCATGGGCGGGCCGATTCTAGCACTGGCCCGGCCCCTTTTCAAACGGGAACATCGCGGCGAAATTGAGCGTCGTCGCCTCGGCCAGGGCCTCGAGGGAGAGGCCCTTGAGACCGGCCAGGACCCGGGCCGTCTCGACGACGTAGGCGGGCTCGTTGCGGCGTCCGGAGCCCCGGTGGGGGACGGGCGCGAGGTAGGGTGAATCGGTCTCGACGAGCAGGCGGTCGAGCGGCACCCGGGCGGCGACCTCGCGCAGGTCGCCGGCCTTGGGGAAGGTCAGGATCCCGGAGAAGGAGACGAGGAAGCCCCGGTCGAGCATGGCCCGGGCCACCGTCCAGTCCTCGGTGAAGCAGTGGAGGATGCCGCCCCCGCCGAACCGCTCGCCGTCGACGGCCGCGATGATGTCCGCGCCCGAAAGGCGGCTGTGGAGGATCACGGGCAGGCGGGCCGCGGCGGCGGCGGCGAGCTGGGCCCGCAGGGCCACGCGCTGGGCCTCGACCGGCGAGAAGTCGTAATGGTAGTCGAGCCCGATCTCGCCGACGGCCCGGATGACGCCGCCCGCGGCGAGCTGGGCGATGCGGTCGAGATGGGCCGGGAGGAGGTCCTTGGCCTGGTGGGCGTGGACGCCGGCCGCGACGAGGACGGCGGGGAACTCGGCGGCCAGGCTGGCCGCCGTCGGGAGGCTCTCGGCCCGGACGAGGTCGGCCGGGCAGAGAATGGCCGCGAGGCCCGCGGCGAAGGCCCGGCGGACGACGTCGGCCCGGTCGGCGTCGAAGTCCGGCATGTCCAGGTGGGCGTGCGAGTCGACGAGGCGCATGGGAGGGAAAAAGAAAGGGGACACGTACCGCCGCGGTACGTGTCCCCGAATTCCCTTACTGGACGATCTTGGTCTTGAGGGTCCGGAGCGGGATGGCGCCGTGATCGAGGAGCTTCTGGAGGAAGTCCCTGACGTTGAAGGACTCGCCCTTGAGCTTGCGGACGTCCTTCTCCATGTCGAGGATCTCCTGATAGCCGATGTAGGCCAGGGCGCCTTCGCCGGGATTGAGGACGATCTGGCGCCAGCGCCGCTCGGCCTCGGCCTTGGTCATGAAGCCCCGGACGGTCATGTACTCGACGACCTTTTCCTTGGTCCAGGTGCCTTCGTGGACGTTGATGTCCATCTGGAAGTCGATGACCGTCTTGAGCATGAGCTTGAGCTGATTGATGCGCATGCGCAGGTCGTAGTTGCCGTAGCCGCTCTCCATGAGAGTGTCCTCGAGGAAGATCGGCCAGCCTCTGAGGAGACCCTGGTTGGGGGAGATCCGCTTGATGACGGACGGGTCCTTCCGGGTGAAGAAGGTCGGGACGAACGAACCGGGGAAGACCCTCTGAACGGTCATGAAGTCGATGTAGTAATTGTTGTGCTCTTCCATGAACGACTTGGCGTCGTCGGCCGGCCAGGCCGCCGGGACCGGGTGGACGAAAAGCGTGCAGGGCCCGCCCGCCTCGTAGGCGCCGGGGGTCATCAGGCGCGTCCAATAGCCGTCGGCGAAGTAGGCCGGCATGGCCTCGACGGCCAGGTTCTCTTCGGGCAGGTTCAGGAGGTTCTGCTGTTGGATGAAGGCTTTGATGTTGGCGGCGCCGGTCGTGATGCGATTGACGAACTCCTCGGGGGCGACGTGGTCGCCCTTGATCTTGTCGAGGACCCCCTGGATGATGATGTTCCGGGTCGCCTCCTCGCCCTTGGTCCGGCCGAGCTGCTCGGTGTCGACGTTGGGATACATGAGCTTATAGAGGGAGATGCAGGCGAGGAGCATCTCGCGCCGGATATTGTTGAAGTCGGCGAGGGAGCGCTGGACGACCTCCTCGATGATGGGCAGGTTGCCCTGGGTCAGCCGCCGCAGGGCCCGCAGGTGCGATTCCCCGGTGCGGAAGTTGCCGGTCGAGCGGCCGAGCAGCTCGCCCTTGAGGAACCGCTGGTAGTCCTCGAGGGCGGCGACGGCCTTGACCATCTCGGTCTGGAGCGCCGGGGCGCCGCCGGAGAGCTTCGGGACGTCGCCGCGGTAGAAGTCGAGGATCGCGGGCAGCTGGTCGATGGCCGCCTGCGTGTACTCCTGGGGCGGGGTCTTCAGGTTCTCTTTGGCCCGCTTCACCAGCCCCGGGATGAGCTTGGCCCGGGCCGCGGCCGAGGCGGCGCCGGCGGGGCCGTTCTTGACGAGCAGGCTGCGCAGCGACTGGACGAAGAGGTCGTTGTACAGGAGCGGATTGTAGTCCCAGGGGATGGTGTTCTGGAGCCTGATGAACTCGAGGTCCATGAAGTCCAGGAGCATCTCGTGCTCGATCTGGGCCTCGGCCGAGAGCTTGGTCTTGTCGATCTTGGTCACCAGCTCCTGGTTGAGCCCGTCGAGGATCTCGTTGAACTTGTCGAGCGTGCCCTCGCTCGGGTCCTCGAGCTTGTCGTTGTATTTCGCGTAGCCCTGGACCGTTCCGGCCGTCGGGTAGAACTTGAAGTAGGCGTCCCAGAACGTGTCCTGGAATTTCTTGAACTTGGCGTCCTCCGGGGATTGGGCCAGCAGGGCCCCGGCCCCCCAGGCCAGGACGACCAGCGCGATGAGCGCGATGGCTGTCTTTTTCATGCGTTCCTCCTCAAGAACATCTCGCAAATCCTAGCATACATCTTCCGTCCCCATCAAACCCTTTTTTGACCCTCTTTTGTATAAGTGAACGGGGATCGATTTCACCACCGGACCAGGGCCGATGCCCAGGTGTATCCGGACCCGAACGACGTCAGCGCGACGAGATCCCCCCGCTTGATCCGGCCGGCCTTGACGGCCTCGTCGAGCGCGATCGGGATGGACGCCGCCGTCGTGTTGCCGAGGCGATCGATGTTGCGGATGACCTTCTCGACGGGGATCTTCAGGCCCTTGGCGACCATGAGCGAGATGCGGTCGTTGGCCTGATGCGGGATGAGGTGGTCGATGTCCTCGACGGTCAGGCCGTTGGCCGCGAGGGCGGCCCGGACGGCCTCGGGCATGCGCTGGCAGGCGTTGACGAAGACGTTCCGGCCGTCCATCCGGGGGAAGAACCGGCCTTCGTCGAAGAAGCCCGTCTGGAAGGTCGGACGGTCCTTGGGGCTGGGCTTCTCCATCCACAGGTGGGAGGCGAAGTTGCCGTCCGCGTAAAGGTGGGTCGAGAGGACGCCGCGGCCGTCGCCGTCCGGGCCCGGCTCGAGGATCGCGGCCCCGGCGCCGTCGCCGAAGAGGACCGACATGTCCCGGCCCCGGTCCGTAAAGTCGAGGTTGGACGACTGGACCTCGGCGGCGACGAGGAGGATGCGCTTGTAGGTGCCGGCCTTGATGTACTGGTCGGCCGCGGACAGGGCGTAGATGAAGCCGCTGCACTGGTTGCGGACGTCGAGGGCGCCGACCGTCCCCAGGCCGAGCTTGGCCCCGACGAGGACGCCGATGCCGGGGAAGTAGTGGTCGGGGGAAAGGGTGGCCGCGACGATGAAGTCGATCGTGGCCGGGTCGATCCCGGCGTCGGCGATGGCCCGCCGGGCCGCCTCGGCGGCCAGGTCCGATGTGCCCACCCCCGGGTCGACGTGGTGGCGCTCGAGGATGCCGCTGCGCTCGCGGATCCACTCGTCGGACGTGTCCATGAGCTTCTCGAGATCATGGTTGGTGACGACGCGGGGAGGGACGTAATGGCCGGTCCCGGTGACGACGGTTCGCTTGGTCATCTCTGTATTCATTATATCGGAAGACCTCCCAAAAATAAATAAACACCCCGTCCGGCCCCGCTCACAGGAGACCCTTGGCGAGGTACCAGGCGATCGTCTCGCCGAGCCCCTGCTCGAGCGGGACGGCGGTTTCGAACCCCAGGACGCGCCGGGCCTTGGCGACATCGGCCACCCAGCCGGCGGGCCGGGCCAGCTTGACCTTGTCGCGGTTCATCAAGCCCTTGTCCTGGCCCAGGAGCCGGCCGAGGCCTTCCGAGGCGGCCGAGACGAGATAAGCCGCCCAAAGCGGCAGGCGGACCGTCCTCGGCCGGCGGCCGAGGAGCTGGCCGGCGATGGCGCCGATCTCCTCCCAGCCGCAGGGCGCCGGGCCGGCGATGTTGAAGATCTCGCCCGCGGCGGCCTCGGCCCGGCCGGCCAGGAGGGCCGCCCGGACGACGTCGCGGACATAGACGACGCTCAGGAGCTGGCGCCGGCCGACGAGGGGCAGGAGGCCCCGCTTGATCCAGCGGAAATACTCGAGGAAGTCCTCGTCCCTCGGGCCGTAAATGGCCCCGGGCCGGAGAACGACGACGGAGAAGCGGTCCCGGCGCTCGAGGACCGCCCGCTCGGCCTGGAGCTTGCTTTCGCCGTAGTGCGAGACGGGATGAGGCGGGTCGTCCTCGAGGACCGGCCGTCCCGGCGACGACGGACCGGCCGCGGCCAGGCTGCTGATGTGGACGAAGCGCGGCCGGCCGGACTGGCGCTCCAGGGCCCGGAGGAGATTTGTCGTGCCGTCGCGGTTTACTGTATAATACGCCTTTGTTTTGAGCGTTTTGGTCGACCCGGCCACGTGGTAGACGGCGGTAAGCCCGTCAGGCAGGGCGGGGAGGTTCTGGAGATCTCCGGCGATCAGGCGGACCCGGGTCTCGCCCTCGAGCCAACGCGGCCGGAGCGGGTCGCGGACGAGAGCGAAGACTTCGGCGCCGGGCTCGTCGAGCAGCCCCTCGACGATGTGGCTCCCGAGGAAACCCGACCCTCCCGTGACGAGGACCCGCATGGCGGGCATTTTATGAGAATCGGCCGCGAGGGTCAATGAGGAGAAAGCCGATGTCCAGACTCCCGAACGCGGGCCGGGCCGCCGGGCGGACCGCCCGCCGGGCGCTCTTCCCCATCGTTCTACTCGCCCTCGCCGCCCTGGCCGCCGAGGCCGCGACCCTGACCATGCCCCTGGCCCAGGTCAAGCCGGGGATGAAGGGCCGGGGCCGGAGCGTCTTCCAGGGCCGCGCGATCGAGGAGTTCGACGCCGAGATCCTCGGCGTCCTCGAGAACGTCCAGCCGAAACGGAACGTCATCCTGGCCCGGCTCAAGGGCCGCGGCCTCGAGTCGACGGGGGTCATCAGCGGCATGAGCGGGAGCCCCGTCTACATCGACGGCAAGCTCATCGGGGCGGTCGCCTACAGCTTCCCCTTCCAGAAAGAGGCCATCGCCGGCATTACGCCGATCGAGGAGATGCTGGCCATCACCGCGGCCCCGGCCGGGTCGAAGACGGCGCCGGCGCCTCCGGTCGTCATCCGCGAGGGCCTCAGCCTCGAGGAGCTCTCGGCCGAGTTCCGCCGGGCCCTGGCCGCGCGCGCCGCGGCGGAGCGCCCGGGCCAAGCCCTGACGCCCCTCGACCTGCCCCTGATCTTCAGCGGCTTCACGGCCGGCGTCTTCGAACGGGCCCGCGAGTTCTTCACGCCCCTCGGCTTCCGCGCGGTCCGGGCCGGGTCGTCGGGCCAGGCCGCCGCCGCCCAGGCCCCGGGAGGGCCGTCGCTCCGGGAGGGCGACGCCGTAGGCATCCAACTCGTCGGCGGGGACCTCGACATCTCCGCCATCGGGACGGCCACATACGTCGACGGCGACAAGGTCCTGGCCTTCGGCCATCCCGCCTACAACCTGGGCGGCGTCGATTACGCCATGACCCGGGCCGACGTCATCGCGGTCATGCCCGCCCTCGACAGCTCTTTCAAGCTGGCCACGGCCGGCCCGGTCATCGGCCGGTTCACCCAGGACCGGAACGCCGGGGCGGCCGGGGAGCTCGGCGCTTTGCCGCGTCTCATCCCCCTCAACGTCAGCCTGCGCACCGGGCCCGAGACGAAGAAGGACTACAAGCTCAAGCTCGTCGCCGACAAGTTCCTGACCCCGGCCCTGATCAACCTGGCCGTCTCCTCGCTGGTCACGAACGAGGAGCGCAGCCTCGGCCCGATCTCGCTCGACTTCGACGCCGACGTCTTCCTCGACAAGAACGGCCTCAGCGTCCACCTCGAGGACCTCTTCTCCGGCAGCTACGACGAGCCGCCGGTCGCGCTCTCCGGGCTCGTCGCGGCCGCCGCCCATTACCTTCTGAACAACGAGTTCAGGGACGTCGGCATCTTCCGCATCGACATCAACATCCGGGCCCTCGAGGAGAGCCGCTTCGCCTCCCTGGAGAAGGTCCTGCTCGACAAATACGAGGTCTCGCCGGGCGAGCCCATCCAGCTCAAGGTCTTTTTCCGGACCCAGAACCAGGAGAGCCTGACCGAAGAGGTCACCGTCGCCGCGCCGGCCCTCCCGGCCGGGAGCGAGTTCCAGCTGCTCGTCGGCGACGCCGCGACGATGCAGCAGGTCGAACGGGCCCAGTACCGCATCCAGGAATTCGTGCCCCGCTCGCTCGAGCAGCTGGTCCGCCTGCTCGGCAACCTGCGCAAGAACAGCCGCATCTATTTCCGGATCATGGCCTCCAAGCCCGGCCTCTTCCTCAAGGGCGAGGAGATGCCGAACCTGCCGCCGACGCTCAAGTCGATGTTCGCCTCGGGCCGGGCCTCGGCGGCCGGCCCGACCGAGATGACCCGGTCGACCCTCAGCGAATACCAGCTCGCCGTCCCCTATGTGTTCCGGGGCGGAGCGACGATCCCCGTCCGCATCCGAAAGTAGGAGTCCCTCATGCCCAAACCGTCATCCGCCCTTGCCGCCTTCGCCGCCGTCCTGGCCTTGGCTTCGGCCGTCACGCTCGAGGCCGTCGTGCCCCAGAGATGGGAGCTGCGGACGCGCGACGACTACCTCCGGGGCAAGTTCGACGGCGTCTCGGTCGCCTACGACGGCGCCCTGGCCCTGGCCCCCAAGGAAGAAAAGCTCGACGCGCCGCAGGAGGAGTTCTATCTCTCGGTCCTCGCCACGCCGGACGGGACCGTCTTCCTGGGCACGGGCCACGGCGGCAAGATCTACCGCCTGGGCAAGGACGGCAAGGCCGAGCTCTGGTTCCAGGCGCCGGAAATGGACGTCACCGCCCTCGTCCAGGACCGCAAGGGCGTCCTTTACGCGTCGACCTCGCCGAACGGCAAGATCTACAAGATCGCCGAGAAGGGCAAGGGGGAGATGTTCTTCGACCCGGCCGAAAAGTACATCTGGGACCTTCTGTTCATGGAAGCCGGCGAGCTCTGGGCGGCCGTCGGCGAGGCCGGCGGCATCTACCGGATCTCGCCGCTCGGCGAGGGCCGGATGTTCCTGCGGGCCGCGGAGAACCACATCCTCTGCCTCGAGAGAACGCCGCGGGGCGATGTCGTCGCCGGGAGCGGCGGCAACGGCCTCGTTTACCGCATCGGCGCCGAAGGCCGGGCCGCGGCGCTTTTCGAAACGCCGTACGAGGAAGTGCGGAGCCTGGCCGTCGACGGCGCGGGCCAGATCTACGCCGCCGCGTCGGGGGCGCCGGCCCGGGCCCGCCGGGACGAGCCCGAGCCCGCCGCCGAGCCGGTCCGCGTCGGGGGCGCCGAGGTGTCGGTCACGGTGAGCGCCGCCGCGGCGGCGCCTCGCCCGGCCGCGCCGGCTTCGACCACGGCGGCCGGGGCCGGCGGCCGCGAGGGCGGGGCCCTCTACCGCATCTCCGCCGGGGGACTGGCCAAGAGCCTCTGGACCTCCGACGACGAGATGATCTATTCGCTCCTCTGGCGGGAGGACGCGAAGAAGGTCCTCTTCGGAACGGGCGCGAAGGGCCGGATCTATTCCGTCGACGCCGAGGAGCGCGTCGCCCTGCTTCTGCAGAAGAGCTCCGAACAGGTCTATTCGCTCGTCCCGCTCGATTCCAAGATCTATGTCCTGGCCAACAACCCCTGCTATTTCGGGCTCTTGCTGACGGAGCAGAGGCTGGCCGGCGAATACGTCAGCCCCGTCTTCGACGCCAAGACCCTGGCCTCGTGGGGACATCTTACTTGGGACGCGGCGGCGTCCTCGGGGGCCACGGTGCAGCTCCAGAGCCGGAGCGGCAACACCGGCGAGCCCAACGCGACCTGGAGCGATTGGTCCCCGTTCTACGGCAAGTCCGACGACCAGGTCCTCAGTCCGAAGGCCCGCTTCCTCCAGGTCAAGGTCCTGCTGCGGACCCCGACGGGCCGGTCTTCGCCGGTCTTCAACCGGCTCGGCGTTTTCTACCTGCAGTCGAACATCGCGCCGGCGATCGCCAAGCTCGATATTCTCAAGCCGAACGAGGTCTACCTCAAGCTCCCGGTCCAGGAGGACGTCATCCTGGGCGTCGAGCGGCGCGTGGCCGACACTCCGGCCAAGACCGACGATCTTCCGGTCGGCCTGGCCGCGCGAAAGTCCCAGCGCAAGGGCTTCCGGACCGTCGTCTGGGACGCGTCCGACGAGAATGGCGACACGCTCAAATACTCCCTGTCGATCCGGAAGGAGGGCGAAGCGGCTTGGCGGGTCCTCGAAACGGACTGGACGGAAACGGTCTACGCCTTCGACACGCTGTCCTATCCGGACGGGACCTATTTCCTCCGGCTCACCGCGTCGGACGAGCCGTCGAACCCGCCCGGCCTCGAGCTCAGGTCGGACAAGACCGGGCCGCCGCTCGTCATCGACAACTCCCTGCCCGTCGTCAAGGGCTTCACCGCGGCGAAGAGCGGGGCCGGGCTCGAGGTCGCGTTCCAGGCCGAGGACGCTTACTCCTACATCGAGGAGGTCAAGGTCCTCATCCGGCCGGGGGAGTGGCGGGTCGTGTTCCCGGTCGACGGCATCGCCGATTCGCGGAGCGAGAGCTTCAAGCTGACGCTGCAGCTCCCGGCCGGCGCGGAGAACCAGGTCACGGTCAGGGTCCGCGACAGCTTCGGGAATGTCGGCGTATTCCGCCAGGACTATTAAAGGCCGGGTCCAGGCCGCAGGCTAGCCCCGGGAGAGGTATTTGTCGTCCTGGGTGTCGATGCGGACGACGTCGCCTTCCTTGATGAACTCCGGCACCTGGACCGTCGCGCCCGTTTCGATCACGGCCGGTTTGTAGAGGGCCGTCTTGGTCGCGCCCTGGAGCCGGGGCTCGGTGCTTGTGACCTTGAATTCCATCGTCCGGGGCAGGTTGACGCCGACCGGCTTGCCCTCGTACATCTCCACCTCGATGACCGTGTTCGGCTTGAGGTACTTGACGGCGTCGCCGATGGCCTCGGCGCTCAAGGGGAACTGCTCGTAGTTCTCGAGGTTCATGAAGACGTAGTCGCCGTCCTGCTCGTAGAGATATTCCATCTCGATCTCGTCGAGGCGGGCCTGCTCGAGCCTCTCCTCGGAGCGGAAGCGGTGCTCGGTCTGGGAGCCGTTCAGGATGTTGCGTAGCTTGGTCTGGACCATAGCCTTCCACCGGCCCGGGGTGATGAGCTGCATCTCCATCACCCGCCAGAGGGTGCCGTCCATGATGATGATCATGCCTTTACGGATCTGGGTCGCGTCGATCATGAAGTCCTCCGGGGAAGGTCGCCCCTCGGGCGCCCATCAAGCGGCCTATTATACCACTCCCGTCAAAGGTTCACATCCGCGGTTGGCTTTCCTTGGGGTTTTCCTTAATATAAGAGGACGGACATGAAGAATATCGGCTGGGCTGTGGCCCTCGTCCTGGCCTGCGGACTTGCCGCGGGGTGCCGGACAACGCCGGAGGGGAACATGATCGACCTGATCCTGGTCAACGGCAAGGTCTGGACGGGGGACGCCGAGCGGCCCTGGGCCGAGGCGGTGGCGGTCCGCGGCGGCACCATCCTGGCCGTGGGCACGACGGCCGAGATGCGCAAGCTCTCGCCCTCCGGCCTGAAGCTCGTCGATCTCGGCGGGGCGCTCCTCCTGCCCGGCTTCATCGACAGCCACACCCATTTCCTGGCCGGCGGCTTCGCCCTGAAAAGCCTCGACCTGCGCAAGGCCCGGAGCCGTCAGCAGTTCGTCGCCCTCGTCGCCGCCAAGGCCCGCAGCCTCGGGCCGGGCCGCTGGATCCTTAACGGCGATTGGGACCACCAGCAATTCGACCCGCCGGAGCTGCCGCGCAAGGACTGGATCGACGCCGTGACCGGCGACAACCCCGTTTGCGTCAACCGCTTCGACGGGCACATGGTCCTGGCCAACAGCGCCGCGCTGAAGCTGGCCGGCGTCACCGCGGAAACGCGGACGCCGGACGGAGGCGAGATCGTCCGCGACCCGGCGACGGGCGAGCCGACGGGCATCCTCAAGGACGCGGCTATGGACCTCGTCTACGCCCAGGTCCCCGAGCCGACCTTCGCCGAGAAGCTCGAGGCCGCCGAAGCCTCCCTGCGCCACGCCGCGGAGAACGGCGTCACCTCGGTCCACGAGATGGCCGACGCGGCGAGCTTCGAGGTCTTCCAGGACCTGGCCCGGCGCGGCCGGCTGACGACGCGCGTCGCCGTCTACATCCCCGTCACCGAGGTCGAGACCCTGGCCCGGCTCAAGATGAGATCGCCGTTCGGCGGCCCCTACCTCAAGCTGGCCGGCCTGAAGGGCTTCATGGACGGCTCCCTCGGCTCGGCCACGGCCTACTTCTTCGAGCCCTACACCGATGACCCGAGGACATCGGGGCTCCTCCACGGCCAGATGTTCCCCGAGGGCATCATGGAGAAGCGCCTCCTCGAGGCCGACCGGGCCGGGCTGCAGGTGGCCGTCCACGCGATCGGCGACCGGGCCATCAGCTTGCTCCTCGACATGTACGAGAAGGCCGAGGCCGGGGGCGGGCCGCGAGACAGGCGCTGGCGCGTCGAGCACGCCCAGCACATCCGGCCCGCCGATATCGCCCGGTTCGGCCAGCTCGGTCTCGTCGCCGCCGTTCAGCCCTACCATGCCATCGATGACGGCCGCTGGGCCGAGAAAAAGATCGGGCCCGAGCGCGTTCGCACGACCTATGCCTTTGAATCGCTGCGCCGAGCCGGCGCCAGGCTGGCCTTCGGTTCGGACTGGACCGTCGCGCCCCTGAGCCCCATCCTGGGCATCTA
>Ga0172362_10003629_pt1 | contig 13352 bp, 9 predicted proteins | sample LakKivs1_kivu2a2_FD_114534 | JGI IMG/M metagenome (GOLD analysis project Ga0172362, IMG submission 114534) | Sediment microbial communities from Lake Kivu, Rwanda - Sediment s1_kivu2a2 | ecosystem: Environmental > Aquatic > Freshwater > Lake > Sediment | place: Rwanda: Western Province, Lake...
GCCGAGAAGGCGCGTCCGCTCGACCTTCGTCTCCGCCGAGCGGAGGAAGAAGGCCTTGGCCATCGTCTTCGTGGCCTCGAGCTCGTCGGCCGAGATGCCTTTTTCCCAGAGCTCCCGGAGGACCCGGTCGAGCGCTTCGGCGGCCCGGCCGGCCTTGGCGTTCTCGGTCTCGAGGTAGGCTTCGAGGATCCCGGCGCTCCGCGTCCAGGTCAGGCGGGATTCGACATTGTAGGCCAGGCGCTCGACCGTCCGAAGGCCCCAGAGACGGGAACCGGGGCCATGCCCGGCCAGAACCTCGACGAGAAATCCCTTGGTGTGGTCCTCCGGGGTCGGCGCGGGCAGGGCCCAGGCGCGGCCGATATAGGTCTGCTTGGTCTCCTTGGCCAGCCGGATCTCGGGGTCGGCCGGCAGCATCGGTGCGGCCGCGGCGACATCGGGGCGCCCGCCCTCAGGGAACTTGGAGAAATATTTCTCGAGGAGGCCCTGGACGGGCCCCTGGTCGAGGTCGGAGACGACCGAGAAGAAGACGTTCTTCGAGGTGAAGAATCGGCGGTAGAAGTCGAGAACGTCCTTCCGCTCGATGGCCTTCCGGCTGGCCGCGGTGCCGTAGCTCGAGGACCCGTAGCCCCGGCCCTGGAAGAACGCGCTCATGGCCGCGTTGCTCGCGGCGGCGACGGCGTCATCGTCCTCGGCCTGGGCGCCGAGTTCCATCATCTCCTTGCCGCGCCCGATGCGCAGGCCGGACATGAGCGGGTCCTGGATGATCTTGCCGGCCACGCGGAGGGCGGCCTCCAGGTTCTCCGACAGGCATTCGATGATAACGGCCGAGAAGTCCTCTTCGCAGAGGAAGGTCATCCGGGTCGACTGGGCCATGAGGTCCCGGACCTTGCTCTCGTCCGGGATCTCGAGCGTCAGCCGGGTCACGAGATAGGCCAGGCCGTCGAGCCCTTCGGGGACGGCCGCCCGGCCCCCGGGGACGATGAGGCCGACGACCGTCATCGGAGAGGCCTTGTCCTGATGGTAAATGAGCGGGACTCCCGTCGTCAGAGCCGTCTTCCGGGGCTGTTCTTTCCAGGTCACGGGCCCTGTCCCCGCCGCCGCGCCGGCCGCGAGCGCAGCCGCGGCGAGCGCGGCGATCATGGCGCGAGTAGCCCGGCGCGTCATTTCTGCCCCTTCTTCGGGACGATCGATACCGCCGCGCAATCGCCTTTGGAGAGATACTTGGAAGCGGCCTTCCGCAGGTCGGACGAGTCGACCCGGCCGATCGCGTCGAGATAGCGGGGCGGCGTCTCCCGGGTGTTGAGCAGGAGGTAGCGGACGAGCGAGGAAGCCAGCTGGAGCCCGGATTCGTCGGCCCGGCCGAAAGCGAAACGGATCTGGTTCTTGGCGCTCTCGAGATAGTCGAAGGCGAAAAGCTCGGCCTGGCCCTGGAAGTCCTGCTTCGAATAGGATTCGCTCTGGGCGGTCTTGAGGCTCGCGACGGCCCTCCGCTCGAGCGTGGGGATGTCTTTGGGGTCGGCCCGGATCGAAACGACGATGGCCCCGGCGTACCGGTTGGCAAGATAGGCCATGTCGACCGTCTGCAGGATGTCCCGTTCGCTCCGGAGCAGGGCGGGGAGGAGGGGATTGACGCCCCGGCCCAGGACCTCGGTGAGGACGTTCACGGCGTACTGATCGCCGCTGTTATAATCGGGGGCGGCGAAGCCGAGATAGAGGTAGCCGTCCTTGACGTCGCGCTCGAGCCGCTGGCTGACGCTTTTCTTGAGCGGCACGGCCGGGGGCAGGGCGTCGGCGGGCGCCTCGGCTTTCGGGAGCGGCCCGAAGATCTCCCGAACCAGCTTCTCCATGTCGGCCCCGGCGAAGTCGCCGACCGCCGCGATGGCGCAGTTCCCGGTGACGAAGTACTTGCGGTAGAAGGCGAGCATATCCTCGGCCTTGGCCGCCGCGACGACCTCCCGGTTCCCGTAGACCGAGCGCCCGTAGGGATGGCCGGGGAAAAGGGCCTGGAGAACGAGGTCGGTGGCCCGGAGGCGCGGGTCGTCCTCCATCTGGTTGAATTCCTCGAGGATGACCTCTTTCTCCCCATCGATCTCGGCCTGGGTGATGTCGAAGCCGAAGAGGATGTCCTTCTGGTTGCGCAGGGCAAAAGCGGCCTCGGCGGCGGGCACGGAGATGTCGAAGACCGAGAGATCTACACCCGTGTGGGCGTTGAAATAGGCCCCATGGCGCCGGACATCGGCGACGACGTCGGCGCCGGACCGGGTGGTCGTGCCCCGGAAGAGGATGCAATGCTCGAGAAGATGGACAAGCCCGGAAGTGGCGTCCGTCTCGTTCTTGGAGCCGACGTCGAAGCCCACGACGACGTGGACAAGCGGCAGGTCCCGTTTCTCGTAGAGGAAAACGCGGATCCCGTTGTCGAGCACGAAGGCCCGTTCCCGGTCGTCCGCCCTAAGGAAAAAGGGGAGGGCCAGGGCCAGAAGGATCATCGCCGCGGCCCCGGCCAGCCGGCCTCGGGGAACCCGGCGAAGGCGTTTCGTAAACATGACGCGCCTCAAGGCCAGTCTATCACAAGGTCGACGGCCGTCAACTCTGCCTGGCGAACGGCACCCGGGCGGGGCCATCTTTTGCCGGGCCGTTTCAAGTGTGCTAGAATCCGCGAGAGAGGTCGGCTCCCATGAAACCCGAGAGAAAGGCCCGGATCCTCGTCATCGACGACGAGGAGGGCATCCGCAAGTCCCTGAAGATGATCCTCGAGTACGAGGGCTACGAGTATTTCGAGGCGGCGACGGGGGAGGACGGCCTCGAGATGCTCCGCGACACGGTCGGCATCGACCTCGTCCTGCTCGACATCCGCATGCCGGGCCGGACGGGCCTCGAGGTCCTGGCCGAGCTCCGGGAAAGGCCCTATGTCCCCGAGGTCATCATGATCTCCGGGCAGGGCACCATCCAGGCGGCGGTCGAGGCGACCAAGCTCGGGGCCTTCGATTTCCTGGAGAAGCCCCTGCACAGGGAACGCGTGCTCATCAGCATCCGCAACGCCCTGCAGAAGACCAAGCTCAGCCGCGAATGCCAGGACCTCAAGAAAAAAGCCGAGAAGCACTATGAGATCGTCGGCCACCATCCCCTCATCCAAAACCTCTGGAAGGAGATCCAGAAGATCGCCCCGACCAACGCCACCGTGCTGATCTACGGCGAGAGCGGCACGGGCAAGGAGCTCGTGGCCAGGTCCATCCACGCCCAGAGCCTCAGGGCCCGCGAGCCGTTCGTCCAGGTCAACTGCGCCGCGATCCCCGAGGAGCTCATCGAGTCGGAGCTCTTCGGCCATGAGAAGGGCTCCTTCACCGGGGCGACGGAGAAGAAGACGGGCAAGTTTGAGCAGGCCGACGGCGGCACGATCTTCCTCGACGAGGTCGGCGACATGAGCCTCCGGACCCAGTCCAAGGTCCTGCGCGTCCTCGAGGAGGGCGAGGTGCAGAAGGTCGGCTCGAGCAAGATCTCCAAGGTCGACGTCCGGGTCATCGCGGCCACGAACAAGGACCTGCGTAAGGAGATCCAGGAGGGCCGATTCCGCGAGGACCTCTACTTCCGGCTCAACGTCGTGCCCCTGTACTCGCCGGCCCTGCGCGAGCGGGCCGAGGACATCCCGCTCCTCGTCGACTATTTCTCGCGGACGTTCGCCGAGGAGAACAACTTCAAGCCGCGCAAGTTCTCGCCGGAGGCCTTGGAGGCCCTGACCTCGTACGCCTGGAAGGGCAACGTCAGGGAACTCAAGAACATCGTCGAGCGTCTGATGATCATGACCGACCGGGAGACGATCCGGCCGGAGGACCTGCCCGAGCCGCTCGGCGAGAAGGCGACGGCCGCTCTGCCGGACGCCTCGGGCGTGAAGACGCTGCGCGAGTTCCGCGACCTGGCCGAGCGGGATTTCCTGCTGGCCAAGCTCGAGGCCAACCATTGGAACATCTCCCAGACGGCCCGGGAGATCGACACGCCGCGGTCGAACCTCTATAAAAAACTCGAGCAATACGGTATAAAGGTAACGGCCGGAGCGGGCGAGACGGTCGCCTCTCCTTCCCGCGAGGGGGGAGAGGAGGAAAGTCCGGACTCCGAAGGGCAGGATGGTCGCTAACCGCGACTCCGGGCGACCGGGGGAGAGTGCCACAGAAAACACACCGCCCTCCGGGGGCGCAAGCCTCCCGGGGAGCAAGGGTGAAATGGCGAGGTAAGAGCTCACCGCCCCGGCGGCGACGCCGGGGGCAGGGCAAACCCCATCCGGAGCAAGGCCAAACGTGCCCCATTTTGGGATGGCCCGTCCCAGGGGGCGGGTCGGCCGCTCGAGGCCCGGGGCAACCCGGGCCCTAGACAAATGACCGTCGCCCGCGCGAGCGGGAACAGGATCCGGCTTATGACCCCGCTCCGGCCGTTCTTTTCTTCTTCGGCGGAGCCTGGCCTACATGAGGTCCAGGCTTGTATGTTATAAGCGATTTAAAGGATCAATAACGTGAGTCAGCGATTCGCCTGGTGGAGGGAAGCGACGCCAGAGGCCCGCCGGGCCCTCGTCGCGGCGGCCTTCGGCTGGATGCTCGATTCGTTCGACGTCATGCTCTGGGCCATGGTGCTTGCGGCCATGATGTCCGACCTGGGCCTGACCAAGGCCACGGCCGGCCTGCTGGGCTCGCTGACTCTCGTCGCGTCCGCGGTCGGGGGCTTCCTTTTTGGGATCGCCGCCGACCGGTTCGGCCGGCGAAAAGCGCTCATGGCCAGCATCCTCATCTATTCCGTTTTCACGGCGGCCTGCGGTCTGGCCACAGGCGTCCTGATGCTGGCCGTCTTCCGGATCTTCCTGGGCCTGGGCATGGGCGGGGAATGGGCCAGCGGAGCCTCGCTCGTCTCCGAGACCTGGCCGGCTCGTCATCGCGGCAAGGCCCTGGGCATCGTCCAGAGCTCCTGGGCCGTCGGCTACGCGGCGGCAGCGGCCGTCGCGGCGGTCGTCCTGCCCGTTTGGGGCTGGCGCGGCGTCTTTTTTATCGGGGTCGTCCCTGCCTTCTTCACGCTCTGGATCCAGAGGAAAGTCAAGGAACCCGAGATCTGGCGAACAGTCCGGGCCGCGGCTCCCGGCGTTAGGGCCGGATTCGGAGAGATCTTCGGGCCGAAGCGCCTCCGCCTGACGCTGTTCGTCACCCTGATGAACGCCTGCACGATGTTCGGCTGGTGGGGCTTCAACCTTTGGCTGCCGGCTTACCTGTCAATGGGCCGCGATCAAGGGGGCATGGGTCTCAGCCCCCGGACGATGTCCGGCCTGGTCATCTTCATGCAGCTCGGCATGTGGCTCGGCTACATCACCTTCGGCTTCATCAGCGACCGGCTCGGACGGAAAAGGTCCTATGTCGGGTTCTTGCTCATCGCCTCGGTCTCCATGGTCCTTTATTCCCAGGCCCGCCAGCCGCTTCTGCTCCTTGTCCTTGGACCCTTCGTGGCTTTCTTCGGCACCGGCTATTTCACCGGCTTCGGCGCTCTGACCGCGGAGATCTATCCCACGGCCGTACGCGCCACGGCCCAGGGCATCACTTACAACACGGGGCGGATCGTCAGCGCAGCGGCCCCCTTTGTTGTCGGTTCGCTGGCGGAGACCCGCGGCTTCGGCTTTTCGTTCATTTTGATCGCAACGGCGTTCCTTGCGGCGGCGGTCTTCTGGATCGGCATCCCGGAAACCAGGGGAAAAGAACTGGAATAGGGTGATGTTCGGGGACATGTACCTCGGGTACGTGTCCCCTGTCTTTCTTAGAACGGTCCCGGGAAGGCCTGACGGATGAGCGTCAGGAGATTCCCCGGCCAGAGGCCGAGCTCGACGACCCCGAAAAGGCACAGGAAAATGACCAGATAGAGGGCCGGATCCTCGAGCCAGGGCTCGGACTCTGTCTCTCCCTCGCGCATATACATCGCCACGATGACCTTCAAATAGTACGCGACGGAAACGAGGCTGGCCAGGACGGCCGCTATGGTCAGGGCGATATGGCCTTCCCTGACGGCGGCCCCGAAGACATAGAACTTGGCCAGGAACCCTGCCGTCGGCGGAAAGCCGGCGAGCGACAGGAGGAAGACGGCGAGAGGCGCGGCCAGCCAGGGCTTGCGGCGCCCCAGACCGGCGATGTCGTCGAGAGACGCCCTTTCGAGCCCCCGTCCGGAGAGGGCTATGAGGACGGCGAACGCGCCCGCGTTCATGAACAGGTAGACCGCCGCGTAGAAGACCAGGCTGGCGGCGTCACGAGCGACAACGGCGACCAGGAGATAGCCCGAATGGGCGATCGAGGAATAGGCCAGGAGCCTCTTGAGGCTCGTCTGCCGGAGCGCCGCCAAATTGCCGGCGAACATGGTCAGGACGGCCGCCACACTGAGCGCGGGAGAGAGGACCGCCGCCGCGCTCTCCGCGCGGAGGAGCGGGGAGAGAGCCCGGAGAAGGACGGCCAACCCGGCGGCCTTGGGGGCGATGGTGAGAAAGACTGTGACCGGGGTCGGGGCGCCTTCATAAACGTCGGGAGCCCACATGTGGAAGGGTGCCACGGCGATCTTGAAGAAAAGCGCCGAGACGATGAGGCCAAGCCCGGCCAGGGCGGAGGCGCCGGTGACGGCACTCCCGAGCTCGAGCCGGCCGGACGTCCCGAAGACAAGGGCCAGCCCGAAAACGAAGAAGGCCGCGGCGAAGCTGCCCATGAGGAAGTACTTGGCCGCCGCTTCCGACGAGGCCTGGTCGTGAAGCCTCAGCCCGGTCAAAGCATAGGAGGCGACCGAAAGGACCTCGAGGCCCAGGAAGACGATGAGCCAGTCCCTGGTCGAAACCATGATCATCACGCCCGCGACGGCGAGAAGGAGAAGGCCGCAGAGTGGACCGAGGGCGAGGCCCATTCGCGCGGCGTATTTCAGGCTCATGAGCACGACGAACAGGCCGAGCACGATGACGATAACGACGAGAAGCCGGGCCAGCGGGTCGAGGACAAGGCGTCCGCCGAATGAGCTGAGGCCCGGCTCGTTCCATGATACGACGCTGAAGAAGCCGGCGGCGAGAAGCGCCGCCACGGCCAGAGCGGCCGGGATCTCGGAGTCCTTCTTCCGCAGGAAGGCCTCGAAGAGCAGGGCGATGAGCGCCCCGGCGGTGACGGCCAGAAGAGGAGCGAGGGCCAGGGGCGAGCCCATCTCAGCGCTCCAACTCCGGGCGGATCTCCGCGGCTTGGCTTTGCTCCGGAGCCGTAATCAGCCCCAGCGAGGTCGCGGACGGGGTCTTAATGGCGTCGAGATACCGGGAGACCGACGCATCCATCTTCCTCAGAAAGACGCCGGGGAAAAGGCCCATGAAGATGATGAGAACGATGATGGGCACGAGATAAGCGAGCTCGCGCTTGTCGAGCTCGCGGAGCCTCGCGTCTCCGGGGTCTCTTATCGGGCCGTGCAAGACCCGGCGGTAGAGCCAGAGGAGATACGCGGCCGACAGGATGACCGTCGTAACGCTCAACGCGGCCAGGACCTTGTTCGCGGCGAAGATGCCGAAGAAGCACAGGATCTCGCCGGCGAAGCCGTTGAGGCCGGGAAGGCCGGCGGAGGAGAGCATGACCACGAGGAAGATCCCGGCGAAGATGGGCATGCGCGCCGCCGCCCCTCCGTAGTCGGCGATCTTCCTCGTGTGCGTCCGTTCATAAAGGACCCCGACGCAGAGGAAGAGGGCTCCGGTGCTCAGGCCGTGGTTGAGCATCTGGTAGATGGCTCCCTCGGTGGCCTCGAAGTTGAGGGAGAAAAGGGCCAGCATGACGAGGCCCATGTGGCTGACGCTCGAATAGGCCACGAGCGACTTCATATCCTTCTGAACGAGGGCCATCAGGCCGCCGTAGATGATCCCGATAACGGCCAGGACCGAAAGCGCGGGAGCGAACGACGCCGCGGCCCGGGGAAAGAGGGGTAGGCCGAGTCGCAGGAAACCGTAAGCGCCCATCTTCAGCAGGACGGCGGCCAGAAGCACCGATCCCGCGGTGGGCGCCTCGACGTGGGCGTCGGGGAGCCATGTGTGAAGCGGGAAGAGCGGCACCTTGATGGCGAAGGCCAGCCCGAAGCCGAGAAAGAGCCAGGTCTGGAGAGAGGGGGAGAGGGAGAGGCCGGCCAAGTCGGCGATCGTCAGCGAGTAGCTTCCGGTCGCCTGGTGATAGGCGGCATGGAGGACGAAGATGCCCACCAGCATGAGCAGGCTGCCGAACATGGTGAACAGGACGAACTTCATCGTGGCGTAGATCCGGCGCGGACCGCCCCAGATGCCGATGAGAAAATACATGGGGATGAGCATCGCCTCCCAAAAGACATAGAAGAGGAAAAGGTTCAGGGAGACGAAGACACCGATCATGCCCGTCTCGAGCAGGAGCATGAAGACCGAGAACTCCTTGACCCGGTCACCGATGGCCCGCCAGGAGGAGAGAAGGGCCAGGGGAGTCAGGAACGCGGCCAGGAGAACGAGAAAGAGGCTGAGCCCGTCGACGCCGACGTGATAGTCGAGCCCCCGTCCCATCCAGGAGGCGCGCTCGACGAACTCGGGCAGGCCCGAGGAACCGTCGAAGCCGTAGAATAGAAGGAGCGACAGCACGAACGTCAGGAGCGAGACGGCCAGCGCCGTCGCCCGGACGGCCTTGAGCGATTCGCCGCGCAGGAAAACGAGCAAGATGGCTCCCGCGAGCGGCAGGAAGGTGATGAGGCTCACGAGCGGGAGGGCCGAAGCGAGGGCGTTCACAGGAGCAGAACCCCCAGGAAGATGATGACGCCGAGCAGGAAAGCCAGCGCGTAATCGCGCAAGAGGCCGCTCTGGAGGATGTTCAAGGCTTTCCCTGCTCCGCGGGCCGCGGCGGCCGAGCCGTTGAGCGCCCCGTCGACGACCTTGAGGTCGAAATGCGTGTAAACCTCTTCGGCTCCCCGGATGAGCGGCCGGACGATCACGGCATTGTAGGCTTCATCCACATAATACTTGCCGACGAGGAGCCTATAGAGGCGGGGGAACCGCGCGGCGGAGCGGGCCGGCAGGCTCGGGGACCTGCGGTAGAAGACGAAGGCCAAATAGATACCGGCCAGGGCCGCCAGGGTGGCCGCCAGGATGAGCAGGGCCTCGGTCGAGGCCGCGAGGTGGTGGACCTCCTGACCGAAGGCGCCCTTGAAAAACCGTTCGAACAGGTTCGCTTTTTCGCCGAGCAGAACGGGCAACCCGACGAACCCGGCCAGGGCCGAAAATACGGCCAGGATGACTAGGGGAACGGTCATTGTCCGCGGCGATTCATGGATGGGGGCGTGCGTCTCGGGCAGCCGGGGATCTCCGTAGAAGGTCAAGTAGACGAGCCGGAACATGTAGAACGCCGTGAGAATAGCCCCGGCGAGGCCGAGGCCGTAGAGAACATAGTGATGGCCGGCGAAGTCCATGGCCAGGATGGTGTCCTTCGAAAAGAATCCGGAGAGGAAGGGCACGCCGGCGATGGCCAGGGCCCCGACAAGGAAGACCGGGAACGTCACCGGCAGGTGCTTCTTGAGGCCGCCCATGCGGCGCATGTCCTGCTCTCCGCCCAGGGCGTGGATGACGCTCCCCGCGGCCAGAAAGAGCAAGCTCTTGAAGAACGCGTGGGTGACCAGGTGGAACATCCCGGCCGCGTAGGCGCCGACGCCGCAGCCGAGGAACATGTAGCCGATCTGGGAGATGGTCGAATAGGCCAAGACCCGTTTGATGTCGGTCTGGACGAGGGCGATCGTGGCCGCGTAAACGGCCGTCAAGCCGCCCGTCCAGGCGACGACAGCCGAGGCCGCCGGCGAGGCGGCGAAGAGCCCGCTCAGCCGCGAGACCATGTAGACGCCCGCCGTGACCATGGTGGCGGCATGGATGAGGGCCGAGACGGGGGTCGGCCCTTCCATGGCGTCCGGCAGCCAGACGTAAAGCGGGATCTGGGCCGATTTCCCGGTCGCCCCGACGAAGAGAAGGATGGCGATGAGGGTGGCCAGGCCCGGACCGATGAGGCCGGCCGCGGGGGCGGCGTTGATCGTGGCGAAGCTCGAGCTCCCGACCGTTACGAGGAGGAAGAGCAGGCCAATGATGAAGGCCGCGTCGCCGACCCGGTTGACGAGGAACGCTTTCATGCCGGCCTTGGCCGCGGCCGGGCGGGCGAACCAGAAGCCGATGAGAAGGTAAGAGCAGAGCCCGACGCCTTCCCAGCCGACGAACATCAGGACGATGTCCGAGGCCATGACCAGGACGAGCATGAAGAACGTGAACAGGTTGAGGAAGGCGAAATAGCGGGCGTAGGCCTTGTCCTCGGCCATGTAGCCGACCGAATAGGCGTGGATGAGGAGGCCGACGCCGGTGACGACGAGGGCCATGACGGCCGAAAGCCGGTCGAAGGCGAAGGCGAAATTGGTGACGAACGAGCCGCTGGCGATCCACGGCAGAAGGGTCTTGGCCAGCCCTGACGCGCCCGGGCCGGCCTGGGCGAGACGTACGAAACCGGCGATCGAAAGGATAAAAGAGGCCAGGACGGCGAGCGGGCCCTGCCACGACACCCCGCGGCGGGACATCCTCGACCCGAAAAGAAGCAGGACGAGCGCGCTGGCGCCGGGGATGAGCGGGATGAGCCAGAACGCGTCGGCCATGTCAGCCCTTCAGGTCCTTGAGCTCGTCGGTCCGGATGGAACGGCGCTGGCGGAAGACGAGGACGATGATGGCCAGGCCGATGACGGCCTCGGCCGCGGCGACGGTGATGACGAAAAGAACGAGAGCCTGGCCCTCGGCCCGGCCGAACGCTTTGGCCAATGCCAGAAAAGCCAGGTTCCCCGCGTTGAGCATGATCTCAACGGCCATGAACTGCGTCAGGAGGTCCTTCTTGACGAAGAAGGCCAGAACGCCGAGACCGAACAGAAGCACGGCCAGAAGAAGGAAGGCGAGGGGCGGGATCACGAGCCCTCTTTCTTGCCGGCCAGGGCCAGGGCGCCGACGAGGGCGGCCAGGATGAGGAGCGAGGTGATCTCGAAGGCGTAGAGATAGTCGGTGAAGAGGAGCCGGCCCAATCCGGCGATCTCGCTGGGAGCGCCAGGGGAGACGCTTCCGGCGAGAGCTCTCTTGGCCGCGAGGGCGAGCTCGGCGAGGAGGACGATCCCCAGGGCCGCCGTGAGGACGGCCCGGAGTGTCCTCTTCTCCCGGGGCGGCGGCTCACGCAGGTTGAACATCATGATGGCGAAAAGGAAGAGGACCATGATGGCCCCGGCATAGACGAGGACCTGGACGGCGGCCGCGAATGGGGCGTCGAGAAGCCCGAAGAGCCCGCCGAGCGAGGCGAAAGCGAGGACCAGGAAGAGCGCATTGTGGGCCTGGTTCCGCGAGATGATCATGGCCGCGACCGAACCGATGCACAGCACGGACACGGTGATGAATACGACCCAAGCCATGATTTTTCGTCCCTATATTTACTTTTCCCGGCGCCCGGCGTCAAGCCGTATCCTGAAGACCCAGGAGTATCCTGCGAGGCGCGTTGACAAGTCAGCGGAATTTGATATAATGACGCTCGTACCGCGGGGTAGAGCAGCCTGGTAGCTCGTCGGGCTCATAACCCGGAGGTCGCTGGTTCAAATCCAGCCCCCGCTACCAAGAGAGCAAAATTCCCTGAAATAGATGAGGCCTCGGCCTCTGTTTACCGACCGGAACTAGTCGGCGCCGACGCCGTCCCAGCAGTACGTGCAGAGCTTGTCTTTGGGCAGGCCGATGGCCGCGACCAGGTCCTCGAGCCGCTGGTAGCGGAGCGTGGTCAGCCCGAGGGTATGGGCGATCCAATCGACCATGGCCTCGTATTTCGCCGTTCCGGCTTGGGTGTAGTCCTCGAAACGCTTGAAGTCCGGGCCCTCGAGTGCGGCGATGGCCCGCCTGGCGGCTAAGTCGAGCTCCGAACGCGACCGGGAGAAGTTGAGGAACCTGCACCCGTAGGCTAGAGGCGGACAGGCCGGCCGCATGTGGACCTCGCGCGCACCGGACTCGTAGAGACGCTTGATCGTGTCCTGGAGCTGCGTCCCGCGGACGATCGAGTCCTCGCAGAACAGCAGCTTGTGCCCCTGGATGATCTCGCGGATGGGGATGAGCTTCATCCGGGCCACCTGGTCCCGAACGGTCTGGTTCTGGGGCATGAAGCTTCGGGCCCAGGTCGGGGTGTACTTGACGAAGGGCCGGCGGAAGGGGATGCCGGCCTCCGCCGCGTAGCCCAGGCCGTGGCCGATGCCGGAGTCGGGGATGCCGGCCACGAGGTCGATCTTGACGGTGTCGTTCTTGGCCAGGAACGCGCCGCACCGGTTGCGCACGGTCTCGACGTTGATACCCTCGTAGCTCGAGGCCGGGTAGCCGTAATAAACCCACAGGAACGAGCAAATCCGGAGCTTCTTCCCTGGGTCGACCAGGGTCTCGATCCCGTCGGGAGCGAGCTTGACGATCTCCCCGGGGCCGAGGGTGCGCTCGATCTCGTAACCGAGGTTGGGAAACGCGCACGTCTCCATCGATACGGCATAGGACCCCTGTTTCCTGCCCAGCACGAGCGGGGTCCGGCCGAGCTTGTCGCGGGCCGCCAGAATGCCGTCTTCGGTCAGGATGAGGATGGACGAGGAGCCTTCGATGAACTCCCAGACGGCCCGGATGCCGTCCTCGAACGTGTCCTCGCGGTTGATCATGGCCGCGATGAGCTCGGTCGGATTGATCTCGCCGCCGCGCATCTCGGAGAAGTGGAGGCACTTGCCTTTGAAAGCGCGGTCGACGAGCTCGTCGATGTTCTTGATGACCCCGACGGTGGCGATCGAGTAGTTGCCGAGGTGGGAGCGGATGAGGAGCGGCTGGTCCTCGTAGTCGCTGATGACGCCGATGCCGCGGGTGCCGCGGAGCTTGCCGACGTCGTCGCCGAACTTGGAGCGGAACTGGGCGTTCTCAATGTTGTGGATGTAGCGGACGATGGCCGCGCCGTTACCGACGGCCAGGCCGCCCCGCTTGGTGCCTAGGTGCGAATGGTAGTCCGTCCCGTAATACAGGTCCTCGACGACCTCGCCCTTGCCGACCACGCCGAACAATCCGCCCATGACGGCCTCCTCTCGGGATACCGGGGCATCATAGCATCGCGCTTTGTCCGTTTCAATCCGAATTCACACTGTGATAGAATCCGGGAGAGACAGTCCAAGGAGGCATCGATGTTCAAACCCGCGACCTATATCGAACGGCGGAATCTCCTGAGGAAATCGGTGGGCTCGGGCCTGATGATCTTCCTGGCCAACGAAGAAGCCCCGATGAACTACCCGGCCAACACGTATCATTACCGGCAGGA
>Ga0172362_10003630_pt1 | contig 13351 bp, 10 predicted proteins | sample LakKivs1_kivu2a2_FD_114534 | JGI IMG/M metagenome (GOLD analysis project Ga0172362, IMG submission 114534) | Sediment microbial communities from Lake Kivu, Rwanda - Sediment s1_kivu2a2 | ecosystem: Environmental > Aquatic > Freshwater > Lake > Sediment | place: Rwanda: Western Province, Lake...
AATAAGGGAAGGGGGCAGGGGGATAGGTTTCCCAAAACAAATGAACCTACTTGTTTTATACCCAAGTAATGAGCTATAATGAGCGCCATCAAACAGCGAAAGGATTGCCAAAATGCCGTCTTATGCCTTTTTTCATAAGCAGTTTGTTCCCCTATCTGAAGCCAAGCTGGGAGTGATGACCAACTTCCTTCACTATGGCACTGGCATCTTTGAGGGCATTAGGGGCAACTGGAATAGCGAGCAAAAACAGATTTACCTCTTCCGCCTCAGAGAGCATTATGAACGGCTCCATAATGGCTGCCACGTCTTAAAGATTGACCTCCCTTATACCATAGACGAGCTATGTCAGATAACGGTTAAGCTGGTGGAAATGTGCCGCTTTAAAGAAGACGTATATGTCCGCCCCCTGGTTTATAAGAGCGCTGAGCGTCTGGGCGTCCGACTTCATGATGTAGAGGATGATTTCTTAGCCTTTGTTATTCCCTGGGGACCATACCTGGATGTAGACAAAGCCAGGTGTTGCATCTCTTCCTGGCGGCGCCCTGACTATAATGTAATCCCACCAAACGCCAAGATTACCGGGCTTTACGCCAATAATGCCTTAGCCAAATCAGAAGCCGTTGAGAGCGGCTTTGACGAGGCGATTATGCTCACCCCCGATGGTCATGTCTCGGAAGGCAGCGGGGAGAATATTTTCCTAGTTACAGATGGCAAACTGGTCACGCCGGCAAGCTACAATAATATCCTCATGGGTATTACCCGTGATACGGTAATAAAGCTGGCGCAAAACGAACTGGGCATAGAAACAATAGAGAGACCGATTGACCGCAGCGAGCTTTATTTTGCTGATGAGTGCTTCTTAACCGGCACCGCCGCTCATATAACCCCGGTAGCTGAAATAGACCACCGCAAGGTAAGCAACGGCGAAATTGGCGACATAACCAAGAGATTACAGCAGCTCTATTCTGAGGTCATCCGGGGCAATAATCCAAAATACCTTCATTGGTGCACCCCGGTATATAAGAGATAGGCTACTTTTTGGGCACACCTACCTGCAACGACTTCAATAAGCAAATCACTCGGCAGCTTTCCTCCAAGGTGGCAGTGTAATTATGGGCTTCCTCAAGCAGTTGACCAATGGCAAAGCTGCCATGACCATGAACCAGGATAATATGGTGTTGCTTTAATGCCCGGACAATGATATCGGCCAGACCCCCGGGCTTCACATCCATGTGCCAACCCAAGACCGGAACCCGCCCCAGTGTTGACAGACCTTCAGTATCAATGGGCACAATCTCGGTCTCAGTTAGTGATAGGGCAACAGCATGAGGGGGGTGAGCATGAACGATGGCTAATGCCGGCGTCTCCCGGTAAATAGCCCGGTGGACAGCCAGTTCTATAGACGCCAGTGGCGTATTGCGGTCATTCTTATTTATCCCGGTCTCAATTAAATCATGCTCCTGCAAACAGCCCAGCCCGCAGGTGCGGCGGGTAATGATGATGCGCTCTCCCAGCCTGATACTCAGATTCCCACTCTGGGAGGAGACCAGCCCCTTGGTAAACAGCTCATCACCTACAGTCTGAAACTGAGATAGAATCATGGCTTTCCTTTTCCGGCGTCCCCTAGAGGATAAACCCCTTTGCCGTTCTAGGTCAAGTTTTGGCCGAAGACGAGGCCTGGGCTTCATTTAGCTTCTTCAGCAATCGTGATTTGCGGCGGGCGGCATTATTGGGGTGGATAACCCCCTTCTCAGCGGCTTTATCTAAAGCGCTGATGGCAGCCACCACCGCCTGCCGAGCCGCCTCAAGCTCGCCCGAGAAGATAAGCCTCTCCGCCTTAGTTATACTGGTCTTGCACAGGCTACGAACAGGCTTATTTCTCTGCCTTTTTCTTTCCGCTACCCGCACCGATTTTTGAGCCAATTTAATACCTGGCAATATCTACCTCCTTAATTTGAGGATTTTGGTTTTATCGTTGCTTCATCTCCAACCCGAGAAATCCTTGTCACCCCACGAACGCCATCGATTTTTGCCATCAGTCGACTTAGCTGAGCTAAGTCCTTGGTCTGCAAGGTAAAATATTCACAAACAGTATGGTCATCATGGTGAACCGAGCTTACCGAAGCAATGTTGACCCCCTCCTCAGCCACAATGGTAGTAATGTCACGAATTAACCCCACCCTGTCCCAGGCTTCAACCTGAATGTTAACCGGATATACCGAGTCGGTCTGCCCCCACCCCACGGCAATCAATCTCTCCTTCTCATCCTCATGAACCACATTATAGCAATCCTGACGATGAATAGTCACCCCCCGACTGCGGGTAACATAGCCAAGAAACCTGTCTCCGGGCACAGGGTGGCAACAGCGGGCTAAATGGGTAACTAAATCCTCCACCCCCAGCACCTGAATAGCTGATTCTGGTGGCTTGGGCCGGGTAACTTCCACCTTCGCTGGAAGTGGCTGCTGGGCAGATAGCTTCAAGGCAATCTGATGGGTGGAAATGCCACCATAGCCAATGGCTGCCAGAAAGTCATCCAGGCTATCGTACTTGAACAGCTTGGCTAGCTCCTCCCGCTCGCTGGGTCTTATTCCCAGATGCCTCATCTCCTTTTCCAGAAGCTCCCGACCCCGCTCAATGTTTTCTTCCCTTTCCTGCCGCCTAAACCACTGCCTTATCTTCTCCCTGGCATGAGATGTTTTGATATAGCCCAGGTGTGGGCTCAGCCAATCTCGGCTCGGTGCTTTAGCCCCTTTAGCTGACACAATCTCGACGACATCACCGTTACTTAGCTGATAATTCAGTGGTACCAGCTTGCCGTTCACCTTAGCCCCGATACAGCGGTGTCCCAGCTCGGTGTGAACCCGATAAGCAAAATCAAGGGGGGTAGAAGCCTTGGGCAAATCCTTTATCTCCCCCTTAGGCGTGAAAACAAAAACCTGGTCAATAAATATATCAGTTTTAACTGATTCCAGGAACTCTTCCGCCCCGCTGAGCTCACGGTGCCAGTCAATTAATTGCCGCAGCCAGGCTATCCTCTTCTCAAAGTGGATATCCTTCTCTTCGCCTTCTTTATAGCGCCAGTGAGCGGCTACCCCATATTCAGCAATATGATGCATGTCACGGGTGCGAATCTGAACCTCCAGAGGCACTGTGCCCAAACACATTACGCTAGTATGTAAAGCTTGGTAACCATTTGACTTGGGATTAGCAATAAAATCGTTGAAATCCCCGGGCAAAGGGTGCCACAAACTGTGGATAACACCTAGGGCATTATAACAATCAGGCACAGCGCTAACCAGTATCCGAAGGGCGAGAAGGTCATGTATATCATCAAAGTGTTTGTCCTGGGTAGAATACCTCTCCATTTTCTGGTATATGCTGTAGATATGTTTGGGTCTACCTGATATCTCGGCTCTTAAACCAATCCGCTCAAATTCGCCTTGTAGAATCTGGATTACCTGAGCTATGAAGCTCTCCCGCTGAGCCCGGCGGGCAGCTACCAACCTAGCAATCTGGCGATATCTTTCTGGCACCAAGTAACGGAAGGCTAAATCCTCTAGCTGCCACTTTAACTCCCATATCCCCAGACGATGAGCTAACGGAGCATATATCTCTAGAGTCTCCTGGGCGACGTAGCGCCCTATATCCGGTGATAGAGCGTCTAAGGTGCGCATGTTATGTAGCCTGTCAGCTAGCTTGATAAACACCACCCTAAGGTCCTCAGCCATAGCTACCAGCATCTTCCTCAGGTTCTCTGCCTGCGATTTCATTGTTGCCGCAGTTGGAGCGTGCGAGGAGAGCTTGCCTAGCTTGGTGATGCCATCGACCAGCTTAGCTACATCGGAGCCAAACTTGGCTTCAAGCTCGGAAACAGGTATGCCACAGTTCTCGGGGACATCGTGAAGTAAGGCTGCTGCCAGAGTGCTGGCATCAAGCTGAAGCTCTGCCAAAATCAAGGCTGTCTGTAGTGGGTGCTCTATATAGGGCTGACCTGATTTGCGCACCTGCCCGTGGTGTGCCTTTGAGGCAAAATGATACGCCTCCTTGACCAGGGTCAGCCTCTCCGGGGGTAGATACCCCTGAGCCTTTTCCACCAGCCGACCAACACTCATGTCTCAAGTATAGCGCAATGCGATTACCGAGGGCAAATTGAATTAATGTTTATCTACCTCACCCCCTTAGGTTTTATCTGGTAACCCCACCCCCCTTTATCCCCCTTCCCCTAGAGGGGAAGGGGGAAAGTATTTATAGAAGAGGGGCTAGCGCCCCTCCTAAACACCCCATTAAGCTAGTCTCCTTCAAAGGGGAGAGGAGTTATCCAGAGTTATTAGACAGCACTTTTAAGAAACTGTCTCTCCCATCGGGGAGGGGAAAGGAAGAGTTTTAGAGGCGAAGCCTCTGAGGGTGGGTGGGTAGAAAAACAAAAGTTAAAAATGGGGGGAGGAGTTCCAAAAAAACATCCCTTTACAAACCCGGCTTTAATACTGTATTCTAGCCTAAGAAAAACCATGTTGTATCGGGCACCGCGGGGAACCGCAGATATTCTACCCAAAGAGCAAGCCTGCTGGCGCTTTATAGAGCAGAAAGTAGCCCATATCGCCCATCTCTATGGCTATGAGCGCATTGATGACCCGGCTTTTGAGGATACCGGGCTTTTCGCCCGCAGCGTCGGGGAGGACACCGACATTGTCAAAAAGGAGATGTATACCTTTGAAGACCGGGGAGGTAGCCAGCTCACCCTGAGACCGGAGGGCACAGCGCCAGTATGCCGAGCCTATCTGGAACACGGGCTACATAACCTGCCTCAGCCGGTAAAGCTGTACTATATTGCTTCCATCTTCAGATATGAAAGACCTCAAGCGGGAAGATACCGGCAACACTATCAGTTTGGCTTTGAGGCTATCGGCGATGCCGACCCCACCTTTGATGCCGAAGTCATTGATATGGCGTGGCAGTTCTTTCTCTCGGTAAACCTTCACCACCTATCACTCCAGATAAATAGCATCGGTTGCAAAAATTGCCGACCAAACTATATAGCTTCCCTGAAAAATTACTACGTTGGTCACACCCACCAGCTATGTCCCGACTGCAAGACCAGGCTAAAGAGAAACCCGCTTCGCCTGCTTGATTGTAAGAAGCCTTCATGCCAGCAAATAGCCGACTCCGCCCCCAGAAGCATTGATTACCTCTGCCCTGAATGTGATGAGCACTTCAGCCGGCTGAAGAGCTACCTAGAACTGCTTGACCTTCCCTTTGTTGTTAATCATCATCTGGTTCGGGGGCTGGACTACTACACCAGGACGGTGTTTGAAATTCAGCCCGAGGCAGGGGGTGCTCAGAGCACCATTGTCGGTGGCGGGAGATACGATGACCTGATTGAAGAACTGGGTGGTGAGCCTACGCCGGCTATTGGTTTTGCCGCTGGCATTGAGCGGATAATACTCCATCTAAAGAAGCAGAAGGTTGCCATCCCACCTCTACCCAAGCCGCAGGTTTTCATCGCCTATCTCGGCGATGCTGCCAAGGATGAGGCAATAAAGCTAGCCTCCACCCTGAGAAGGACTGGTATTGGAGTAATAGAGGCTGTGGGTAGTAAAAGCCTGAAGGCTCAATTGAGGCAGGCGAATAACCTTGGCGTCCACTATGCGGTAATTATCGGGGAGGAAGAGGTCAAAACTGGCACGGCGATACTGCGGGACATGATCAGCGCCGAGCAGAAGGCGATTCCGCTCAATGAAGTGGGCAAGCACCTAGATTTCCTACGGACATAACTGGCTAGTTCAGATAGCTCTAATAACCCTATCCCCCTGACCCCCTTCCCCTAGAGGGGAAGGGGGAAGTTGTTTTAAGAGGGGGGCTTCGCCCCCCTCTTTTTTATTCCTCCCCCTCTCCTTAAAAAGGAGAGGGGGATACAGGGGGTGAGGTTAATAAGCAATCTCAGCTTCCATAACTTCACTCCATAGCTAAATTGTGCTATAATGATATAAATGGCTGCCTTGTTGTCGTTTGAAATTGTCTCTAAGTGGGTAGCCTTTTCTTTTATCGCTAGAAGCTACTCAGGTTTAATTGTCTCCACTCAAGCAGTCTATTCCGCTTTGTTCCTCCGCTTACAGCCAATAAGGGGGTAAAGAACGGTTATGACACAGGATAGTCCCTTAATGCCCAAGCCAGTAAATAATGAATATACAGCAGAGGATATCCAGGTTCTGGAGGGGCGAGAAGCGGTACGCCGGCGCCCGGGCATGTATATTGGCAGCACTGACCAGCAAGGACTACATCACCTGGTCTATGAAATCACCTACAATAGTATTGATGAGGCTATGGCTGGCTGCTGCGACAAAATCCGGGTCACCCTTTGTCAGGATAACACCGTTAAGGTTGAAGATAATGGGCGTGGCATTCCGGTAGATATTCACCCCGCTACCAATATGTCAGCCCTGGAAACGGTCATGACCATATTACATGCCGGGGCAAAGTTTGGTGGTCATACCTATCAGGTGTCAGGCGGGTTACATGGGGTAGGTGCCTCAGCGGTAAATGCCCTCTCCTCGTGGCTCAGGGTTACTGTCAAGCGTGATGGCAAGCAGTATCAACAGGAATATAGGCAAGGCATACCCCAAGGAGCGGTGGAGGTGGTTGGTACAGCCAGTGATACCGGCACCACCATCACCTTCCTCCCCGATGAGGAGATATTCGGTAAACTTGAATGCGATTTTCATACCATATGCCAGCACCTGCGAGAGCTTGCCTACCTGAACAAGGGGCTGCAAATATGTATTAAGGATGAAAGGAAAGATGGGGAAAAGACCTTCTACTTTGAGGGTGGAATCAGCGGCTTCATCCGCTACCTTAACCGGAACCGGGTGGTCCGCCACCACCGACCTATTTATATCGCTAAAACGGCAGACAGCACAATGGTCGAGGCTGCCCTTCAATATAACGATGGTTTTTCTGAGTCCACCTTTAGCTTTGCCAACTGTGTTAATACTGTGGATGGAGGCTCCCACCTTACCGGCTTCCGTGCCGCACTAACCCGGGTTCTCAATGACTATGCCCGTAAGAATAAGCTTCTCAAAGAGGATGAGCCCAACTTGATAGGGGAAGATGTCAGAGAAGGTCTTACTGCTGTTATTAGCGTCAAACTGGCTGAGCCTCAGTTCGAGGGACAGACCAAAGCCAAGCTGGGCAATCTCGAAGTAAAAAGTCAGGTTGAGAGTGCAGTCAGTGAGGGTCTATCCCTCTATCTTGAAGAGCACCCAGACGAAGCCAAAAGAATCATAGAAAAGTGCCTGCTTACGGCTAAGGGCAGAGAGGCCGCCCGCAAGGCTCGTGACCTGATTGTCAAAAGAGGAGGACTGGAAACCAGCACCTTGCCCGGGAAACTGGCTGACTGCTCAGAGAAAGACCCCTCCCTGTGTGAACTATATCTAGTAGAGGGGGACTCAGCCGGGGGTTCAGCCAAGCAGGGAAGGAACCGTCGCTTCCAGGCTATCCTGCCTCTGCGAGGCAAAATCCTCAATGTGGAAAAGGCACCACCGGATAAGATGCTATCTCACGAAGAAATCCGGGCTATTATTACCGCCCTGGGAACAAGCATAGACGAGGAATTTGACCTATCAAGGCTGCGCTATCATCGGGTTATTCTGATGACTGACGCCGATGTAGACGGTTCTCACATTCGCACCCTTCTTCTTACCTTTTTCTACCGGCATATGGTAGAGCTAATCAACCACCAGCACCTGTTCATTGCCCAGCCACCCCTTTACCGAATTAAGGCGGGCAAGCTCCAGCAGTGGGTTTACTCGGAGCCGGAAAAGGAAGCAGTTCTAGCCAAGCTAAAAGAAAGCAAGAAGACGGAGGTTCAGCGGTATAAAGGTCTGGGCGAGATGAGCGCGGAGCAGCTATGGGAGACGACAATGAACCCAGCCACCCGCACCCTGCTGGAAGTAAGCGTGGATGATGCCGCCAAAGCCGACCGCATATTCCACATCCTGATGGGGGATGAAGTCCCGCCCCGCAAAGCCTTCATCCAGGCTCACGCCAGAAGCGTTAAGAACCTGGATATTTAACCCCTTATCCTAAGTCGTCTACCCTGTAACGTATAATCTGTGCTTCTTGATATACCTTTCTACTGGCTCGGGGACAAGGTGGCTAATAGATAGACCATGAGCAACCCGCTGTCTGATTACCGAAGCGTTAATATCTATCCATGGTTTATCAAGCAAGGTGACGCTCTGAGATAACCCGGGGATAGCGGCTTCAAGAGAGGTGAGGTCGGGGGTGGGATAGCCTACCCTGGGGACAGCCACCAGGTGGCACATCTTTATCAGCCGGGATGGCTCCCGCCATTGAGGGAGCTGAATTAGATTGTCCCAACCTAAAATGAAGTATAGTTCAGCCCCAGGGCCAAGCTGACCCTTAAGCGCAGCGATGGTGTCAACGGTATATGTGGGACCAGGTCTCTCTATTTCCATGGTAGATAGTTTGAAGTAGGGCTTATCGGCAATAGCCAGGCGTATCATCTCCACCCGGTGTTCGGCAGGCGAGATAACATTGTTTGTCTTTAGCCATGGCTGACCCGCCGGCACAAATAGGGTCTGGGTCAGGTTTAGCCTGGCTCTCGCCTCCTCAGCCACGATGAGGTGCCCCAGATGAATGGGGTCGAAGGTTCCCCCCAATACTCCGATTTTCATTCTACTCCCACTCCCATTCAAAATTGCCACAGCGAACTCTATCACCAGGCTTGACCCTAGCCCTGGCTAACGCCTTGCTTACCCCCAGTCTGACCAGATGCCTCCCCAGCTCCCGGCGCACCTGGGGGCTGACCATATCTGTCCCGGCGATAATGCGCTCCAGTTCAGGAGCCGCCACCACAAAGGTATCTCCTTCCTTGTGCACCCGGGGAGCGACACCCCTGGGCTGGGGGTGAAAAACCTTCCTCACAATCTTATCGCCAGCCTCAGGAACTGACTGAAGCAGGCCCAAAGTTTCAGTCATAAGTTCAGGAATGCCCTCGCCGGTAGCGGCGGAAATAAACAGGGCTCTGGTTCCAGCAAAGCTATCCCTTATCTCAGCTAGCCGTGCCCTGACCCGGGGTAAATCAATCTTATTTACCGCCACAAGCTGTGGCTTCTTAGCTAGGGCTGAGTCAAACAAGCTGAGTTCGGTATTCACCTTAGCCATATCCTCAGCCGGAGACGGAGAGCTGCCATCTACCAGATGGATAAGCATCTTAGTACGTACAATATGGCGAAGAAAATCATGCCCTAGCCCTCGACCAAGATGAGCACCATCTATTAGCCCGGGAATCTCGGCCAAGACAAAGCTTCGCTGACCAATCTCAACCACGCCCAAAACCGGCTCACGGGTGGTAAAGGGATAACTGGCTATCTTTGGTCTGGCGGCGGAAACAGCCGCCAGTAAGGTAGACTTACCCACGTTAGGATAACCGATAAGACCGATATCGGCAATGAGCTTCAATTCCAATATTAGGGAATTCTCCTCGCCTTCATCCCCCTTCTCAGCAATCCGGGGGACTTGGTTGGTGGAGGTGGCAAAGTGGGCATTGCCCAAGCCACCTTTACCCCCTCTAGCTACCACCACCGGCTGACCGGGTTGCTCTAGGTCAGCGATAATGGTATCACTCCCTATCTGTGACTTATATGAGACCACCGTTCCCACCGGTACAGTTAATATCAGGTTTTCCCCCTTCTTACCGTGCCTCTTTTTATTCCTGCCATTCCTGCCATTAGCCGCTCTATGGTATCTTTTTGGCTTGAAGGCTCTCAAGCTGGTGACGGCCAAATCAACCACGACAATTACATCACCACCATCGCCACCGTCACCACCATCAGGACCACCGAAGGGAACCCACTTCTCCCGCCGGAAGCTAACTGAGCCATCCCCTCCCTTGCCTCCCGTCACCACTATCTCTACCCGGTCAAACATGATGTTAACACTGCACTTATACTTATATTATTTACTAATTTATATGATTGATTTTGATTAATTACCCTAATTATAATACGTTTAGCTTTACCGTGGCTAGTTGGGGTTTGGGACTTGGGGGAAATGAGGTTAACACCAAGCTGTTTTGCTCAAATTGTCAACAGAAGGGGCATAATTATCCACAGCGGATGGTGGTCTGATTGGGGTGTTTTGTTTAAAGACTGTGGATTTGGGGTGGAAATACGGCTACCTATAACTCTCGGACCTTTGCTTAAGGTATATTCCTTGCTGAATGTCAAGGATTTTACGTCTTAAAGAAGGGTCGTTGTTGATATCATTGGCTATTTTTTGACAGGCGTGGATGACAGTGGCATGGTCTCTATTGCCGAGCTCTAGTCCAATTTGGGCTAGAGAGTAATTATTTGTCTGTTTGATAAGATACATTGCCACCTGTCGGGCTAGGGAAGTTAGCCTATCTCTTTTCCTGCTCCTTAAGTCAGACAGGGTTAGCTGGAAGCTATTAGCTACTGTTTCCATCACCAGATTAGGTGTGACGGGGGCCGTCTCGCCACCCTTAATGGCAATATCCCCAATCGCCTGGGCGGCTAACTCAGGGGTAAGGATAGCTTTAAACAACTTGGCATAAGCGATAGCTCGGTGCAAGCAACCTTCCAGCTCCCTTATATTTTGTTGAATCCGGTGAGCGATAAACTCCAGGACGTCTAAGGCTACTTTTTCCCCTTCCTGCTCAGCCTTAGCTTTTAGGATAGCCAGACGTGTATCAAAATCAGGCGGTTGAATATCGGCAATTAGCCCCCATTCAAAACGGGAGCATAACCGGTCCCCCAACCGGGGCATGGACTTGGGCGAGCGGTCGCTGGTAAGAACAATCTGGCGGTTAGCGTTATGCAGCTCGTTGAAGGTGTGGAAAAAGCTTTCCTCTGTCTGCTCCTTGCCGGTGATAAAGTGGATATCATCTATCAACAACATATCAACAGTTCTATACTTACTGCGGAATTCCCCCGTGGTTTGTTCCCGGATGGCAGTTATGAACTCGTTGGTAAACTGCTCGGCACTGACATAAAGCGTGTTAATATTGTTGTCCTGAGCCATATGATAAATGGCGTGCAACAGGTGAGTCTTACCTAAACCCACCCCCCCATATATAAATAGAGGATTATAGCTACGTCCCGGGTTTTCGGCTACGCTCAGGGCAGCAGCATAGGCTAAGCGGTTACTGTTACTAACAACAAAGGAATCAAAGGTATAGTTTGAATTGCAGCAGGGGTGGCGGGTTGTTTGCCGAGTAGTACCAGTTTCTTGTCTTGGACTTACACGGAAAACGACTTTTATGGCAGGGTGGGTAAGACCAATGAGCGTTTTTTCAATCAAGGAGCGCTGGTTCTGGTCTAGGTATTCAGCGACAAAGGTATTGGGGACCCCGATAACGAATTCGTTACCCTGATGACTTAAGCCTACAGTTTTTTCCAGCCAAGTAGAATAGTTTGCTTTAGTTACCTGGATTTGCAATTCACCTAAGGCAGCTTCCCAGATTTCTTGAGCTGACCTGGCTTCCATCAAATTCCTCTCATGTCTAACCTTGACCTTTGCCGGTTTAAGTTTAAAAAACAAACCAACAACGGAAACTATGTAGCCTACATGGGGCTTGGGGGAGGAAGATTAGAAGACTGTTTATTAGGATAACGCCTTGCTTCTTTAATGGCAAACTTTTTGTTGCTGGTTTTCGGGGATTCTTAACCCCAGTTTTGCCTTGCAAGGTCTGTCGGGCTAATTTTTTTACCCAATATCAAACTGATAGATACAAAATTATTAACTTGCTGGCAAAAAGTTTTGGTGTTAAAATTTAGCCCCAGGAGGACTAAATTGCGCATTGTCTTCATGGGCACTCCTGAGTTTGCCGTTCCTCCTCTTGAGCACCTGATTGTTAATCAATACCAGGTGGTTGCTGTCTATGCTCAGCCGGATAGACCGGCAGGCAGGGGACGTGCCCGAGTTTCTCCACCAGTAAAGAGGGCAGCGCTAGCCTGGGAGTTGCCAGTGGTGCAACCAACTGGTTTAAAGGAGGCGGAGGTGGTGGCGCAACTGACCCGGTCTCACCCCGATGTTATCGTGGTTGCTGCCTTTGGTCAAATTCTGCCCAAGTCGGTTTTGGCCATCCCACGCTTCGGGTGCATTAATGTTCACCCTTCACTGCTACCTAGATTTCGTGGTGCCTCACCGGTGGCCTCAGCTATCCTGGCTGGTGATGAGTTTACCGGGGTTAGCATTATATTGATGGATGAAGGTTTGGATACCGGTCCGATATTAGCTAGGGCGCAGATTCCTATTTCACCCCAGGATACCACCGGCTCGCTTACCACCAAGCTATCCTTGCTCGGGGCTCGGTTGCTCCTTGAAGCTCTATCTTATTGGTTACGGGGTCAGTTGACTCCCCAACCCCAGAATGAAGCCGAGGCTACCTACTGCACTGAAACCACCAAGGAGGAAGGCGAGATTGACTGGCATCTGCCAGCTATAGCTCTATGGCGGCGAGTGCGGGCTTTTTACCCCTGGCCGGGGTGTTATACCACATGGCGGGGAAAGCGGCTTAAGATTATTGAGGCGGTGCCTTTGACTGAGGAGAGAACCTTTGAGGCGGGACAGGTGGTAGCGCTGACTACAGTTCCTGAGGGGTCAGAGGCTGCTTTTGGGGTCTGTGCCGGGGACAGGGTCTTAGGCGTCTCTAGGGTTCAACTGGAGGGGAAGCAAGCTATGTCTGCTGCCGAGTTCTTAAGAGGGCAGAGGGAGTTCATCGGGGCAGTATTACCGTTGCCTTGAAATAACTTCCTAGCCTTCTATTATGTTGCCTTGCGCAATACCAGCTTGTATAATCTGTGATAGCAGTGAAGGAGGCTTTTTTGTTTTCAGCCGAGGAGCGGAGCCAGTTTGCCACCCTGGTAGATATCATAGCCAAGCTGAGAGCGCCTGACGGCTGCCCCTGGGACAGGAAGCAGACGCATGCCTCGCTGCGGGAAAACCTGCTTGAAGAGTGCTACGAGGTATTGGAGGCTCTGGACGAGGGGGATTCAGGGAAGCTTCGTGACGAGTTAGGCGACCTTCTGATGCAGATTGTACTCCACACTCAGATTGCCACCGAAGCCGGAGAATTTAAGCTCGGGGATGTAATAAGTAGCATCACTGCCAAGCTAATCCATCGCCATCCCCATATCTTTGGCTCACGAAAGGTGAAGGATGCCGAGGAGGTGGCGCTTAACTGGGAGGTGCTAAAACGGGAGGAGGGAGAGGCTGATACCTCAATACTGGAAAGTGTGCCCAAGCAAATGCCGGCTCTGGGCTATAGTCAGGAGATTCAGCGTCGGGTGGCTCAGGTTGGCTTTGA
>Ga0172362_10003634_pt1 | contig 13348 bp, 12 predicted proteins | sample LakKivs1_kivu2a2_FD_114534 | JGI IMG/M metagenome (GOLD analysis project Ga0172362, IMG submission 114534) | Sediment microbial communities from Lake Kivu, Rwanda - Sediment s1_kivu2a2 | ecosystem: Environmental > Aquatic > Freshwater > Lake > Sediment | place: Rwanda: Western Province, Lake...
AGTTATTCCCTTTTGGATAGAGATAGGTTCTATTCATATTTAAATAGAGGATTCCACAGAATTGTTTTTGGAGAAAGCAGAAATCAGAAATAGGATTTCAGAGTTCGGGAGATGTCGCCACCTAATTACGATGCAAACCTGGTCCCAGCACCATCACTAACCCGAGAGTTTGAAGCTATCCCCGGGCTACCATGAAACCCAAGTCAGGGCGGCGTTCAAAGCGCGCTATTCTAAGGCTATTGAAGAAATTGTTAAAGATATAGCACCTACAGATTTCCGATGCCTATTTGTCTCGACAAAAGAAAATTTCTCTGTCAGGACAAATAAGAGAGGGTCAAACATGCAAGGGGGCACTCGAACGGTGGCTGGTGCGGTCGCCGGGATTAGCACCCGAATGGGTTCAAGTCCACCATTGCACGTGAGAACTTATTCTGTCCAAACTCCCTTTCCAGAGTTAATTATCACGACTTTACTATTTTTATCAATATCTAGTTTTTGTAGGGCCGCAAATGCCGCCGCAGAAGAGGGTTCGCAGGATAATAAGGTGTTAATTTTTTTGTAAGTGTCAATAATTTGTTTCTCTGGAATATGGAAATAAAGATTTCCTTTTTCTTCCAAGATTGACACGATTTTTTTGGCATAAGGAGTGTGAAGTGTATACAGTTTATCGGCTATTGATGGGCGCGCACGTAGTTTCAATTCATGATCGCGCAGCTGATGTACTCCAGCACCAATAAGTTTTGTTTTCAGTCTGTGTTTCTTCAATCCTTGGTATAGTCCCACAAAAGCTTCACCGCTTCCAAGTGGCGTAATCAGATAATCGGGAGTTTCTTCTTTTATTTCAGTAACTATTGATTGAAATGCAATGTGATACCCATTTGTTACGTCCTTGATAACTTCGCGACGAGTTTCTCTTGCCAGTTTCATCACATCCTCAGGCTGAAATATTTCCTTAGATAGGTCCACTTCCACAACTCGATATGAGTGCTTTTCAAGGCTTTTTTTTATGAAGGAGTTTAGTGTCACATCAACCATGCACACAATTTTGATGCCTGTTCCTTCTGCAAGTCTAGCAAGAGAATATCCTGCATTTCCCGAAGTTATTGTAACAAGTTTGTCTACACGTTCTTCAATAGCTTCATCAATAGCCAACAAATTTCTTCTATCTTTGAATGTCCCAAACAGATTTTTGCTCTCATCCTTGATTAGTAGGTTTGAAAAACCAAGTTGCCTTTCTATTTCTGGGCGTCTAACAAGTGGAGTATTACCTATTTTGGTTTTTTTTTCTTCGTAAAGATCCATGTTTTTCATGCTAAATCATCTGAAATTACTTGCTAATGATGACCATAGTGGCAAAGTTATAGTCGTCTAAAGGAACCAGCTCTATTTTATCACAAGCGATCCACGACAAATATTCATAGATTTTTTCTTCACAGAACCTTTCTGACCAAAAGCCTTCCTTAGTCGCTGTAAATGGATCCTTATGAGAGGTGATAACTGTCATCCCACATTTCCTATAAAACTTCTCTTGCACTTTCCTAGCTAACTCACTGTCACAGTATACTGAGCCCAATACGATTTTGCCGTCATCACTCAACAAGTCAAAAGCTCCTTTAAAAACCGCAACAAAGTCCTTGTTTGGCTTCAGCAAGTTAAGGTCATAATTGATTATCTGTCCATTCTTACCAGTCCTTAACTGTATCTGCTTAGGCTTAAAATCGCCTGCCGTAAAATATGTGCAAACTATCAAGTCATATCTATCTTTGAGAAAAGGTGCATCCATTTCAACATTCAGATTCACTGCATCAAACAGAATAATTTCCACCTTATCAGCGATTCCCTTAGAGTTGATGATTTCCTTCGATTGCATCACACAATGTTTACTTATGTCTATCCCAACATATCTTGCGATTTTCTTCCAAGTGTCAACAGCACTGAGTAAAACGGGAATCCTTGAGTAGCCGATGCCGATGTCAAAAATCTTAAGAGGATGCTCGAGTGTTTTGTATATTTCGCCAATAATTTCTTTCAGTTCAGTATATTCTGTCCATTGGGCTTGCTCATGATAGGGCGTCATGTATTTAGGATTTAGGGTTCGGCGTGCCTTTATGCTGCCGTACATCACGATTTTTTCTTCAAGTTTTAACATTCTGGTTGAGATTTATTTTCCTCTCCTTTTGCCTTGATAGCTCCTCACCGATTTTCTCCATTATTTTGGGATAGGCAATAGCTTTAGTCTTTAATTTGCCAAATGCCTTCTCTGCCTCTTCCCGAACAGAAACATCAACTTCCAATTTGAACTCTCCAGGGTTAGATTCGTAATCGATAGGCAAGAAACCTACCGCTTTTTGGCCGTATATGCCCATATCAAGGAACTTTATATCTTCCTTACGATTTTTTATGTCTAGAACGCTTATGGCATCCTCTTCATCAATTAAAAATAATTTAACATTAGAGTGTTCCATCGCTATTTTACACCAATCAAGAATCCATCGCAAAGTCGCTGTCTTGCCCTTTGCGCCTTTTGATATTACAAGAATTTTCTCGAATTCAAAGTTGGAATCCGTAGAAACTCGATCTTGTAAAGTTTTCGGCCATTGTGCACTCTCGTCTTTTGTTGCAGGATCAGCTTTCTCAGGATATTCTTCAGTGCGCACGTATGAGGTTGACCAATATCTGTCGATTTCCCTATCTGCAAAGATTTTGCGTAATATGAATTCAGTTCTCCAAGCCCACTGCTCTAAGACTACAGAGCCCTTCTTTACGTCTGAAGGACCCAGAATTTTAAGCAGAATGCTTCCTCTTTTGTACTCCTCAGCCATATATGCGAGAAATTTAGGAATTGAGAGGTGTTTCAGGCCTAAAATGCGTGAGAAATCTTCCGCTAATTTCTGAAGGTCATTATACAGCTCTTTTCGAACTGTAATTGAACGGAAGCCTTTTTCTGGCAAACCTCATAACGCTCCTGTTAACACGCATCAAATTTGTTTGCAAACAATTTAAAGATTGCGGTAATTTTCTCCTCCGACGGTCAGATAGGCATGCGCACAGTATTTCGTGTGTGACTGTCCATCGCAGCGTTGACCTTAAATTCTTATGTGACCGTCATCCTCATATACAAATGGAGGAAGAAGAACATGAAAAACAAAATCAAAATCTTGAAGAAGCCACTTCAAACCCTCCACAGTTTCATCTGCGAATCGTTAAATCCACTCCAAAAACCAAGCCTTAATTCGTCTGGTCCCTTACACCGTCATCTTCCAGTTTACTACTCCAAGGATCATGCGTTATTTCAGGAATTCAAAACCGATACCATAATTTCTGATTCAGAGATTATCATCAATGCAAATTCTCAGAGGCAAATGGCAAAAAGTTACACGATTTGCTGCATTCTTTTAGGTTAGGAGGGATAGGTTGGACGAGGATGAGCTGAAGTCTGCCGATGACTACTATCGGAAAGCAAACCTATTCTACGAACATGGGGAATTTGAAAAAGCGATAGAATTTTATAACAAGGCTATAGCCCATGCGCGCCCCGATGATCCAGTCTACAAGTATTTTTATAACCGCGGCCTCTCCTATGCTTGTCTAGAACGATATCTAGAAGCGCAAACTGACATTTTGAAAGTTCTTGAACTTAAGCCCGATTTTGCAGAAGGATGGTATATATTGGGTCTCACGAGAGAGTATCTTGGAAATTTGGAAGAGGCAACTGCGGCTTATGAAAAAGCTTTGCAATTAAACCCAGATTTCAAAGACGCCCAAAACCGCAAGGAGATTGTAGCCTCTAAGAAGCGAAAACAAAACTCTGGTCTTATATCAAAAGCAAGTTCATCCAAAATAGACTTGCAAAATACCACAACTCAAGAACAAATAAAGAATCTAATGAACGATGGCAGTTTTTGCAAAGCTCTAGAAACCGCGGAAAAGGCTTTGCACGATGATCCTGACAATTTTCAATTACTTCTGCTCAGACGAGTAATAGTAGGAAAAATTGGTTTATGGCACGAACTTTGTGGACTAGAGGAAGTCAGAGAAACGTTTGACATGTTAATCATAGCTAAGATCAAAAATTATAATCATCCGTTGTACAAGGCGAGGATAGCACAATCTTCGACAGGCATAATACTTCATGGTCCACCAGGTTGTGGCAAAACTGCAATTACAATGGCTATGGCCAAACAAGAAGGAATTCAGATTGTTGAAGTAGTCATATCTGAAATATTAAACATGTGGGCCGGTGAGTCAGAAAAGCGCCTTACCCAATTATTTGAAACTGCCAAAGAAATGGCCAAAAATGGCAAGTGGGTAATAATATTTATTGACGAGTTGGATGCACTAGGCATTGCTCGAAGTGTTACAGTAGATCATGGCGAGAGTTCATGGAGTAGAGACCTAAGAAGTACCTTACGTAGATTATTAAACGAAATCGAAAACATCCCAAATCTTGCAATTGTTGGGGCGACCAACTATATTTGGTCTGTGGATTCAGCACTAAAAAGAGAGGGACGCTTAGGAACATGCATCATTTACGTGCCTCCGCCTGATGAAAAAACAAGAGAGGAAATCTTTAGACTATATTCGCAAGAAACGCCTGGTCACGAATCAGTAGATTTTAGAGAGTTGGCTAAGGTCACACAGTGGTTCAGTCCGGCTGACATCAAAAAAATCTGCAGGAAGGTGCATTTTGAAGTCGCTAGGAAAATAATCAAGGAAGGACAAAATGCTTTTGTAGCTGAAACTGAGGATTATAAACATTACATTCAAAGAGAGATTCCGACAACTCTTGAGTGGATTCGAAGTGTCGCTAAAGCTTGGGTTGAAGGCAGAATTAGAGAAGATGAGCTTGACCCAAGATTGATAGCTGATATTATTCGTGCAGATCCGAGCGCTCCAACCAAGAAAGAAGTTATAGGACTTATAGAAAGAAACAAGCTTCAAAGACCGGAGTACGCCATGTGAGGAATGCAGATGATTGAAACGCAGAAGAAGATAACGAAAAAAAAGGTCCTCGATGGATTTTCAAAATGCCGTCATACAAGCCTCTCCTATGACTCAGAAACAGGTGAAACCGCATGTCGAGACTGCGGTCTTGTCCTATCCATTTATCAGTTTAGCCTAGAGTCACAACTTGGCTTCAAATCCATGAAGAATAATGGACAACCGTCAAATTTAATTCCAGGAAAAAGTTTAGGCACATTAATGGGCATAATCAGCTCAAGAAAGCTTGCACCTTCTTTACGCCAAAAAATTCAACGATTAAGGAAGATACAGAGCAATTCGGCTACGCACTCATCAAAGAACAAGACTCAGGCCAGAGTCGAGAGTGAACTTCAACGCATTGCTGGCAATGTTTGCTTGCCAACTTCTGTTAAACAGGAAGCTGCGTTTATCTGTCATAAGGCACTAAAAGAGAGGCTCGTCCAAGGCAGAGCTGTTGTTAGAGTTGCCGCTGCTGCGCTTTATGCAACTTGTCGTGAGAACAAAATTCCAAGAACTCTTCGCGAAATATCAGAAGCAAGTCACCTCAGCAAGAAAGTGATTGCAAGGGATTACAGACTTCTGCTCTATAAGCTTAATCTTAGGACACCTAACCATGACCCTATAAAATATCTTTCAAAAATTGCTGAAACGACAAAGATCTCTAACATGACAAAAGAACGCGCGTTCAAAATCCTTATGGACGCGAAGAATGATCGCACAATCATAGGCAAAAACCCAATAGGGCTTGCTGCCGGAGCTCTCTACCTTGCGTGTAAACAAAACCACGAGAAAAAACAACAGAAGCAAATTGCAGAGGTCATTGGTATCACAGATACCACCATCCGTACTTGCTCCAAGTTGCTGGAACATTTTGCAATAAATGGAAGCGAATGTTAGTTGGCTAATAAAAGTATCTCCAAATAGCATGTAAAGGAGCAGAGTACATCAATAGATGAGAAAGCATTATGAGGGTCGTCTTAATCTACGCGTCGTATCTTGGACATCTAGCCATTCGATTGTTCCTTAAATGAAGTATAGGTGAATCTTGAATGTGACCTCTGAGATTTCTTGGCGACTTAGAAATCTGATCATGACGAATCTTGAAGGATACGTTTTATCGCTAGCCTTAGATAATCGCGTGTTCTGGAAATGACATCCAAAACATAATCTAAGTCTTTTTCCGACTGTTCTGACCAAAATCCGTTAACCATTTGATTTCTTATTCGGTATGCTTCATTGAGGACGCTCCTCATCTCTTGACTTTCTTCTTTTTTTATCGGCAGCTGCGAGTATTCATCTGCAATTTCAGCCTTAAGGTTGTTCGTTTCTTTTTTATTCTTCAGCAAGGTTTCAAAAGCGCTTAGTAAATATACGATTTGATTTTTCAGATCATCCTCTTCTGATGCTCGTTGAAATTTCTTGCACGCCAGGTTCAAACTCTCGGATCTCTCGAAGTTCGCGCCCTGTATCTTTTTCAACAGTCTGTTCGTCGCTGGAACTTCTTCGAAGGAAAAAGAATAGATGAGCTGCTGACTACACGATTTCCGTCTCTCGAACCAAGTCCAGTATTTCAGCTTGTTCTTCTCCGCAAGTACAACCAAAAAGCAGATCATAGAATCCGCGGAGAAACAACCTTCTTTGAGCAACCTGAGGGTTAGGACCACATTCCTTAGAGCTTTTTCAACACCAAACCTGATCGTCTCAAGATCCGACTCGTCTTCGACTCCAACACGCTTTTCAAGGGCAAACTCGGCAGAAGAAAAGATAGACAAAGGATTCGTCAAAAACGAGGTGTTGAGTCCCTCGAAGTCATCTTTTAGAAATCGCCTTAACACTACCTCGTCAGACAGGTCCAAACCGAAAAGCAAGTCCACATCGAGCCCTCTTAAATAGTCTTCCCATTCTTCATCAGTCATTTCAGGATCTCTTAGTGGGCATGAGACTTGGAAGTTGACCAACGGACAGATAAACTTGAGAGTCGGCAATCTTCCACCAGGATCTATTCTATTAGACTTCTGCGCTTTCAACCACTTTAGGGTTTTCTCTTATTACTCAAGGGTCTTCGTAAATTTTAGGTCAGATATTTCAGGAAAAGTCTAAGAAAAGCATTTGAAGAACGCGCGCTAAGGGGTCTCTGATAACTCAAGCTTTATCATTCCGAGGAAGGTCTATCTTTTCTGGCGTTGAGACGAGCGTACGATGGGTTGACTGGAAACATGGAAGAGTGGGAGGAATCTTTGATGGAGAAGTATGGAATCAGAGTCAAAGTGAACCCAAATCTGAGCCTGACTTGGGGGCCCGAAGAGGTTTCATACTTGATTATGAGAGCCGCGAAGGCAACGATCTCTCCGTGTCCAATGGGTTTGGCAGCCGCCGCCTGTTGCATCGCCGCAGTGCTTACTAGCAATAAGATACCTCTAAGAAAGATTTCTAGAATAACCCATGTTGAAGAAGAAACGATAAGAAACCGTTCTAATGACTTGCTCAGCAACCTTCTGATTACAATCGCCTTGTAATCCGCGACTACTGTGCGCTGGTAGGAGTCAATGGATTTGCCCTGTTTTTGGTTTAGGCCTCTACGGACTTGAACCGGCGACCTTTGGCTCGTAAAGCCAATGTCCTAACCAAGCTAGAAGGCTGGCGCAAAACATTTAGTATGTGTATGGTTTGCAAATTTCACTGCTTTTCGCAATACCGAAGAATGTGAACAGTTGAGAGGATCAGAGAGATTAAAGTAGACAAAAGGGGCTGTGTGGGTGATATCTCCATTTGTCTCAGGTTCAAACCTAGTCTACGTCGTGACAAAGGGACTTGAACCCGTTGGGGGAACTAATCCCCTCGTACGCGCGTGAGCTTGGATCCAGCATGTGCAGAAAGTCAAATAGATAAGAGCGCACGCTGATTCTATTTTGGTGGAGAAATGCTTCGTTTTTGGAATCGTGAATCAAGAGAGGAGAAAAAACAGCTTAGCAAGATCGAGAATAGCAGCTCAGAAGTTTTGAGAAATGAGATCGAACGAGCACTAGAGAAACACGGAAAAATGAAACTGCCGCTACTGATCCAAATAGGGCATTTCATCGAAGCAGCAAACAAAGCAAAACATGCCTTGCATGAAAGAGAGAAAGAATTCCGCTTTGACATTGTACCCACAACATATATTGATGTGCCAATGACACTTCGTTACATAAGCAATTTGGCAAATGTTCTTTCATCCGATCAGGTTGAGGTGTTGGTAGCAATACTCACCAAGCTGGCCGAAAAACAGAAAGATACTAAGCATACGGCAAGGCAGCTCTACCTAATTTGTTCTAAAGCCCCAACAGATTCTAGAGACAAACTCTTGCGACTATCATTTGGTCTGTTAGAAAAAGGAATAGAACCAGATAGCATTCTTTCATCAGTTTTGGAACTTGCGCCTTCCATTCGTATTCGTTTCATTGATGAAATTCTTTGCTTATCCACACAAATGCTTCAACAAGACATTAACCCCCAAACAACAATCTCTTACATATGTGAACTCCCTTCTCACCTTCTCGAAGAGCACGCCTCCGCTCTTATATCTCTCTCGACGAAGTTAGCCACTAAGGGAATAGATCCGAAGGATATTATTTGGTACATCAGCTTTATTCCCGAAAAACAGCACTCGGAAGTTGAGCTTGTCATCTTATCCCTGACTAAGCTGGCTGAGGACCTACGCCCAGAAGAAAAACCAATCATTTCGGTAACGCCCGCTACTATCCAGATAGACAGACACTTGGCCGAGAAGATCTTACGGTGCGCCCATGCCAATGTAAACAAAGGATGGATGAAGACTGAGCAAGAATGGGAAATGCAAAGATCATTAGACTCTTTAATAGTAAGGTGTTCCCCAGAGCAGTTCAACAAGATAGCAGTCGTTGCTCTTAACCTTCTGAAGCACAACAGAAATCCCAATGACTTATTTCTTCTCGCCAAGTCAATAATTCATTATTCCACTGAAAGACTCGACAAAAATCTAGATGTGATAATGGATGTCATGTTCAAGATGAAAAAGTTTGATGCACCGCTCTCAACCAAGTTTTCGCACTCAGTAGATTTCAAGGAAAGTGGGTTTGAAAACCTCGTGTTCTACAAGCTTAGCCAAGCCATTAAGAAAGATCCGGAAGAATTCGATGAAAAATTGTTGAAGGTTTTGGAAAAACTCGATTCAAATTCGAATCCAGAAACAGTTTTCACAAAAAATTCTGCTCATTGAGAATTGCTGAATTCGGACAACAAGCTTGGTCTAGCAGCAAGCACATTTTATGACAGATAATAAACGCCATACGTTGCATATAAAACAAGACGTAAGTCATTAACCCTATCAACAATCACATTTTTCGCAAATATCAATATGACAGCACATGTAACACGCAAACAGAGCAAGTGGAATTGCACAACAAATTAGGACGCCCATCATACCTAATCCAGTCCATAGATCTTTATATGTATCAGTAAATACGGCAGTGCATGGTTTATTGCTATAGTAACCCCTGTTGAGACAGTAATGAAGAGCTGGCATGAATGCAATCAGTCCTCCAATTATGCAGCATGCACCAAGAATGGCTACCGCCTTACCTTTGCAACCACCTATCTTGTCAGAGCAAATATTAAGTCCTTTATGTTTGCTATCAGTGATTCTGTAGATTCCTGTCTTTTTCATCAAGTCAATCAGTCTTTCTTGGGCATTAGTATACAGCTGATTGAAACCATCATGGTCTCTTTGATACTTAAGCGGATTGTACTTACCAGATTCTAAATCTTTACACAAATCTTTGTTCATGTCACCCATTATCATCAATTGAGTACTAAGAGAACCGACCTCCGCAACAAAATCTTCATCATATTCTGACTTATAAGGTGTGGCTAGTTTGAATATAATCCCGCCTAAGCTTCCCGTTGCACAAACATATTCCTCCAAACCTACGGTTGCTCTTTCTGCTTCTGCAATCTTCTCATCAACTGACACAATGTATCGTCTCAACCCTTTCGGTAGGGCATCCTTTAATTTGCTCCTTAGTTTTGATGCCAATGGTCTTACTAGTATTCTGCTGTCTCTTACTTTATCATCTAATTCAATGGTTGCATAAGCCAAAAGAATATTTCTTGCAGCATACTCCGCATCCTTACTACTTAACCCAGAATGCATGTAAATGGCTTCTAGTGGCTTGCACGTACCATAGCATCTGTCTACTAAACCAATAGATTTGTACGGGCAATTCATAGTTTCAGCTTCCAGTATTTAGTGTATAACATTTGAGCCGCCTAAAAGATTGGCGATGCGTGTGATACGCAATAACTAGGACACTTAGAATCAGAGTATTTCCAAATACAGAATAAAGTATCCTACAAACTTTTAACTACCTCGCTTAATCTCGATCCGTTACGTTTGCTATTAGCTCTTCAAGTTCATTCTTACGTCTTTCGCGTGATTCAAGCTGGTGATTCCTGTACAATTTTTCGTATAACCAGTGTACATCATATGACACTAACGCACTTACAGCTAGGTAAAAAATTGCTTTGATTATTAAATCAGCTATTGCAACTAGAAAATCCACATAGGTATATGGCGGGATCTGAAGTGGGAATGATCGAATGAAATTCTCGACAAAACCAGAAAATCCGTGGACTAGAGGATAATAAATCGGACAGCCCAGAAGAGCGACGAAAGAACCAGCAATTCCTTCAAATCTACTTCCCTTAACAGTAGTCAAGCCTTTTCTACTTTCCTTATCAAGTTTAGAAACAAGACTCTTGGCTTTCTTCTTTTCAACAGTTTTAAGCAGTTCAATGCGTAATTCGGAAACCAAGCTTTTTCTACTTTCCAAAAACACATGGGTATCTTGCCTATTCTTTCTCCACAATATTAGCTCTATTACCACAATGCCGCAGATGAATACTGGCTGCCCAAAATAAAATAATGCAAGGATAAAAGATACATCAACTATGCCTGCTATTAGATTAAGAATCCTTCTAGGCTGAGAATCCTCTGATTCATTGAAAATTTTGTCTATAAGCTCATTAAATTCCTTCTTTGTAGGCATCTGTTCTTCATTCTGACAAGCTGCATCCTTCTTCCACTTAAAAGATTCATAAATCTTGCTTGATTCAGGCTGTCCTTTCTTTTCGTGGATATTTGATTCGCTAATACAGATGCCTCTATGTGTGTTTTTAGATTATTTCTCTTGTGCAAGCTAACATAAATCACTTTAGGAATAAAGATGTCTGCCCCCCTTTGTAGCGTTTCGCTTCAAAACCCTTCTCCCCATGGGATCCCGCGCGCGCTACTTGCTCTTTGTTTTGGCCTTCAGAGACTTGTGCAAGGACATTATGCGAAGCAACAGTTTTTCCACTTCTCTGCTGATTTGCTCTTTTTTGACACCCGATATCTCAACTCGGTCAAAAACATGGAACTCTTCCACTTCAGGCTTTTTCATTTCAGCGAATATCTCTTTTGGATTGTCTGTGGAGTCATGCGTATAAATCAGCTTATCTGTTTTTACCATGACAATGCCTTTTGTTTTCAAACAATCAACCATGTAGACTTCTAATTTCTGTCGGTTTTCATTGTTTTTCAAGATTGAGGGGTTGAACTGCTGTTGTATGAAAAGAGTCGGCGATTCTGTTTCGAATTCGGGATCTCCAAAGGGTGCCATTGCTAAGTAAATCTCCCCTGTTCTATTATACGATTCGTAATAAAATTCGAATCTGTCTTCACCATACCATGGTTTTATCGATATTTTCTTTAGGCCTGTGGCCTTCTTGAAAATTTCCCCAAGGTCTTTTATTAAACTACAGCTTTCTTGGACTATGCTGTCAGCGAGCTTCAGATGTCTTTGGAAAAAATCAGAATTCTCCTTGGGCGCAATGTAATCTGGGAAGTAGTTGACGATTTTATCTCTGGCTAGGCGTCTGTTCTCGTCCGTAACAAGGTTGTTGTCAGGTTCCGCTTCTACTTCTGATAAGCACGTTTTGCCGTCTACGATTAGAAGTCCCAATTTGAGTTTTTTGCACTCTTCTCTTATCTCTGTTTGTTCCGTTTCTTCAAGCGCATTCCATGATGCTTTAGGAAAGAAAGTGTAGACGTAATCTGCAAACCGCTGAAGCGAAAGCCCTTGTCCTTTGCATATGTCAAATTCTCTCCCCTTCAGATCGAGTTTTCCTTCAGCCATGAAAATTTTGAAATTGTCTTGTGTCGGGTTGACAACTCCGTAAACGTCAGGGTAGATTTGGGAACCAAAAAGACTCAAAGTCAAGGTCTTAGAGACGCATGATCCTGTCTCCTTGCAGTTCTTTGTATCCACAAGGTATTCCTCAATTGCAGGGTACATGCTTTCTTCAAGTGGCAATGGCTGTTCTATTTCTCCACGAGCTTCTTTTCTGGGCATACTAATTCCCTCTAATCAATGGCTTACATCGCGCGTTAAATATCTTGCAGAAGATTGGATGATATTTCGAACGGAGGTAACTTGTTAATATAATAAACTTCTGGATGGATCAATGAGTCTTCAGATTTCTTGATATCTTTAAGGGTCGACTGGTATGGCATTCTTGTAACTCCAAAGATTAACCTTATAGGTTTTCCCGTTGCGAGTTGATTCTTGATCTTTTGAAAGATTGAATCGCTGCTTTCTTCAAGAATCGTGATTTTTCCCGAGACAATATCAGTAATTGCGTTTTTCAGTTTTTCAATCTTTTCTATGCATTTAGTAGGGATGGTTTCCGCCTCTATGATGATGAATTCATTACCAATCCTACCCACGACATCAACAACGGAGTCTCCTATTCCGACCTCATCGGAGATGTCTCTTAGAGACAGTTTTTTGACCAGAATGTTCTTGCTCAGAAAATGTGCAAAAGTCTCACCAGCGGCAAGAGGAATCTGGTTTGAGAGGTCAAGTGAAAAATAAGCCTTGAGCAGCTGACCCTGAGCAGATGCCAATGCTCTTACAGCGCGCGCTATTTGTAAATCCTCACTATGTTTCAGTTCCTTCCTCATTCGGTCCATCGTGAAGGTTAATTTTTCGCAGGTCTTGAATATCTCATCTCTGAAGTCGCTTCCTTTCTTATTCAATAAACCTCAACTCACTTCGTATCTGGGTTATCGATTTGTCATATTTATTTTTTGGTTTTGAGGAGGAAGCCGACCAAAAATTGAGAGCATACTTGAAAATTTACAGAGGGGTAACCATGCTGGAAGTATCCAAAAGAAGCGCGCGTTTCATATCTGAGATTCACAACAGTTTTACATAGTCTCTTCCTATTCCTGAAATGGGAATCTGAAGATGGTTGATTGTCCAGAATGCGGAAAGCCATTGAAGAAAAATAAGGGCAACTCCAAGTATTA